>Ga0137415_10002706_pt1 | contig 17550 bp, 19 predicted proteins | sample CZODoug3_1_1_16f_FD_183082 | JGI IMG/M metagenome (GOLD analysis project Ga0137415, IMG submission 183082) | Vadose zone soil fungal communities from Angelo Coast Range Reserve, California, USA - CZODoug3_1_1_16fungal (Hybrid Assembly) | ecosystem: Environmental > Terrestrial > Soil > Vadose...
AGCGTAACTACATCCGCACACACATATGCCCCTGTTCTCTTTCTTCCAAGGCACTATCAATATTTGAATCGAAAGTCGCACCCTATTCCGAGCTGAAATATCAGTATATATATATATATAGTGCTCAAAATGCTACTCAGGGAGATACCTCTTTTCCCCCCTGATAGCGCCATCGATCCCTAACCCTAACCGACCATGCCCAACCGAGTGTCTGACGGTCGGATTTGGATCCACACGTCTCCGTGCGCATTTTTTTCGACGGCGTGCCACAACCCCCTGCTCGGCGAAGGAATGAATATGGGGAAGTCTTCAGCGCAGAGTTTTTGAAAAATAAGTAACGGGCCTTTGCCTCATCGTCAGCTGAGGTAGCTTTGTCCTCGTTACTGGCATTCTTGGCGGGGTCGTATAGACGTCAAGTTGGCCATAGACCATCTTCTGGAGTGCCAACATGGGACGGTGAGAGAACATAATCCACTGTTGGTTTAAGTGATCTTGAGCTCAGGAACCGACGAAAGGGCCTGAAGATGAGAAACAGTGGTCATGACTAGCAGCTGAGCGAGCTAGGTATGTGCAAGGGAGCAGGTAACAAGCAATATACGAGCGAGGCGGGTATGGCTCAATAACCTGATAAAATAACTGAAGTGTGACGTGCTAATGAAATAGCAAATACTAGGTACCAGATAAATAACAAGTCATAACTAAGGAAGAATACGAGGCTCACCTCGGTCGTCGCACAGGAGCATGGCAAGCTGAGGTGATATGAGCTAATGTGCGGGTAAGAGAATAAAATATATGTAAATGGAGATAAGGTAGAGTGTTAAACTCCGCGAATATGGTACTGTGCCGGGAACAGACGGCGCACAAGAATGAATAACTACAAGAGGTAGCAAATCATATGGAAACAACGAAAACGTATCGGGAATTCGGCGCAAGCTTGCTTATTCAACACCTGCAACAGTTACCCAGTAGGCCAGAGATGCGTGCTTGCTTGGTAGCTTGATAACCTCTATTCCCATAAATTAGAATCATCTATCTGGTGTAACCAGTCTCAACTAACCTTTGCAATATCGACTCGGGCGATGCAGAGCTTGAGATGATCCACCGCCGAAAAATACAGTCAACTATGACGATGGGATGAAAATAATAGCTGATCATATTTGGCTGGTCGGTACTTGGTGTTTAGGACTGATAAACCCCTGCACACATTCATCTGTCTGTCTGACGGTGTGAGTGAAATGTATGAGATGGAACGAGACGCATACGTGAGTTCGCTCCAAAATTAGCCCAGCCTCCAACGAGGGCGGCACTTCAACGAAACGACCACAACATTCGTAATTCGCGAGACCAGTGGGATATCCTCCTGCAAAATAGAAAATGTGAGGAACATAATGAAGCTCAAGACTTAGAACAGCATACAACGTGAACGATAATATCGTGATCCCAAATTCGCGCCTGAAAATGATGCCAACTAGAATGAATGCTGGCATGCAACGACAATTAACCCACGAGTCGAGGTTCATTCCTTTCAATACTTCCGGCGTGCACTTGTTTCTAGACCCTGAGAATGCCGATTAGCGTTGAGATAACAAGACTTTAGTAGCTTGCTGCGTATTCCTGACCTTTCAACCACTTCCTACAACAGTCTAGCTCTCGCTCAAGTGGTCGAGGGTGATTGCAAGACGAGCTCGGCCAGAAATATGTGTGAAGAGCCGCCTGGAACATAGAAAGTTGGTTCTCGAAGCATTTCTCGGCATTTCTCGCCGACTTCCAAAATGTACATTGGTCATGCCTCTATGCCATGCACACGACCAGTCTTGGCGCCAACTGCGAATCGATCTTCAGTTCCCGATAAATCAGCAAGCCATTGTCGAGGCACGAGAATAATGTATTTGATTTGTTTCCGTCCGGGCTTTTGCCGGGCCTGGTTGATCGAAATTGATCGTCGTCTAGTCTCCCGTAAGCAGCCGCAACAAAGAAGATAATCGTTCTTTTTATACAATCGTCGTCTTGATCTCACAATCATGGCCACTCTCTTGCGTTCACCTAAGTCTGGCAGCGACTGGGGGCCGAACGAACTCCTTGCATACAACATCGATATCCAGTTTCAGGACGCAGCCACCTTCTTTGGCGTCAACCCCCTGCCACAACCAGCCGTTGCTGCTGAAGTCCTCACGAGACTTAATGCAGACGACATGACAAACGACTCGAATTACAAATTTGTGCGCTACATGGATTTAGCGATGGATCCAGTGCCGGCGGAGGAGTCTGCTGTGGACGATTTTGCCGTCTGTCTACTGACGCTGTTGGGTTATGTACCTCGAACCAGGATGACACGCACTCGGGCGGACATCCCGCTTACCATCTGCGGAGAGCAATGTCATGCGAAAACCGATGTCTGTGTTGTAGATGAGGACGATATCCTACTCCTTGTCCAGGAAGACAAACGACACAAAGAGCGGAAGGATCCGGAGCCACAGCTTATAGCAGAGGCGATCGCCGCTTTTCAGGCCAACAACACCAGACGAACGCGTGTCCTCGGTCAAGATGCTATTGATGCCAAGGTGATGCCCGGCATTACCTTGGTAGGTTCCTCGCCGACATTTTACAAGATTCCTGTCACCAAAGACCTTGCGCAAGCCGTTGCGCTAGGGCGCTTTCCTGCCACCCCAACCGTCGTGTATGCCCATCTTCCTGCGGTGCCTCGCCCCGCTCGCCGTCTGAGCGAGGGTATGAAACCGCTCGACAGCAGGAGGCATATTTTCTCTTGTTACGAGGCGTTTAGGCAATTTGTGAATTGGTAGGCATTTCACGATTCGTTCACTTGGGTCAAAACTAACGACATTGTCCAGATATTAGTGAGGTGATATATGCTAGACGGAGTCTGGACACCTAAACGGCCGAAAAGTGCGAGTAGTATGGTTCCAATTATTCGGAGTAGTTTTGTATGATGGCGGGTGGGGCTTTGTAGGAAGAAAAGGGGTATAGGAGTTGAATGTGCTGGTGTAATCGATAATTTGTTTAGGCCAAATACTTCTCGAGTCTTTTGCAATATCTATTTCTTTCTGCATGTACAATATCGCATGGCGTTGGCTCTTGCACAGTCAATTTACGACAGTACTTTCTTCAGGTTAGACAACTAGTACTGTTACGTCTTCGTCACCCCAATCATCTTCCCAAAAGCACCTTTCCACTTGCTTGACATTTAATTCTCGTATGCAAATCGGATCCTACATGTTTTACTGGTACCGCACCATGCTCCATGAGCGACCGGCATCCGTCATCCGTCATGACGGATAGAGTAGTCATTCTCACTCCGCCTAAAAGATGGGTATAGGGCCTAGTCATGCAATCCACATCTTCCGCAAGTTATGCCAAGAGCGGAGAAAGGAACAAATACTCAGGAAAATGAGAATAGGAGTAAAAACGACTTTGGGACATATACACACAGAACGAGGTACTTTGTGTGAACACCACTACCGGTGATTAAACACGAAGAAATGACGGGGTGAGGATACAAGGTGGAAGGAAAGACCGGCTCGTGGAACTTCGAAGGTGTGAAACTGGATTGTACGAATTAGATTGACGATCGGACAATACCAAGGATGGGCGAGAGGAAGATGAGGTAGTCCGATGGTGGGTAGCGCGCGAATAGAGGAATGCATGTTTATTATAGAACAACGAGACCCAAGGTGCGAAGGTGCGTAGTGAATAATGATGATGACATATGATAAGAAATGGTGGATATGAGTGAGGGGATGCGTAGGTAGACATATAAATTAAAATGCGAAGACAACATAACCTGCGGGATGGCCACGTCAGACAACGAGACTCACCAAACGAGTGAACGAACACAACTTACCAGCAGAGAAAGAGACCAGAGCTCCGCTCACAGTATCCCCGAATCCTTTAACGCATTCCGCAATATTGTCTCCTACACAGCGGTGAACATCAATCTGATGTTGCTTGTGTCCGTTACTCATGTATGGCTGTCGGAGTTACATTACTAGTTAGAATTGCTAACAGAATAAGACGGCGGATAACGATAGTACTTACTGAAGAGCCGCGCCCAGTTGGCTTACATAAAGTGCCATAATATATGTTTGATATCAGGTCCGGCGGGACCTGTAAAACGACGACGAAGCCGATAGTCAACTCTGGGCTGAAAAAGTGAGAGAAAAAGCTTATGACTGACCTTTGGAACACCCATGCTCTTCTGTATAGGACGCAATACGTCCGTCTCTGTCGGAACGTCATCCTGCTCCCCGATCCCCAGCGCCGCATTGAAGAAACTGTAAGTAGAAGGAAATTGATATGTCAGCGATCACCATTATGTCGGAAAATGAGGAAGACAACAGGAAAGCTCAATGTCAGCAAGCATGAGCTTGGGTACATTGTGATGATTGGTGTCCCACCCCGACGTCAATCTATTCCTCCAGTGCCACCTGGCCTCGAAAACCGCAACTCCCGACTTATTCGGGATCGATGGATCTTAGCGGAGACACTCCCTCCTCTCACCCGTTCACCAATCCATCCCAAGAAGAAAAGAGAAGGAGAGATCACGAACCAACATTCACTAGCTAGCGAATCCATCAAATAGAATTCACAACTATGGACAATCAGCTTTGGAACAACCGGATCCTGCCAGAGTGGATGAACGAGATGTGATCTCCGGTGCCGCCGCCGTTTCCGATGCCGCTGACATTGATGCCTTTGACGACTATGGCAGAGCCTGGGACAATGCTGACCAGGAATTTTTTTGTTGAGGTTGGATGGGTCAGTGGTGATGCGGGTGCAATTTATCTGGAGGGTGGAACGGTCAGCATGGGAAAGGCGGAAGAGGCGGAAGCGGGTATAAGATCAGTCTCGAAGGATACAAAGACATAAATGGAAAAACAGGGAGGGGGACCCGAGATAGAAGTCTTGAAGTACATGTATAGGGAGGTATGCATGAGAGGAAAACAACGCGTCGGGGAAGCGGGTTACAATGCCCGACCACACCCCAAAATAAATATAAAACAAAACAATAATAAACGACGGCTCACCCGATGACTAGGCGTCTCGCAGTCAATCACGATCTTTCTCGTCTCCAGTAAAATATCCTGCCCCGAGTCGACAAGTTTCCGGTGTACGGTCATTCGATAGGTGAGTAGTTCTGTTCGGAACCGTTTTGATGAACTATCTTCATCTGCTTCACGATCGTCGTTTTCTCGGGCCTGTAAGAGGGAGAGATGATGTCGTTAGTATGCGTATGCGTGCGAGTGGGAAGGATGGTGTAAAATATAGGTGAGTTGGTAGCAAGCAGCGCATTGTGCCTGAGAACAGACGGGTTGTAACCAAAACCCAGTAAAGGACGATCTCTGCGAATGCGTATAGACCATCCAAAAGGTAATATTCGGCTGGCCCGCACGACAAAGTCCACGGTGTGACGTTATGGGAGGTGATATATATAGTCGAACGGAGTGCCTCTGCACCTGGTAAGTTGGAGCCCGCAGCGGTATAATCAACCATCCACATCCAACACCAACGTCATCACGCCGGTGCAAGCTATACAGCCAACGAGGTCCAAGAGTAGAGGTCGACATACCCAGTCAGAAGGAAGATCTTGGACTCTTTTCTAAATTTTTTTCTATCGTTCTCTGAGTCGTCCTTGCCAATAAGATCAGAGGTGGCCTTGTGTGACGGTCCGAGTAAGGTCCGAGGACGTGCAGTCCCCATCAAGGCTGCAGGCTGCCAGGTGACAGACTAGGGTGCGCTGAACGACGAATGGGATGAATGCATTGATCTATGTAAGCGTCGTGTCATGTGCTATGTAAGCGATCAACGTTTCAACGCTCTATTGGGGAGCCCACCAACCTCAAGCCCTCCAAGACTCGCTCGTTTTCTACCACCCCAACATCTATTACCATTCCCAACTCTCAAATGCATATTGCGATATTAAGCCTATCAAAATGCTGGTGTCAAGGAACAGAGCGAGGGAGGAGATTCATGCTGCTCTTGAAGAGGGAAGGATGGATGGGATTTTTACTATTGGATACGATCTTATTTGCAGCATACACAGGGAGCATAACCCCCTTTTGAATTGGACAAAAGGCTAACATTATTGTGACATTAGTTGAAATAATGATAACATTTTGCATATTGCAGAATGTTATCAGAATTCTAATTTTGGTCAGCCTTTTAAGGGGTCCCAAATGTTGATTGAAATTTGACTTTGGTCAAAATTTAGATAGCATTTTGCCTCACTCAAAAGACAAAATCATGTTTGGCTTTTGCAGTACACAAAGCTCTGTCATAATTTAAACTGTTGGATATGGCATTAGTTAAACTTTAGACAGCCTTTTGACACAGTTTTGAATGGTTCAAAGGCTTAGACTATAATTAAAATGTTGTCACCATTTTGTGCATTACAAAATCTCAACATTATTTTAACTTGAAAATTACAGTGCATTGATGTGTTCCTAAAGGTAAAGTCGATAGGTGCCATTTTCAAGTTAAAATAATGTTGAGATTTTGTAATGCACAAAATGGTGACAATATTTTAATTATAGTCTAAGCCTTTGAACCATTCAAAACTGTGTCAAAAGGCTGTCTAAAGTTTAACTAATGCCATATCCAACAGTTTAAATTATGACAGAGCTTTGTGTACTGCAAAAGCCAAACATGATTTTGTCTTTTGAGTGAGGCAAAATGCTATCTAAATTTTGACTCAAGTCAAATTTCAATCAACATTTGGGACCCCTCAAAAGGCTGACCAAAATTAAAATTCTGATAACATTCCGCAATATGCAAAATGTTATCATTATTTCAACTAATATCACAATAATGTTAGCCTTTTGTCCAACCCAAAAGGGGGTTATGCTCCCTGTGATATCCACACTTCACCTGTGGATCCCACGTAAGCCTTCCTATTAGAGGTGGTAATATGTCAATGTTCCCACACTGCAAACAGGAACCCTTTTGTGCGGATCGTAAAACCTACACAAAACCTTCCACATTTGTTAAGTATGTGATCAAATATGCGTGCACCACAAATCTTGTCACAAATTTTAAGTTTGCGGAAGAATGTGCAACGAACAATAAATGAATCAAATAATTTAAGTTTATAATTGTGCCATAACCGATTCCACATTTGGAATTTGTGCACTGCACAGAATTTGAATATGGTGACATAACAAAACCTTTCAATTATTTATATTATGTGGAACAATATACGAGCACAGCATATCTCACCAACATATTTAAAGTTTTTGGCAGTCACACAGCCAATGGTGGTCATTGAGTCAACCAGTGAGTTGGTCAATGAGTCGGTCAGTGATTCAGTAGAGTAAGCAAAGTAATAGAAGTAACAGAAGATTTTAGATGCTCGTTGGTAGTACAAAGTATATCCCTCATCGCTTCCTACGGCCTCCCTCCTGCCTCCTCCGTTTAATGACATATTCAACTATTGATGCGTTAGCCATCGCATGAACGTGTGACAGAGGGGGAATGATATCTGACAGCGTCAAAGGTGGCTCCTGCTTAACCTGCTCCGATTGTGGGGGCGAAGGCTTGCCACCAAATTTGAAATACTTAAGGTGTCTCTCTGGTTTCCAAGAACCGGTGGACAACAACGACAATTTCGATTCACTGTGAGGGTCCTGAGACACCCCATCACAAAAGTCCTCACTAGTTGCCATTTTATGTGAACCAAGCAGCGTCGTTGACTCTACCTCCATAGGCAGCGAAAAATCATGATACAAGGAGCCATGAAGCATGCTCTTCTGCTTCTGGACCGTCTTGTCTTGAGCTACCGTTGTAGTGCGGGGATGTGGAAGGGGCAGCACTGCAGCTCCCGGGAACCCATCAAAGCTGTACTGCAGCAGGAGTGAGAAACGCATTCTCCAGCTGCTCAACAAAGCTCCACCGATGCAAAACATTCGAATAGTTAAACTTCTTCGACTCTCCAGTGAAATCAAACAACTTCTTAGTATCATCTTTGGGAGAGGTTGAACTCTCATTGATATCATGGTGGTTATTCTACTCGTTGATGACAAAGGCACGGGAGACGGGTACTTCCGAGGCGGCAGATGGAGCTGATTTGAAGTTCAATGCTTGGGAGAGGCATGACGGGTGGATGATGTATCTATCACCGCAGGCAAGGGTAAACTGGTTGCGCATTCCTGTCTGTAAAAGATTATATCAACTCATTGGCGCGACACATGAGTATAGCCTGCAACTCACCAGGGATATCAAAGTCACGACTCCTAACGTCCGATTGGCTTGTAGATATAGATGTGCGCTGTCTGACGGTAGCACACCGCATCTTTTCGGTCTCACAATCAACCAGTGTCACATCCACCTTGTCGTGGTCTGCGACAAAATGTTATGGATCCCATGCCCCTTAAAACTGGACATGAGTGACGACAATGGGGACTCCATGTGACCAATGGCACTGGAACTCCTCCGACATGAACTTGACCTGATCCTTGGTGCATCATGCAAATTAGGTCCAAGTTTCTTTTCCTTGGTGCCCGACATTTGCAAGGGATGGTTTTCTTTTTCGCCTCCACGGGGGGCACTCCAGAGGGTACATTTCCCTATACAGTAATGAGCATCCACAAACACTACAGAAGTGAAATGGAGCACCTCCAGACAAAACAATACTATCGCAGATAAGTTCGTGAGGTGCATTTTATTGCTGAAAGCTGGATGGTGCACAGTGACAAAGAGTTGCTGCAACAATACTACATAATATTGACGAGTTTGGCATGGCGATGGGGGGAGAACAAGACTTACCGCCTTGCCCATCATTCCATCCCACCGCTGTCGATGAATGCCGCTCGAGGCCTTGTAGCTGAAGATCGTTCTGTCTTTTTGTTTTGTGGTTGTTGTCCGGATTTTAACAGTTCCTAATCGTAGCGACAGTACATTTAGTACATGGCAAATATAAATTAAAATGATAGGCCTGAGGGCTGAGGTCTAGGTGGATGAACGAAAAGAAGTCCAAATACAGAACTGGTGTGCTTTTGTTTGGGCAGAACCTCTGGGTCGGCTTCACTCCTGTTGAGTGAAGCCGACCCAGAGGTTCTGCCTAAACAAAAGCACACCAGTTCTGTATTTGGACTTCTTTTCGTTCATCCACCTACCACGTCCTTCTCTTCCAAGATGATGGTCCTCAGGCCTATCATTTTAATTTATATTACCATGTAGTAAATGTATGACTAGGAAGTGTTGAAATCTATTAAAATCTATATGTAGACAACAACGACAAAACAAAAGGACAGAACAGTCTTCAGCTACAAGGCCTCGAGTGGCATTCATCGACGGCGGTGGGATGGAATGATGGGCAAGGTGGTAAGTTTTGTTCTCCTCCCATCGTCATACCGAACTCATGAATATTATATAGTATTCGTCACGACAACTCTTTGCTGTGCACCATCCTCTTTCAAGACGGACAACGTTACAGTCTGTGGGCAGAGAATGGAGTGCGGTGGGATGGAATAATGGCAAGGGCAGTAAGTCTCATTCTCCTCCATTGTCACACTGTGCTCATGTGTCGTTTCAGCCCCGCAATTGTTGCGTTATCATAAGTCTGACAAGAATTACAGCAAAGTACGTCAATCAAAGTCATTTTGCTGCCTTAGGTCGAACGCACTTTGCAAAGCCATGCAAGATCCAATGGTTATTAAGCCCAGATTTCAAATATAATCGGGGGAGAAACATCTCCCGTCTTCTGAGAACCCAGACTCTGATAAAACCAGGCTTGAAGATTAACAACCAGCTGCTCTTGTGTTGTATCATCGCCTCATGACACTTGTTGCTTGCATGCCTTCGAAGAGGATAGCACAGTAATAGAAGTAACAGAAAATTTCATATGTTTGCATGTAGTACAAAGTATACCCTTTGTCGCTGCCTACAGCTTCCCCCACTTAATGACCTATGTCTCATTTGTAACACCACTGGTGAGCAGGACCTTACAACCGCCAACCCAGGCCATAAAGATCCTAACAAGCAAGGCTCGTAGCAGATGTGGGATATACGAGATGGCTTGGTTCATCCCAACGGAGACAATGGCGACAATATCTGCCTTACATTATTATGCGAGGTGGCTGCTGCATCTTGACAATGCTCTGTTACTTGTGCCTGTGACTAGAATGAGAAAAGAAAATGGAGTTGTGTGGCTCAGACGACCAGACCTACCGAAGGTTGAGTATGATGCCAGATTTGATATTGGATGGCCTAGGACTGCTCGTGCCACTAACAACAAGACAATCATCTCGGTGAGAAGTCGCATAGCGTAATGCCCTTGCTAGGTACATCGTACTCTCTACCAATTTCTGCCGCCAGTTGTCATTAGATATATCAGTGTCTGCCGCCCACTGCTGAACGATGGAGACAGGAATATCAAACTCTATACAGGACCTCCATTGATCGGCCATCAACTTGCCATGAGCAGGAGCTCCAAAATTGACAGGAGGGCCTGTTTGCCATCCAGGACAAATAGTAGCGGCAATATCTTTCCAAATTTGACAAAGTTTTTTTTGTCCAATGACGCCATCGCGGTGCAGGTCATCATCTACTCGGCTCTCTAAAGGTTCATTGCTCGTGGCACCACCCGTCAGGTCTATGCTGCTGCGGGAAGGTTGCATGGCCTAGTTTGGATAAATCAGCATGAGTAAGTGACAAATAATGTGAGGCTCACACTCAGCGGAGCATCAATGATCTGTGATCTTAGGAGTCATTGTCTGCCACTAGGCCTTGGCAATACAACCTGGTTTTTGATGCAGAGAGCAAGAAGAGCTGGCACTTTAATTTTACGAAGTTGGTTCTTTGACTTCACACTATTTGCCCACATTTCCCTTGCTGCCACCATCTCCTCTGGAGTGGCCACAGGAACAGATTCCTATATATTTCAAACCTTGAGTCAACCCCTTGACTTGAAGAATGATAATATTAGGGCAAGTAAATAAAGCTCGGGGGTATGAGCAAGATGATTGTTGACCGTATTTTCGGTGCTGGAAACGTGAGTCACTTTCTCATTTGTTGAGGATAAGAAGATAACAGATCTTTACCGAATTGCATTGTCGCTGAGGATGGAGGTTGTTCAGAGTCTGAGTCAACTCGGCAATGACCTCTGCGCAGACCAACTCAGTTTTGTCCTACTCCGTCATCTCCTCTTTTGTCCAGTGCCAGGCCAACACCAATCCCAACCAATCCCAGGCACACAAGCCTCGTGCTTATCACTGTATGACCACCTACCCTCAAATGCCCTATCCACCATCGAACGTCTTCTCCATTCACTATTGCATGAACCATCCGCTGTCCTCCGTCATAAATCTGGCAATACAATTGTGGACCTCACAAATAATTCCATGCAGAGGAGGCCCGACATTCATTGCAGGCGCAGGTGTTCAGCATGCCGCAGAGTCAGGATCTGGTGCTGAGGGAGAGCGCGTTTAGGGTGTTTGCGGGGAGCAGTATGTTGGTTATGGATCTTCATACTGATGCTGTGTTTTGAAGGGTGGTCTGGAGGATTCGGAGAGTATCGAGGTGAGTGGCCTTGTTTTCTTTCTTTCTTCCGTTTTTCGTTCGTACCTCAGGTGATCGACCGTTCTATTTATTGGCAGCAGGTCCCTCTGCGCTCCATAGATATATTGTGCTGTATCGGAGGTACCCAATGAAGTAATTTTAGCCCCCCAGCATTATTGTATGTATTGTTTTATTAAATAAAAACCACTTTCCGAAAAATCGATAGAGACTTGCGAGGCTAGCGAGGCTAAAATTTTGAAGAAGAGGCTGGGGAGTCTGGTCATATGCACAGAGAGGCCCCAAAGCCTCGGAGGCAAGGCCCTGGCAAATGTAGATCTTCTAGATGGGTTTCATCAAACCTAATAACCCCATCAAGAAGATAACCCTTGTGCTGCCTAGGCTGCACGATTTCGGAGAATTTGCTCTTCGAGAAGGCCGAAAAATTTTCTTTCGATTTATGGTGAATTTTAAACCCGTCCGTTTCTTTGGGCGTGATGTGTGACTGAACACCCGGTCGAAATGGTACAGTACATGAGCAACGTGAGTCACGTGACGGCAGATAACGACACGAAAAACGCAAAAAAGACACGAAAGGACCGAACGAGCGCGAAAACAAGAATCGACGCAAACGAACACGAAATGGACCGAATAGGCGCGAAAGCAGGAAGACGCCAACTGCTGAGATCAAATGCAAGCAGGGGCTCTATAATCTATTGAGGTACTGAGGCCGCAGACACGAAAACGAGCGATGTATTTGATGAAGAAAAGAGAACGAGTGACGCTAACTATGTTATGTAAGTAGTGGCTGTATCGGGAATCATTATCTCCTGAGATGACCCTGTGTTCTGACGGCTCCCGACGCACTACATGAAACGAAAACGGAAGAAAACCGCTACGCACCGAATAGCAAGCGATACCAAGGGCCACCTGAGAACAGCTTGCAGGACTCCCTTTGTTACCAGCATTTCTTATTGTATGCGATGAGCAGGAATTATTCCTTAGTCTCCATGCACTGCCCCAGGTTGTCCCAGGTATAAAATCCCGTCTGCTTGTTGACTTCCTCCCAGCTTCAGCCTACACCACCTCCAGACCACAATCCAACTAGACGATGCAGTTCTTCAAATCTACTCTTTTCCTCACCTTGGCCATGGCCACTTATGTCACTGCCAGCGCCCTCCTCCAACCTCGGCAGGCGACATGCGGGGAACGTTGTGGCGCAATACCCGATATTGAATGCGACACAGGCTGCACATGCAGCAATCTCCTTGATGGCACTGTGAGCGATATATTATCTTAGAATCAACTTGAAAAGTTAGCCATGCTCACTCAATCGGCTATTAATAGTGCACCTAGAGCATTGACTGTGGAGCAGAGTTGTGAATAGTTCGGGTTGGTCTACATCGTGTCTTTGTTCACAGTAGGCTCACCTTGTGTTACAGGATTCCTACTGATATCGCGGAGCAGACATATTTGGGAGCATGACTTTGTATGTCGATCAAGGTAGCTAGAGGTCCGCAGGAATGACATTTGTTTGTTTTCGCAATCGGTATCGCGTAAGACTGATTTACCTCTCAACCGTCCAAGGCAAACGACTAGTACAATAGGTTTGAAAGTGGAAGACATGTTTTATATTGTAGCAAGGTGCCGCTCAAGTCGCTGAATGAACAGACGAGCTGCTTGTTATATACCCATCGTCGCCGTAATCACAGAGGCTTGCGTGGACTTCCCCTATACGAGCACTTAAGCACTGTAGTCGATTGCATAAGCTCGCCTAATTCTCCGCGATCGAGCAAGCCAGTATCAAGGATAGTGGTGAGGGTGTTGACCACTACGAATGGATCTTGCGTTCTCCATTTCCATAGTTGTCTAGCGGCGGCCTCGGCAAGCAGGGGTTCGGAAGGGTATCCAGACCGCAGGTACTCTCTATCGTTGGGGATAGAATAAGCAATCCGCATGTGACTCTCAACCAGACCAGCCTCCTCGATTTGAACTTTTTCGCGACGAGGCTCATAGTCCAGTGACAATTGAACATCCAGAACTGCCATACGAGCAACGCGCGGGAAGGTGTCGTAACTTGAATCAATTGCACGGGATGCAACAAGCTTTGCACGTGCTAATTCCATAACTTCGGTGTGCATTTCGGGTGCGTTCATCCCTGCGCCCCGTAGCAGAGTCCAAAATCTGCAACAATAAATTGACCAATACGTCAGGCGAGAACATTGAATACTCAAGTAACACTCACAGTGGCCTCCCAAATCGTGCCATGAAAGAGATTGTACTTATATCTTTCATCTTCAGCTCGCCTGGCCTGACCACGAGCTCGTCATCGCAATCAAACGGCGTCTCGGTGATTGGCGCGTGTGTTACAGCTAAGCCGCCTCGAATACGAGCGGACCTGGCTAGAGCCCGTGGAGAAGCAAACTCGACCAAACTCGAATTTGTCGATAGGAAGATCGTGAACACCGGATAAGCCAGGAATCGGTTCAGACACGAACACAAGAAATCATAAAGCGTCTTTTCATCGTCATTGGAGGGTGTCACCTTGGTCAGAGAGTGTGCTTCATCGAAATAGATAACGAGTTTGATGGTCTGAAGCCCGTGAAAATGATCTAGAACGCTGATGAGTCGTCCGAGTGCTTCTCTTGCTGATTCTGCTGCGGCAAACTCAATGACTGTATGAACGTCGTAATCGACTTGATCGGCATCTTCAGAGCCCTCAAATTTCGAACGACGATTCGCCAGTAATTCGTCATGCCTCTTGCGGATTCTGGGAAGGATCTGTCGTGAGGATAATTAATAACGATGGCTCCTGTTATACTTATAGATGCGAACCGGGATATCCTTACTAGCGGATTTGATCGCCGCTCCATATAATCGCGGACGGACGCTTTCAAGATGGCTTGACCACCATTTGGCTAAGTCCCCGGCACTGGTAATTCGTTTCTTACTAAGCTCGGCTCGGCAAAAGTCCAGTTCCATCTTGACTTGCGTAAACACACCACCGAGAAACTTGAGGTAATTGGTTTTTAATATGTGTGGATCGGTGGAATATGCCCGAGTAACGAAATAATCGCGCACAGCATCGTCGGGGATAGGGAAGGCAAGATCTGGTTTTCTGCATCAGAAATGAACAAGTCGACAGGGCAGGGGTAAGCGCCTTTGCTGTCACCACTTTCCCGCAAGTTAAATGGGACAGTGAAAACTAAATTCGCTTGCTCATGAACCATACGAGATTTCCCCGTACCAGAGCTCTGAACGATGGCAATTTGGTTAGAATAAGCCTTCTGGGTTCGTGGAATTCTGTTGATATTGGCGAACAAAAGTTTGTGATTCTCGCCATGGTAATTATCGCGCCAGGCGGACTTCAGAGCTTCGGCGAATGTGTCAGCTAAACAGAAGAAGAGGCACACATATAGATACCTTTGTCTAAAGAATTTCTACTAAATAAGCGGTGAGGAATATATACGACGGAGAAATCACGCACTTGTCAGTTCTGTGTCCTCGTTAGACAGTCGACGGCGTCTTTTTGCTATAAGTAAGTTGTCATGACCAAGTTTGGCAATGAGCGAGGCAGTCACCCACGGGAAAGACGATGCTGCGATGGCCACAAGACCTCTGGTTGATATTTAGTTAAAAAGTAGACGTACTACACATGGGGAACACACCTAATTGTCGCACTTCCTTGAACGACCCCGCTTGCCACCCGTTCCTTAACAACCCTGCGATGGAGGGCTCCCGATCAAGCAGTTCCTCTGCTTGGTTAGGTGTGAGCATTGTGAGCCTCTCGTTGTCCATAGTAACTCGTGAGAGAAGGTCAGATAAATCAGGCTCCTCATTGTGTTTCCGGAATGCGCTGAATGAGTTCTCGATCTTTTCATCGAATAGTTTGTGGTCGTCATCGGTGAAAGTATGCGAAAAGTCGTTGGATATCGAGTCCATGATGAAACCGATTGAGACCACGTGATATCGCGTTCAGTAAATCTCCTCGTACCCAGCTTCGCATTCTTCCCCATCGATCACCGCTCCCAGTAGCGCGTCCTTTCACTCGCACGGTGGCTCGGAGACCACCCGACAGACCGAAAGTCTCAATAGTACTTAGCTCGCACACCACTCGCGATCGATAGCCATTTCAATGAGATGTGCAAACGCGCGTTCGCAATGCACAATAAAGACTGACCAATGCACAGGAAGGTGTGTCGTTTATGCAGGGTTCCTTTGTTTAGTTATGCTGATCAACTGGATTATGTAGATAGATCCTCATCAAAGACACAAAGACCTCCCATGGTACTTTCATCAACGGTGACCAGCTCAGTGCAGAAGGTCTCGCAAGCGAGCCTTATGAACTCAAATCAGATGATACCATCGTAAATCTCCGATTATATTTTTATTTATCACTTTAAACTATATTTCGCACTCGTAACAGGAATTCGGAATCGATAGTGCTGGAGAAGACAATAAGACAACCACCCACCACAAAATCGCTGCCCGCGTCGTCTGCGGCTTCACCGAACAAGATGCCCTCGTAGCCTCCCGCGTCCAACAACACCAACAGCAGCAGAAGTGACAACAGCCACTGCACGCCCAACAACATGGGGGGCCCAACCAATCTGTGTGCCCGTCTACCTCTCCATCGGAGGGCATGGGCCGTCCTTCGCAAGTGAACGGGGGCACTTCGTTCTCCTTCGCGCAAAGTGGTAGTGGGGGCGTGAGGAGACAGCCCATGCAACTGCAGGGTTTGGGTTAGACAGGAGGGATGGGGAGTGCGAGCGTTAGATCCCCCGGGAAGACCGGTTTGATCTTTGATCATATTTTGAGTAGGTTGCGAGGGGAGTTGCACAAGAGTCGAGAGACAGAGGCCTCGTTGCATAATCTCACGGGGCCGATGGATGATATATACGATACCCTCGGTGGCTCTTTGGTAAGTGCGCCTTTATTCTAACCAAAAAACAAATGCCAATGATACTCTTGTTGTAGCCTCCGAATCTCCTTCCGTACCCATCTGCCCTACCTTCGTCCCCCCAAAACCCAAAAATTCCCCAGAAGCACCACAACAACCTCCGCCTCCAACAACATCACAGCCCACCCCCGCTCGAAGTGACCTCCAATCTCGAAATCCAATCCACCCTCGCGAGCCCTTTTGACAAAGTGCGAGCACTGGAAAGTGTCCTTGCCGAACAGGACGCGAGTAAGCGTGAGGTCGGGATGTTAAGGGAGTTACTGGAGAAGGGTGCGAGGCGTTGGGATACGCAGGACAGACAGCAGTAGGAGAAGAGGGAGCAGCAGGGTGGGTTTGCTAATGGCGGCAGTGGTGGTGGAGATGGAGAGGATAATGACGGTGCGAGAAGTATTCGGACTATCGTGCCGTATGAATTGGAGAGGGTGGATGAGGAGGATGAAGACCAGCTTTTGGAGCAGGAACAGCAGGCAGAATGACAGCAGGAAGAATGACGGGAGCGGCTGGATGAGGAGGAAAATGAAGAGGAGGAAAGGAGGCGACAGCGAATCGAACTCGGGAGACTGAGGACGCCCGAGCCGACGAGTTTAGGAATGACCCACGAGGATGACGAGGAGCCTCGTCGTTGGTCAAGTCCATGGCCCTATGTATACGGAATAATTAACGAACTGCTCCTTAGTTTGTGATGAATTTTAGAAGAATCCCACCGGGTGTCCATGATGACTCATTTGGTGCCACGGTTCTCTCTATTATGTTATAATTCACGTCTGCCGACGATGTTCATGTCATAGGCCGTTAAGCTACCTCACCATGATGTACGACGGATGAAAGAACCATGGAAGATGGAGCCGTCGAATTTTGGACTCTGTTACAGTCACCAGCCGCTAGTGTCAGGAAACGAAACGGTGTGAAACACACAAGGGGATTGTATTTACATCAAAAATTACTGCCGTCTACTCGACGTGGTTGTATGAAGGAAGTCAATAATAGCCAGTGTTTGTACTGCATGCGTTCATAATAATAAGGACAATTTGATGTGATGGTGAACTTGATTGAATTTCCAGCTTTTTTCTCCAGTAGACTTGTAA
>Ga0137415_10002707_pt1 | contig 17538 bp, 14 predicted proteins | sample CZODoug3_1_1_16f_FD_183082 | JGI IMG/M metagenome (GOLD analysis project Ga0137415, IMG submission 183082) | Vadose zone soil fungal communities from Angelo Coast Range Reserve, California, USA - CZODoug3_1_1_16fungal (Hybrid Assembly) | ecosystem: Environmental > Terrestrial > Soil > Vadose...
AGGGGTCACTTATTGGGCCAAAAGGAGTGGGCAGCTAGTTGTCCATATAATTGATTAACAAAAACAGCTGACGGCTTGGAAATTCATGCCGGTTGATGGTATTCCTTCATTATCTCAAGATTGGCTACATGTATTTAGATGATTCTTTTTTTCATTTGAAAGGTATACAATGGAGCTATATTTAGCCCATTTACTCACATAGTTACATTCAGTACTGCACTCTCTAGAGCAAAAAAGCTGAAAACAAGCCAAAGCCGGTTGTGTTATGAAACAAGTGAAAATAAGTAGATAACGATACAAGTGTAGCTACCATAGGTAAGAGTGGTAAATGGTTATTTATTTGGAGGCAGACACTTTGTATTTATACTACATTGGATTATCTACTTGGTGAAGAGGGGAGAGCCTGAGAGAACACTCAGAAGCCACATTACGTTGCCGATAATGTGGTAAGTGACTTCTAGGACATTCCAGGAGGTTGAAGTACTTTTGGGGAGGACCTTCCAAGGGTATTCAGTGTTCCACGGAATTTTTAGAGCCACACCGAGTCAAGTTGTCGAGTTTCGAACACTAGCTTCTGTTTAAGGAAATAGGTTTGAAACTCAGCGAACATTGAGTTTGTGGATGTATTTGGCTTCACATCTCTCTAGTTCTCCAGTGACTTTCTAGTAGATTTAACAGGAAGGTATCCAACTAAGAATCTAGAGTTTTGTGTATTTATAATAATATTTAAGTAGGAAACGATAAAGAAACAAATGGTTAACTCCCGTGTGCTTTGACAAGTCAGCATAGCCACGATTGTGATTACTGAATAAGGCATAGTCTGAAAGACAAAGGTTCAAGTTTAAGTAAGAACAATCATTTGTGAAATGGAGTCATTTGATAGTAAATAATATCTAGGAAAATCAAGATAAATTTGGAACAGGGATTTAGATAAGTATCATGTTGAGTTTCTTTATCTAGCAAATAAAGAGAACAGAAAATATGAGAAATATCCGATATCCATAACAGGTTGAGACACTAATCACATTGGCCCAATCACCTAATCCATTTAATCTGAGAACTTCTGAGGCATGCTTCAAATGCATAAACTGTCTAATCTGAGAACTAGTGAGGCACAGGTTGGCCTGATCACATCAATTGTGTAGGCTGAATTGCCTAAACTGGATAATCCGACAATTGAAGTTAGCAATCAGCTGACCCAGCTGACCTGAATTGGCCAATTGTATATGACAATTGGTTGATATTGTATCATTGTATATTAATTAGCTGATACAATAAAATAGTTTCATAACATTGACCAATACAGTATCATTGTATATTAATTAGCCGATATGATAAAATAGTTTCATAACATTGGCCAATACAGTATCATTGTATATTAATCAGCTGATATGTCTGCCCATACATGTCCTTTGTAACATGCATGCACTTCCTAGCCCTGATGGTGGCTGTCACTTTGGCTGATACAATGCAATTCTTGCATTGGCCGACACCATATCATCATATTTGGATCAGCCGATACTATGAAACCATCATGTGTGATCATATCGGCTGATACAATGCAATGTTTGCATTGGCCGACACAGTATCATCATATTTGGATCGGCCGATACTATGAAACTGTCATGTGTGATTATATCGGCCGATACAATGCAATGCCTGGATTGGCCGACACGATATTATCGTATTTGGATTAGCCGATACTATAAAACCATCATGTGTGATTATATTGGCCAATGCAATCCCATCGTGAATACTGTATGGGCCAACCCGATAGATTGGTATAGGTCAATAAAATATAATTGGATATGGACCAATCAGCCGACACGATATGCCATAGATCCATAATTTTCTATTTGTCGGCCAGTTCAATACTTCAATTCAATTCAGCCTACACAATACCCCTGATGGATATCGGCCTTTACATTTGTATCATTCATCGGCCGAAGCAGTGTGTTCATTATATTGCATCATATCGGCCCACATGGTCCCTCGGCATGGGCCCATACATACTCATCGCAATTTTTGTTGCAATCGGCCGAGATCCGCTGGCTCGATGTTATCGGGCATTTGTACACGTCGGGGCTTACAGTGTTATCGTAGATTATGACTGAATGGGTTGAATAAGTGACTTAGTATACTATTTTACCTTGGAGGAATATTAGTTGGTGTATTCCTTGAATATAGTTTAAGTGGCACGGGTCTGGTGGCACTTAAAAGAGAAAAGATATAGATGCACTGAAATAAGTCTATACTAATCACTATGTGAACCGAAGCACTAATCAACTCACTATGTTCTATAAGAACTTAGTCTGAGAGAGCGCAAAGCTATCTAGCTCAGATTATAGGGATATGAATTATTACAGAGCAAGTCAATGTAATAATTGCTAACTAATGCGAAGAGTTCTTTAAGCGCTAAGTCATAGATTTGTTCTTGGATCCAGAGAGTATGAGTTGGTAAAGCGATGATATTTTGGAGAGGCAAAGCCTTGTATTTATAAAGTACAGTAGTAGCTATTCGGGAACCGTGAAGAAAACTGAGAGAATGCTTGGGCTTCCTCGAGGATGACTCTAAAGGCTTCGGGGAAATTCCCAGTACCCGAGAGAGTCTCTGGGAAGGTTTCCCAAAGGTGGTCGAAGCTTCAGCAAGCTCTTAGAGTCAGTCCGACTCGAGTTTGAGGGACTTGAACATTCTATTCCGGTTTTGGCAACCAAGTTCAAACTCAGCGAAGCCACCTTGGCCAGCACTTTGTGGCTTTGCACTCTGTCTGGAGCTTAGTAAATCCCTCTGGTTCAGTCTGAATAATACAATGAGTCATGTAGGTACTGAACTGTATTTACTAGGTATTTTTAGAGAGAGTGGGATATAATCTATTAATGAATATCTGGTAGGCATTTAGTTCTAGCGCCGGGCACTTGCCAAGCTCTTAGATAGAAGTGAGATACCGGATATGACAAAGTTGGGGCACTAGTTGTTTGACGATGATTGAACCAATTTTCAATGTGAATTCAAGCAGCATCTTCGAGTTTTTGTTAATAGAATAGTTTCCATAATTGAAGAAATTGAATTGCAGAAATTGAGAAAGGTGATTTAGATTTTACTGAAATGAATAGATAATAAAATGATAAGAGGAGGAAATGTACAGAGAAATCTAATATCTAATGCATAGAACAGTATATCCATAACAGCCTTTCAACTATAACTACTGGTCCACTTTGACATGTACAACTATTTGCGACCATGTATTATGGTTGCTGAGAGGCTTTTGAAACCCCATATATAAGCTATTTAATTTATAACATGGGAAAATCCACAGAAAACTCATGCTACTGCTCAAATTCATCAGGTTAGTAACAGGACTCTTCAGGTTCCTCACTGCTGCAAGGGTCTCACATGAGAAGATGCACAAGTAACATTTTGTTTCAGTTACAAGCAATATTTCTCATTTCTAATTATTATTCCAATCTCAGCAGAATTTTCCATTCATTTTCTGCCAAAAATTTGCATCAAGAATCCTGCGAAAATCAGAAGTTGGGAAGCTACAGTGAACATATTGGAATGTCCAAGGATGCAAGTGGCCAAGACTGCAACCTCATGACTTGTTTCTGACCTCCGTGGTGGCCAGAGTGTCAATCTCATCCTTAGAATTATTGATTGAATGCTTTGCCGTTTTTTTGAAAATTTTGACGTCAGAAAATTAAATTAAATTAAAATTGACCACCCTACCGTGGCCACAGAGTTCATGGTCTTTTTTTCTCAGCTGCAAGTTAGAATACCCATTATGGCATTTATTAAATTGAATTGCAGTTGAGCTCACTTCCACCTGACTACCACCTGGTTGCTGCTTGTGCTGCACACATACAAAGGAGGTGTTGGTGCACCTTCTGCCAATATCTCTGTTACCCAGTACTATGTCAGCCATCAAGGGAAAGGCTCAAGTTGTGGAGACTGTTGACCAAGAGTCCGAATCGGAGCCAGAAACAAATCTGGATGACTATGAGAGCTCATCAGACAGCCCAACTTCAGATAACAGATCAGAATACATTTTGCCACAGGATGAGCCAAGCATTGGAACTCCCACAAGCCATAATCACAATCTGACTGGAAACAACCAGTGGGGAGGTTGAGCTTGTGAGCAGCATGATATAATGCCTAGCAGTGCTTTCAGTTGAAGTTGTGTACTTTACAGCACCCCTCACAAACAAACTAAAGAATGTTTTACATGAGCTCAACCGAAATAATGTTGTCAGATACAGCGCTATTTTGCAACACTTAGGTGAAATGGGCTACAAATTGGGGTGCGTTGTATGCATAAAGTCATATCTGCCATACATTAATATTTGAATATTTAAGATGGACAAGGCTTTCACAGTATCTGAAGGAGGCAGGTAGCGGGACCTCACAGAGTAAACTCATCCACCCAGAGGATCAACAACAGCTTGTGTTTGATGAAATCACCACAGATCCAGAACAAACACGAGGACCTCGTTTTATCAAAGGGAGTCTGGTTTTGAAGGGAAAACACATGCTGTGATAAAATAATATCATTACAATAGGTTTAATTTATCTGTTGACATTCTATTATGATTCTTAACTTCGTTTAGACCCGTGGTTGAAGCAACAATATGCACATTTGCAGCAGATTGTTTTGCTAAGCACAAACCAGGCCACAAAAAGATTACTTGTAGAGTACTGGTGGCTTTGGGCCCTGATGCCAAGTGGTCTCTAGATGGCTTTGATAAGCTTAACGCAGTGGGCTTTGGGATCTATGGTATCTGGGACAAATGGGCACAGTTCTGGCTGTACGATGTTGTTGTTCGATCCAATCAGTATTCAGCAGCAATTGATGCAATTTCCTTGTGATGTGTTCAGGAACATAGAGGTAAAGTCATTTATAATAAATATTGTGCAGCTTAGTGATTTCATATAGGTATTCCAGTGCAAGTTACCAGTGATTGTGGGTCTGAATTATGTGATCCTTATTTGTTTCAGTGTTCTCTCTGGTAATACAAAGCATTCATTTGATTGGCCAACATCCTGACAATGTCCAATTGTAGAGAAGTTTTTGCCCCTGACTTTGACATTGCTCTCACTTCACCCTGGATGTTCCTTCCCAGTCTGCGCAACATTACAATTGAGCATGGCTGGTGTCCATTGATGGAAACTTGGGGTATCAATATCCTCCACTTCTTCAATTTAGGTCGCTATGACTGTTTCTACCTTCCAAATAATGAATTACACCAGTGAGTCAATTTTTATAAACAGAGTGGTCAACTGTGATTGAATATGCTCCACAGGCAAATATCAAATCGGATATGGTTTCCATTGATTCAGCATGAGCTTGACCTTTTTGTTGATTGTCAAAATGCACAGCGAATATGTAAGCAGTCGGAAAGGGCTCTGCCATCTGGTGGAAGGCCTGACCAGTTCTATACCAATCCTTCACTCTATGGTGGTGAGTGTTGTCTCATCCAGGTTGACATAAAGGAGATTGATGAGTTGTTGGAGGACTTGGAGGATGGTTTGTCGCATATGCGATATGTGGATGAAATGTTTGAACCATTGGCTGAGGAGGCATACCAAGCTATTGATGCACCCAATATTAAACTTGAGACAGCTTGGATAGTCTTCAGGCAGATGGTAGGACAGTTGTCAGATGATTCTATGAACTCCCCTTGACACCGTAGTGTTCAGCTCATATGTTTTGTTGTTACAAAGCCTCTTTCAGCCTTGTACTTGACAATGAGCAACAGAAAAATCAGCAGAGAAAATCACAAATCTATTGGTGATCCACATGCAATTACATGCAAGTGATGGGGTGGTAAGATAACGACAGGACCCATTAGCAGGAGGGATAAAAGATTTGTGGGCAAAACAGGGTCCAATGAGTGATTAAAAAGGATGGTAGGGAACAGTGGAGTAAGGATGGTTTCAAAATGAACGGGTTGAGAAGAGTAACCATTATGGGGCACGGGGTACAGAGACTTCATGAAAACTAGAGTTTAGACAAATTTAACTCGTTGCAGAGTTGGCCACACTCATGAGTCTGACAGAATGTAATGATGCCTTCAGGGCCGAGATCGCCAAGACCAGAGTCTTGTGTAGATCTGAACAAATATTAGATTCAGATTAAGCAATAACAACTAAGAACAACATATGAGTGAGTGATTGGTGCGAATACTTCTGCATTGCTGTGAGTGTATACTGCGATAAGGGACATTAAGCTCTGAAACCGGGACGGTGATGAATGATATGCACATACTCTTTAAGCCTGCAATGGGCTTCTCTCCCTTTATGTGAAACAGGGAAAGATGGGATAATGCCTCGAACAATGCCTCATGACCGTCGTCAGTAATGTACGCGTGATCCATGTACGGTTGGCAGACAATGATATTGCTATTTACCCCCGCTGCCTTTTGATAGTCGTCCTGGATGACCGCAAGAAACAATTCAGGTGTAGATAAATCTGCCGCAAGATTATTAGTTTGACAACTCGATTATTCCACAAGAACCACGTACTTTCAATCTGTACGTTCAAGAGCTTGGCGCGCTGGCTCAGAATGACTAGCATTTCTTCCAGCCACACACCACGCACAAGCTCCGCCTGACCAGCCACAAGCTCATCTTCAGGTGCCAGTGTATGAGCCACCATTCCGTCCATTCTCATAGCCAGGAAGTGGAGATTTCTATCCGTGTCCACAAGCTGTTCCATGGCGGCGTCATCAGAATTCAACATATGCATGAGATTGCTGGTGGTAGTTACCTCGACAGTCCTTTTCATCACGCTGCCGTGAATGGGTGTGAGACCGAGTGTGCCATCATAGAGAGTTCCATCCCCGTCAACCACATAATGCACCGAGCATACTTGCTTTGTGAACGGGATGCGGCGATTCCTACTGAGTTTGATCGGGACAGAAGGGTTTGCCCGATTTGCTTTGATGAGATGTTGGGCTGTGAATGGAGGGAGAAATGCTTAGTAGGTCAAGATGATACAACGGAAGCCATACCTTCGGAGGAAGGGTCAACGGGCTCATCTTTGACATGAATTAGGTCAACGTCCTTTTTTTCGCGCTTGATTACAGGCTGTGGTTCAGCAACGACGGGCCGTGTACGGCAAGACATGCTAATTTACACAGCCAGAGAACGGTAGAGCAATATAATTAGCGAGCATTTTCAAGACTAGTGCATCAGAGTTTATTCAAATAACCATAGGTTAGGACAGGATAGCAGTATTAGTCGCCGTCGACATGACTCAATGATTTGATATACTTGAGGAATATCGGACCTAAATGCCATAATAGGTGACAACATGCTGAGAAGAAGAAAAAAACAGACCATGAACTCTGTGGCCACAGTACCATCCCCTGGGCCTCGCGTATATTTTAATTGTGTTCAAGTACAAGTTCGGGGCCCAACATGGATACATCTGTCTGCAATTAACCGTTAATGGTGGAATAGTCAGAACGTGACATTGTCACATTCCAACCATGGCAAACACAACCAAACAGAACGTCGCGAAACGGAAACTGCAAACTATTATGCAAAGCTCTGTAGCAATCCATTGACATATTTATCCCATTCCGGACAACAGGACACGAGTGGCAAGCCCACCCCGATGCCGAATTTGAGGACTAGATCCAAGATGGCTACTCATGTCGACTCTGACTTTGGTGATGGGGACCACAATAGCGGGGACGATGGGGATGACACCTTCACTGAAGGCACCAACAGCGGAAGCGATGGGGAATGTGATGAGCAAAGTGAAGAGGGAAGTATTTCAAGTGAAATATATGTAGATGCACCTCAGCTTCCAAGGCAAACCAGTCACAAGAACCCTGCACAAAAACCTCCAGCACGGGCTATCCGAAGTGTCATGGCCAATACTTCGGTATCTAAAACCAAAAACGTCGTTGACATCAGCGGACCGACTGGCGGTTTTAAATTCCTCCAGCTTGAGGCATACATTTGCTCCTGCTGCCACACAGCCCCAGAGTTGCACGGGATGGCTAATTCAGCGAAAACAAACGTGTTTCCGCGGACAAGGTGTAAAGTATTATTATACTTCGGAATGATTTTTCTTCCAGATATGCAGGCAATTTTTTGTCCTGCTCATAACTGCTTTGTCCCCATGGCGGAGTGGGCCACTCACGTCAGGTGCAATCATAAAGACTGGGTGTCGGCGACAAAAATTGACGAATGTAGTCGCATGGCAGAACATGTTTCTGTCAGCTGTGGATTAGATCTACGACAGAAACCCATAGACCTTCGATTACCTCTCGAGATCGAGGCGCCTTTCAGCTCTTACATGACGCTTCCTGCATCGCCTATACATAGAAGCTTTCGGTGTCCTAAATGCAGTCTTTGGCAAGCTCAAGCCAAAGACTCCGGCCGACCTGACAGGTATATGCGGAGGCATCTGAGAGATGAATGCCCCAACGGACGATTTTCGGATTGGCAAACAGTTCCCCTCGATGAACCACATTGGACATATCGAGTTAGCACCTCTTGTGGAACTTCGCATGTCTTTATTTTACCCCCTGATTGGGATGGTATTGGTGAAGACGAGGAACCTGCCGAACTTCCGGAGCTTCCGTCACAGGATCACACAATTCGCTCAGTCTCATCCAGGACTCCATGTCAAGACTGGCCTCTCAAGCTTGGATGGACGGCGTATGACAAAGAGATCTCAGCAAGCGATAATATCACTGCACTGCGGCAGCTGATACTGCGACCACGTTGTGGTTGCCGGCGCAGGACCCGCAATCTGGACTTTTTAGAGGAGGGCCTACACATGATTGGTCACGCCATTTCCAAGTACTTCATGTCTTCAATGGTATTCGTACACAAGAAGCACAAAAAAGTCATTGATGAGATTGTATCTGAGTAAGTGAGAGCGCATTGATGGATGATATAAACTCACAATCTTAACAGTTCCAGTCGATCTGCTTTTCGCATGGTGTCCGACGGCAAAATAAAAGAATATGGACAGACATTCGCCATGACTATCTGCATGATGCTTCGATTTTTTCACGCGGTAATGACTGGACATGCGTCGAGCTTTGGTCTGTTCAAATTAAGGGGAGTGCCTGCGCAATTTGAAGCCGCTCTGGCACTATATCGTTTGCTGGCGCAATACAAGGGTAACGTTCCAGAGGATGACCTTGATTGGGCTCTACATAATATGCTGGAGACTCTTTTGAGACCGGAAGGTCTAGGGAATCGAACAATAGACTGCCCCACAGATCAAATGTTATTCTTATGGGCTTATCTTTCCGGCGAACGGTACAGAATAGCTGCGCATCTCCAGTCTATCTGTGGAGGATTAAAATGCGGCTTCCGCTGTATCGACATACATATTGCACGTGTAGAGGCGCTACAGTTACAGCACAAGCTCACATCCTTTTATACCGACCTGCCAGTTGAGCGAACAGGTGGAGAGGAAGTAGATGACGAAGATGGAGATGAGGACAGTGGATCCCTCGAAACAAAGGCAGCTTCCGGTGCGCCAGTCAATGCAGATATGGCCAGTATTTTGAACAAGCTGAATAGAATCAGTGCCGACGGTGAGTTTCCTTCATATTTTTATGGGGTCAAATTAAACATATCACTGTCAACAGCCATCATGGAATGCGACAATAAACCTAACCCTCAACAATCAAGCAGGTCATTTCCTCCAAGCGGCGATCCAGTTACAGATGCCCTCATATTAAAGTGGGTATTGTCCTTCAGATCAAATGATTTAGAATTAACGTAGGCGGATAATAAGCATACTAATTGAGAATAGGCCATGGGTGTCACGCTTGTCTAAAGACCATCTTACAACACCATACGGCCGTGTGCACCAGACATTATTCACTATACTGCCATATTCGCTGTCGGAGACGACCTTAACTCTATTCGACATCTGTCGAGATGGACAAGCGGCTTCATATTCTAAAGATGGCGTTATTTGGCAAAACATCAACTTTCAACTTTGGTCCAACCTCGTCGACGAAATAATGCGCAGAATGGAGGAAGGGATATCCAAACAGCTGCCTAGTGGAATGGCTATCTCGGATTTGCTGGATCGCCCAATCGTAGATGATTTCTCCAAGGCATCGCCTCACCTGCAAGAGCAGAATCGAGTGTGGATGGAGGAGCGGGCGGGACACTTCAAGTCAGCGATGTTTTCCACGACCGAGAGGCGACACAAACTTTTCAACAACGGAAAATTGGACACTGCACAAGTACATAAATACATCACACACGATCAAGAAATTCGCGGCCTTGCAAGCTCCCTGCTGGCAGTATCCAGCGCAGTCACAATGCGGGCATTCCAGTTTCCCTCAATTGTATTCAATAGCTATGACGGATTTGACAGGAATCTCTGGATTGTGAACGATCGCTTCGTCCCTGGGAAACCCAAGGCAAAGCAACGGAATACCGCATTTGCGGATACTTTGTTTTGGTATCCTAGGAAAGCGACGCAACCCTTAGCTGTCCTACTATTCTACCAGCAGCCCTTCATCTGCTCTCTGTTGCAGATGCTGGGAACAGAACCACAGCTTTACGCTTCGCATATGTGGCCGCTTGCGCCCTCGGAGGCAGGGCCAAACCCACACTCATTGGTCTGGAGTGGGCAACAGATCAACAGGAGCCTGAAGGATATCTCGTTGAATATTATTGGGTCTCCGGTGGATTCCGCGCTCATACGACAGATGGCTGAGGGCCTTCTGCGCGACAAGGTGCCAGCATTATTTGAAGTGTACCAATCACGTGACAACATACATCTGGAGAAAGGCAGCTATCGCTTCTCCCAATGCTTGGAGGCTTATGCAAATCTCTACGGGCTTCAAGCGGTAGCAAATGCTGCCAAAATTGACACAGAGCGCGCAGCGGCGTGCTTGATAGTTGTGGACATTTGGCAGTACATGCACAAGATCGAGCCTCGAAGTCTAATCTGGCAGCCGATGGTGGCGAACTCCTACTTGTTTCCTACCACGGCTCACGATGGTTTAGCTTGGCTTGATGCGCATAATCTCAAACAAACAGCTTGGATCGTGTCTGGGCACCTTATTGATGAGGATACTCTTACGGCAGGGCTAAAACTGCTTGCGGATTCAAATTTTCCGGAATTTGTTGTGCGTGTTTTTGTCAACTGACATTTGCTGCTTTTTTATGACTGATGTATATTCCAGAATTTTACAAGTACGGATCCACCGGATGTCACAGCTGCTAAGATTTTACTACGGGTTGTACGTTGCGTTTTATTTGGCGATGGTAGACCACGTTATGGCCAGACTCCTCCGGTAGGTGGGGTCCTCGTAGATGATGTAATAAAATCAGGAGCAATGGTGAGTATATGCCAGCTATCTGTGAGCTGGTTCTCACCATTTTGGGTCAGATACTGCGCGCTGAGAACTATGATGGCACCGGGGGAAGTTATCAAGATGAGGCTTACTCAATGGCATATCAGAGCCTGGAAGAACGTTGGCAGCTAGATTCATGCATTAAGTGGATCGCTATCGGTGCCAACATTTTCGATATGCGTCCCATGAGTAATTCCGAGTCCACCTTGACCATTGCTCTATTTCGTGATATAGAGGTCTGATACAATGCGACGACTGGACTGGACAGGGAATGTAGCTGAGCTTGATAATGGTCATTTTTTCCTGCAACTGAACAATGATCAAGTATATATGGTGTTGACATGTGCACTTGTTATTTCAAAAGGTTTTGACGAAGGAACTTTCGCGAAAATAAAATGTACATGATGTATGCACCCCATCAGTAAAGCCGCATCAGGAAAATCCAAAAAAACCTTACTGAAACTTATTGGACTTAGTCATCTTATTTCTTGAATAAGCACACCAAGTTAGCCAAGTTGCTTATTTTTGATTTGGAAAAATTTTTAATAAGAGGATCCAACAAAAGTAAGCATACTAAGTTTTAAAAAAGTACACTGAGCACAAGCAAAAATCCAAGTATGTACACAAATGTATTAAGACATGGTCAGTACATGGTGCTGTCAAGTGAAGCAAGTCTCTGGGTAAGTCCAAGTAGGTTATAAATAAATCAAGACATTGATAAGCAAGTAGATCTGTCAAGATTCTAGGCCAAGCATGTCAAGAGACAGCAAGTTTATGATATTCAGTTTCACTCTCTCGTGTCTAAATTACAAGAGCAGCAAAATAGTTCTAATCACAGGCAAAATTAGCCTCCCCTAGGCATTCCATACATTCTGAGTGATGACAGTCAATCACTCTTATTATGGTCTACTATTGTTGGCAGCATTGCAACCATTGCTGAGTACTTAGTCGGAGTTTAAACATTAATTCCCACAGCTGATGGACCACTTGCAATACAAAATTCGGACAGGTATCATTCTGCATTGATGTCAAGCTCGAACCACATAAATAGCAAAAAAATGAGTACGTTATAACAATATCTGACTGGTAATATTTACTTTACCTCACTAAATTAGGAAATACCAACAATCCATTACAGAAAGCTTCAACTAGTCAATTGGTAATGATCTGCAACACATTTAAGTATGACAAAAGCCTAGAATCCCTAATAGAATGGTTCAGCTGTGATACATATCAAATAATTTTCAATATTTGTGAGTGTGGAGTGACACAAATAATATGATCTGAGTCTGAATTATTCAAGGTTGTGGTCTGTGCATAATTCATTTGACTTTACGCAGTACTCAATATTCAACTTCCACTCTACACTATGGTCAATGTGCAACCATTCTTACTGTCTCTTCTGCCGGCTATTGGTAACCCCAGGTCCATGTACTACATAGGACAATCAAATATTTGAAAAATGTGGTGTGAACTTTTCCTGACTTCAGATATTTTTGGATGAAATATCAGTAGTAAAAATGGCGCAGCTGAACTACTCTAACGAATAAATCTCATGATATTTACATTTTCGGAAGCATGCTGCAGTGCCCGCATGGTAATAAAATTCCCACGCAAAAATGCATCTCCTGATTTTGCACACTTTCTATTTTAAGTGTGCTGTGAACTTGGGATAGTGGACATGTAAACAATAAAGTGCCGTTTTGAGTTTCTGGGGTGCTTAAGATGTATTCTAGGTCTCTCTCATTGGGCTTGAGAAGCTTCAGATGTAGTAAACACAAATGGACACACCACTCATGTGCAAGCTGAGCCTTCAGCACACAGCTTAAGTCTGTAAATCTGTCTAAGAGCTCACAACGGTTCAGCCCTTGCCAACTGATGAAGGGTAAGGCAACATGTTCCAAAAAAAGAGATAAAATACAAAACAGAAGTATGGCCCAAACACTTTGACCATGTACATCATGCATACAAATTGTCATCTTGCATGTCATCTGCAAACCCTGCATTACCAACTTGTTGGAGCGGCAAGGTCACCATCAGGGAACTAGAAGTTATTTCTGCAACCACAATATTGCTGCAAGTTTTGGAACCTGATGTCAGTTACAGTTGATTGCAATGCGAGCAATATGAAAATACAAACCTGTGAGAACTTTTCATATTGTCTGATGTCTTGATCCAACACCAAACAAAGAGCGTACTTCATAGCTTCCTCACAGTGCTCTCTGTGATATAAACACCTGTTAGTCACTTTCCAATGATGAGTTCAAGAATCATTGGCAAACCTTGTGATCTCTGGAATACCATCATCATCCTTGATGTCTTCTTCCATCTTTATATCATTAGTGATGTGTGGGGCCAGGCCCAAAGCCCACCCAAGCCCAGCCCAGCCCACTGGTGGGCTTGAAGATGCCATTCTAAGTAACATAGAAAGGATTGTGGAGGAGAGGGATGAGATTAAAATATACCAAGTTGACCATGGTGCAACTCACCAAGATAGTGGGGAACATCCCAGCTGGATGATGACATCTTTGGGTGTTGCAGGACTCAATAATGTAATCCATTTCCATCTAAACACCCTCAAACTCACCCCACATATGCATCTACCAAATATAATGCATTACTCTTGTTTGCACGTGACATTGCCAAATCGGGTTTCGCGTTTCATTTCAAGTAGCAACTTCAAACTGCCATTTCTGAGAGGTTAGGGTCAGGCTCAGTGCAACAGCTGTCATTCACTGGGATGTTCTATAAATTCTACAATAAACCTGGAGCATCTGGAGCAGGTATAAAGGTAGGTGCATGCAAAGCTCCATTCCATTCTGTTACCTTTTGCAGCTAGTAGAGCTGTTTGACTTGGAAATTCACCCACACACTGCCAAAACATGAAATTGAAGCAGATATATTTCACACAAAAAGTTGTTACAGGCAATTAGAATACATGTTGGAGAGCCCATAAATCAAGTTTCAGGCAAATCCATCAAGGACTCACAGAGAAGTGGCAGTTTGAAGTTGCTACTCGAAATGAAACGTGAAACCTGATTTGGCAATGTCACGTGCAAACGAGAGTAATGAATGTACAGGACATCAGGAACATGCCATGTCAGGCATTTTATCCACAACAGACACCCAAGTAAAAATAGGGCTCCCAAACATGACTGACAAGGAGATATGTTCAATAATGGTATATTAATGCTGACAAAAAGACACCAGCCAGTAGTTTAGAGTAAACAGAGCTGCACAGAAGTGGAAGTGGGCCATTAAGTGTTGTAGTTAATAAAGAGCATGAAAGGGTTGGGCAGAAAGATCATGAATGTCATGTGTATGACTCAATGGGGAGTTCCTGAATTGAAGTGCACCAGACATTATGGTGAATTCTCTGCATGACTTTAAAAAAATTCTGAATGAATTCTCACACAGAGCACCATATGCAGATGGGAATGAGACTACCTACAGACTGGCCCATAGGCTACATACCAATACACGCAGAATCTCTTCCCACCATTCACACGTAGTACATCCTTGATTGCATTATATTGGTTCATATGCTATTTTCTCCTCCATGTCCTTGCATTACCATCTGTATATTTACACACACACCATGGAACTTGACTCTTGAAGTGATCTAGCGGCTGCACCTTTTACCTGTGGGCATGTTGAGCAGATGTATATATGTTCAACAATCAGCTAAATTAGGAAAGCCTGAGTGCCACTGGTATTGAGGTGGCAATATGGAACCCGTTCTAGTAAAATAAACACACAGTAATAGAGTGTATTTGCTGTGATATATATCAACATTTTAAATGATTATGAGCACTCTGAAATTTGATAATGTAAAAAACCTCAGTGGCAGTCCTGTTGGTCTCCAGATGCCCAGCTAGCCAACGATGAAAAACTTTGTAGCTTGCATCTGTTGTCTTCATTTCTCCAAGTTGAGCTGTCCTTTCAAAAATCTTCCTCCCCCTGACTATATTCATACAGACTGGAAATATAGGTCTCTGAGGATACATAGAAAGTTGGCCTCACCCAGTCACTCCAATCATAAATGAGCAAAGTTTGCACTTAAGTCACTACATGTTCATGAAATATTTATTTGTTGATCGCATGGTAGCTCACATTGGAAATTATTCACAGCATTATGTCAATTGGTATGTGAAAGGGTATAAGTTCAAGGACCTTATGTCTCACAACATGGACTTAATTATTATAACAAACAACTGCACTAGTGTGGATGCAAAGAGTGGTTGGTTTAATGGTTGGTTTCTGATTACTGGCAGGAGAATCCTTTTGAAGTCCACCATGGTGAGCAGATATGAGTTGTGTAAACAATTTACATTTTTGTGTGGCCAAAGCCAAATTTAATCAAGTAGAGCATCATTTTGCATTATCATTTCATAATATTTATCATAGTGAATACACTCTAATGGTAGCATTCCAGTAAAATTGTCCTGCCAGCATTAGTTAAACAAGGGATGCCTTGCTTCGCTTTGGCAGTCAGCAGCTTGAGATGAGGCTCACAGCTCCATTCCCTTTTGCATGTTAGCAGGACAAATGGTATTAATTACTTGCCTAACCTGTCCCCTACCATGCCTGTTTGACCTATTTAACATTACAACACTCCCCGGATTGAGGTAATGGGTCTGTGTCATTAGTATAACAATATAAGATATTTCGCACTTGGTGATGTTTTCGGTGGGTGTGGAGACAGAATCCGCAGCCAGATGATTGGTGTGGACCTATAGACATAAAGGATTTGATTCATGAGAAAAGTACCTTACAATGGACAGCTTTAGCCCTTGTATTTCGGAAATCAGGAGAATGGCACCCAAATATGTAACAGCATCAATCAAAATAAGATTATCCAGGTAGATTATTTTCAATGCTTACAGAATTGGAGGCACTGTGAAAGCTGTGCTGCAAGTTACAGTCAAATTCAATGATGTAAAAGTACATTGGACAAATATTCAGAGCAAAGGCAATTAATTCACATCTTCAACAGCTGAGATCTTAACCATATCCATCGCAGTCATATCCACAGGAACATTAACTGAACACTATAGAGAAATATGAGGTTCAACTAGATGTTAATGACTCAAAGATCAGAAGATGAACTTACTTCCATAGATGGCAGGGAACCCATAAACTCCAATGATGGCATCAAGCTATGCATGTTGTCAGGCAGCTCATCAATATATTTTCTCGGTACAGTTCCAGCTGAAATGTACTTTGGGTCATAATCAGCAGAGAAGCAATGCACTGAACGATACAAACCCATTGCAAATTAACATGACTCTCCAATGTGCCACAATTTCCATAGGGTTTCTGCATAAGCACAGAATTGGGGATGAAACCAGGAATGAAACTGTGGTTGTGCAAGGCTCCGTGTCATTGAATTTCTAAGATGGAGATTTCTTTCTCAACATCAGAAGAAGTTTCAATTACTTTTGAAGTCTGGTCCCAGTGGAAAAATCAGGTAAATACGGCACTGAAGGCACAAAGAACTGGAAAAATAGTAAGTTCTCATTCACAGAAATGTGTCAGTGTGTCAGCCTGAAGTGCACACCAGAAGAGGACAGGCATTTTTCTAGATGAATTGGGTCTGCAAATGGGTATGAGAAAGTGCTGTATTTGAGTTCTCCTGTTAGTTCAGGTACAAAGGAATGAAATACACAGCAGTGGGCATATAGGGCCTAACAGATCATCTGTCAATACAGGGCTAGAAGAGTGCCAGAATGGAAACACAAATTTCAGTTGTCCGTGAGTCAAACTCGGTGTACATGGGCCAGCTAGCAATGGAATGGAATGGGAAGAAGGCTCCAAGTCATGCAGAATTTACATGCACTATTATGAACTGGAGGAGAACACAAAGCCAAGAAGTTGAGTTTCATGGCCAATTAGAGTCTAGTAAGCCAAGTTCAAAATTGATGAAATAATGCCCAGGCCCAAATCGGTCAAAATCTGGTCACAACCTATTTTTTTGGTCAGTAATTGAAATTGCAGCATTAAATAATAAAATTTATGGGTTACTTAACCCAGTAGGCCAGTTCGATCATGGGTGATGCTGTGACCGCTGGTATGGCTGCAAGGGTGCAATGGGTGTGGTGATAATAGTGTCATGGAATTGCCAACACCAGACTTGTCAAGAAAACAGACAGCACAATAAACAAATGTGGCTCTAATATTTCCCCTTAT
>Ga0137415_10002708_pt1 | contig 17537 bp, 13 predicted proteins | sample CZODoug3_1_1_16f_FD_183082 | JGI IMG/M metagenome (GOLD analysis project Ga0137415, IMG submission 183082) | Vadose zone soil fungal communities from Angelo Coast Range Reserve, California, USA - CZODoug3_1_1_16fungal (Hybrid Assembly) | ecosystem: Environmental > Terrestrial > Soil > Vadose...
GTGCGCGTATTCCTGGAAGGAGCGGAATCGCTGGCGCGAATTTCAGAGCACGAGGTGGAGAAGACGGAAGAGCAGCGGACGGAGGAGGGAATCGAAGCGTTGGTGGAAGCAGCCGAAGAAGAAGGCATCATCGAGCCGGAACAGGCGGATTTGATCGAGCAGGTCGTTGAATTCAGTGACAAACGAGTGCGCGAAGTGATGACGCCGCGACCGGACATCGTGGCGCTGCCAGCGGAGGCGACACTCGAAGAATTGCATGCCAAAGTTGTCGAGACGAAGTTGAACAAGATACCGGTGTACGAGAAATCGCTCGACGATATTTTCGGGGTCGTGTACTCGCAGGACCTTCTGCAGATCGCCGACCAGGATTTGCTGAAGCGCAGGGTGCGCGAACTGGTCAAGCCTGTTCTCTTCATTCCGGAAACGAAAGTTGGGTCCGAGCTACTGCGCGAAATGCGCCAGAAGGGACAGCCGCTGGCTGTGGTTATCGACGAACACGGAACGGTGGCGGGGATCGCGACCGTGGAAGACCTGGTGGAAGAAATCGTCGGCGAAAGCGGGAACGACGGAAAGCCTCCGTCGCCGGATGTCGTGCGAGAGTCGGATGGCGGCCTAGTGATGCGCGGCAGCATGCCTATTGGCGACGTCGAGGAATTGCTAGGCGTGAAATTCGGCGACAAGACGGATGAAGCGGTGACCACGCTGGCCGGCTTGGTGAGCCATGTTTCCGGCAAAGTGCCTGCGCCGGGCGACAAGATCGATCTGGCGGAACATCGCTTTGAAGTCCTGGAAGCGAACCAGAGAAAAGTGTTGCGCGTGCGGATTCGCAAGCAGATGAAGGCTGTTCCGACAAAACGGTAATGTTTTCAGAATCAGAAATGCAGGCAAGAAGAAAACTCTAACGCAGAGACGCAGAGGACGCGGAGATTCGCAGAGAAGAGTGACCAGTGTCTGGAGATGAAAAGCCAGAGAAGAAAGCGTTTCGATCCGGATTTGTGGCCATCGTGGGCCGTCCGAATGCGGGGAAGTCCACGCTCGTGAATCGTCTGGTCGGGCAAAAGATCGCCATCGTCACCTCCAAACCACAGACCACGCGCAACCGAATCCAGGGAATTGTGACTAAGCCGCAGGGGCAGATCGTTTTTATCGATACGCCGGGACTGCACGAAGCCGATTCGGCGCTGGGACGCCAAATGATGCAAGAAGTGGCGGCCGCGCTTGAGGGCATCGACGTATTGCTGCTAATGGTGGATGCCAGCCGGATGCTTCCGCATGCGGACGATTTGCTGTTGGAGAAGGCGAAACGTTTTCGCGGAAAGACGATTCTGGCGCTCAACAAGGTAGATCGATTAGCCAAGCCAAAGCTTCTCCCTCTGATCGATTCCTTTGCCAAGGTCTTCGAGTTTGCGGCGATCGTGCCCATCTCCGCGCTAAACGGCGCCGGATGCCAAGAGCTGCTTGACGAAACTCTGAAACAACTGCCGCAAGGAGAGCCATACTTCCCTGAAGACCAGGTGACGGACCAGCCCGAACGATTTCTGGCGGCAGAGGTCATTCGCGAGAAAGCCATACAGGTGATGTACCACGAAGTGCCGTATGCGCTGGCGGTCGTGATTGAAAAATATGAAGAGACCCCCAAGCTGCTGCGCATCGAAGCGCTTATGAACGTGGAGCGCGATTCGCAGAAAAAGATACTCATCGGCCACAAGGGCGAGATGCTCAAAAAAATCGGAACGGAAGCCCGCAAGGAACTCGAGGGCATCCTCGGCAGCAAGATCTACTTGGGACTATTCGTGAAAGTTGCGCCGGATTGGCGGGAAAATCCCCAGAAGGTGCGCGAACTCGACTGGCGCTACCAACTGGAAGGGCTTGCGGGCGAGCTGGAAGACAAAGAATAGGGAGAGCTTGTGACCTGCTGATTGCGAGTTCCAGTCGTTCAATCGCAGAAGTCCAGATTATGTTGCGGAACTAATAGTTCGAAGGGGCCCCCTGGCGACCGTAGCCTCCGAAAGACCAGCGCACACCAAAAGTAGCATAAAGGCCGTAAGAGCCATTGGTGTGAAGGTCCGCCGTTCCCAGCGACTTGCTGTAACGTCCCAGCCAATCCACTTGATGTTGCGTCGCACGCAATTCGAAGTTCCGCGGCAATTGGAAACCAATTCCAATCGAGCGCTCGTAAGCAATCGGCGCCATGGAAGCGGTATAGGACAGCTGAGGGATATTTCTTCCAAAGCTGAACTTGGGTTCGAAAAATAGAAAAAAATGCCGCGCCGGAGTGCGGCCCAACGGTTGAAACTCAATGTATCCGCTGTAGAGATAGCGGGCATAGGCCGTGCATGTGGAAGTTGTCCCGCCGGCACTGGCCGGCTGCGGAAACATGCAACGGCCAAGATCCGGTTCGTTGTGCGACGGGGCCACGGAGAAATCCGTGTAGCCACGAACCCAGTTATGGGGAAAAAACGTCCGTGGTTGCGGGGCGAAATGGGATACGGTGGCCGATTCGGCGGCAGTACTCTGGGCGTGCACGGCAAAAGCAGAAATGGTCAAGGCTACGGTCAGAAAGGCAAGAACTCTCTTCATCAGCACTCTCCAAGTTTCCGACGTGCGTTGTAAAGCGATTGGCCGTCCGGTGAAGGGCGTTCAGAATTTCAGTGAATGAAGCGGCGGTAAACAGAGAGCGTCCGGATGAGAACCGCTGTTCCAGTCATTGTTGGAAGTGTGATGCACCGGTGGGACGGATTCTATATGAATTTGGGGTCTCAGGGGAAAGTGAAAGTACACGGAGAGAAGCGAATCCAACAATACGGCAAGTCTTAATCAGGGGCAGCGATTCCGAGAGACTTCATTTTGCGGTAGAGGTGGCTGCGCTCCAGGCCAAGAGCCGTTGCTGTTTGCGTCATGTTCCAGCGGTTCTCCTGGAGTTTGCGCAGAATGAATTCCCGCTCGTAGGCGCTACGTGCTTCGTGCAGCGTCGAGTAAGGATGGTGAGGGCTTTCCGCGGCGCCACGGAAGAGCTCCGGCGGGAGGTGATGCGGTTCGATACGCGCTTGGGGGCAGACGATGACCAGCCGTTCGACGAGGTTTCGCAGTTCGCGGACATTTCCCGGCCAGGGATAACGGATGAGGATTTCCATCGCGGAGTCACCCAGCTCGCGCGTTTTCTTTCCGTAAGCCGAACTGAATTCACGCAAGAAATATCTTGTCAGCGTGGGAATATCCTCCATGCGATCGCGCAGGGCGGGCACGTAAAAGGGAATCACGTTCAGGCGATAGAAAAGGTCCTGACGGAAAGCGCCGCGCGTGATCTCCTGTTCGAGATGCTTGTTCGTTGCGGCGATGACGCGCACGTCGACGGTCAAGGTTTCATTCGAGCCCACGCGTTCGAAACGCTGTTCCTCGAGAACACGCAGAACCTTCGATTGCGTGCGGAGGCTCATATCACCGATTTCATCGAGGAAGAGTGTCCCGCCGTCGGCCATTTGAAATTTGCCGGTCTTGTCTTCCGTCGCGCCAGTAAAACTGCCCTTGATGTGGCCGAAAAGCTCGGACTCGATCAGCTCCTCGGGAATCGCCGCGCAATTGACTTCCACGAAAGGGCCCTTGTTGCGAAGGCTCGCAGCATGCAACGCGCGGGCAACGAGTTCCTTGCCGGTGCCGCTTTCACCGTAGATCAGCACGCGGCCATTGGTTGGCGCCGTGACGGCAATCTGCTGACGCATCGCCTTCATGGGAATGCTGTCGCCGATAACCTGGTAGCGGTAACCCAGTTCGCTTCGCAGCAGGTGGTTTTCCTCTTCGAGGCGGCGCTGTTGAATGGCGTTGCGAACCAGGACGATGATCTTTTCAAGCGAGAGGGGCTTCTCGATGAAATCGAAGGCCCCTAGCTTCGTGGCACGCACGGCGGTCTCGATTGTGCCGTGACCGGAAATCATGATGACCGCGGGTGGCCGCGGAGATGCCTGCAGGCGGCTCAGCGCTTCCAGGCCGTCGATTCCCGGAAGCCAGACGTCCAGTAGGACCACCTCGAAATTGCCTGCCGCGGCACACTCCAGGGCTTCCTCAGCCGAACCCACGGCTTCAACACGGTAACCCTCGTCCTTGAGAATGGAGGAAAGAGATTCACGAATGCCAGCCTCGTCGTCCACGACGAGGAGATGAGGTCCAGGAGTCATCGAGTCGCGTCCGATCCATTGTGGTCGGCAAGGGAGGCGGGCGTCAATTCGGCTACTGGAAGTTCAATAAGGAAGCGCGATCCCAGCGGAAGATTGTCCTCGACGTGGATACTGCCGCCGTGTTCGGCCACGATGCGGGCAGCGATGGCGAGGCCAAGTCCGGTTCCGCGATCCTTGGTTGAGAAATGCGGAAGGAACAGTTTGTCCTTATCTTCCGGCGAAATGCCGGAACCGGTGTCCGAGACACAAATCACCACGGTCTCCGCATCGGAATGGGTCATCGTCGAAACGAGGATTTCGCGGAACGCCGAGTTCTCCAGAGCCTCCGCGGCATTGTCGATGAGATTCACGACCACGCTGCGGAGCAGCCCGCCGTCGGCGCGCACGGCCGGCAGATTTTCGTCAAGGGCCGTCTTGAGCGTGATGCCATCGAGCCGCCCGGAGAATACTTCCACCGCCTGATGGACGATGGTGTTGGCATTGACCGGCACAAGCTTGGCGGTGGGGAAGCGCACGAATTGGGAAAACTCGTTGACCAGCGCGGCGAGGGTGGAAACCTCACGCTCGATCAGGCGCGAACATTCTTGGACCAGTTTCGCCAATTCCGCATGGCGGACAGCCGGCGATTGGGAAACCTCGCGGCGCTCGAGGAATCGCAGCAGACGCTGGGCCGAAAGCTGAATCGGAGTCAGCGGATTCTTGATCTCATGAGCGATTCGCCGCGCGACTTCCTGCCACGCCGCCGATTTCTGCGCGCGGAGCACTTCCGTCAGATCGTCGAGCACCAGGACGTAGCCAGTGTTCGCGCGGCGCGGCCCCAGGGAACTCACCGTGACGGCGAGGTGCAGCACGCGTCCGCCCGCGACCGTTTCAATCTCCCGCGATACGACTCCCATGCGCAAGGATCTACGCATCAGGTAGTGCACGATGCGGGTCGCGTCCGCTCCTAGCAGTCCTTCGAGAGAATGAAAAGCGGGATCGGCACCGTTGATGCCGAACAACCTTGAAACCGAACTATTCACTCGCAGAATGGCGCCCGCGGCATCCAGTGAAATAACCCCGGTGGGAATGTTCTCAAGAACGGTCTCCATGAGCTGACGCCGGCGCTCGAGTTCCTGGACCGCGTGCTGGAGATTCCGCGTGAATTGATCGATTTGCGAGCGGCTGTCGTGCAACTGCGTGGTCATGGTATTAAAGGAGCGCACCAGGAGCCCCAACTCATCCTGAGCTTGCTCCGGAACCTGGTATTCAAAGTTGCCGGAGGAAACTTCGCGCGTCCCTTCCGCGAGCGCTTGAATCGGCACGGTGACCTGCTTCGCCAGAAACAACGCCACCCACATGACCGCGGACAGCAGTAGCACGGTAAAAAGAAGCAGAATCAGAAGCATCTGCCGCTTGAGCGCGCGCAGGTCCTGCTTTTCCTGGTAATACTCACGCGTCTGGGATTGAATGGCAGTCAGCCGCTGAAGTACGTCAGGGCTGGTAAGATATCCGGCGACAACAAATCCCGCTGCACGGCCTTCCTGCAAGGCCGGGACTCGCGCGGCGAAGTAGCTCCTTCCTTCGGCTCCCCAAACCTCCACCCCGCTCGGTAACAATCGCAAATACTGCCCTGGAATATCCGGCCGCACGCAAATCGCGCCGACGCGATCCTCCGGCTGATCGTCACAGACGATACCCCCCTGTATCACCTTGCCATTGCGGTCCAGAACCCAGGCTGCATCCGCGCCCTTTGCGAATAAGCGTTGCAAGAATTCCACCGCGGGACGGTTTGCCTCTGCTTGTGCCTGCAAAGCCAGCCCGCGAAGCCGAGGCAGTTGCGCCCGGCCCAGATCGTTCAGAAGTTTCTGCGTTTCGTCGGAGGCGATCTCGAGCGGTTTCGGAAACCACAGCAACAGGCTGCGGTTGATCAACGAATAGCTGACGATGAACATAAAAATGATCGGCAGAAGGGAAATGGCCATCGCGCCGACAACCATCTTCGTCTTAAAGCGGGCGCCGAGCTGTTCCCTTCTGCGTTCCACCCAGAGTCGTAGAATGGTGCGTGCGAGGATGAGGCCAAACACAAGAAACGCGGCGGTGATAAAACTGGACACCGCATAGAGCGCCATCACGGCGCGCCAACTCTTCGGCTCAAAAGGCACATTAAGAGATCCGAAGGTGAATACTGCCGCCAGGAGCAGCGTCAGAAGGATTCCGCCGACTGCGAGACCCCAGCGTTGCTTGATGTTCAATCGGCTCATGGCTTGGCCATCATCAAATCACGCCTCGAAGCTTACATCGGCACCGGAGGACAGCGCTTGAGTCAAATCCGCGGATACTCTTGTTCGCCACCGGCAGGTGCTGCGCAAAATGTGTCGGTGTCGTCGGCGCGGGCATATCTCTGGCACGATAGCCAGCGTAGGGAGGCAAGTCAAGATTTCTGCCTGTCCTCCGCTTCGCGCAACCTGCCCTTGCGGGCAGGTATTAGCCATTTCAGAACGGAACGCGAAATTCTGGCTACCTTCCCCTTCCACATTTGTTAAGGTGAGCGCTGGGTGCAAACCCGCCGGGAGTACTGTGGATGTCCGTCCGTCTGGGCGAAATATTAGTTAAGGAAAGCCTGATCACTCAGGACCAGCTCCAAAAGGCGCTCGAATTTCAACGCGCCAATGGAGGCAAGCTGGGAAGCTGCCTGACGAAAATGGGCTTTATCACCGATGATGACATCACCGGCGTGCTTTCCCGTCAGTATGGCGTTCCTTCCATAAATCTGAAGTATTACGAAATCGATCCCAACGTTATCAAACTCATTCCGCAGGACACGGCATCGCGCTACCAGGTGATTCCGCTGTCGCGCGTCGGCTCCGTTCTCACCATCGCGATGACCGATCCCACTAACGTCTTTGCGATGGACGACATCAAGTTCATGACCGGATTCAACGTCGAGCCGGTTGTAGCCTCGGAATCGGCCATCGGCGACGCCATCACGCGCTTTTATGGCGGGACGTCAACGAATCAAGAAGAAATCAGCAACTTGATGAAAGACCTCGTTGATGAAGACAACGAGCTGGAGCTGGCCGCCGAAGAATCAGAGATGGATCTTGCCACTCTGGAAAAGGCGGCGGAAGAGGCTCCCATCATCAAGCTTGTGAACTTGATCTTGACGGACTCGGTCAAGCGTGGAGCCAGCGATATCCACATTGAGCCTTATGAGCTCGAAATGCGCGTGAGGTTCCGCATTGACGGGCAACTCTCTACGGTAATGACTCCGCCCCTGCGCCTGAAGGACGCGATTACCAGCCGCTTGAAGATCATGGCCAAACTGGATATCGCGGAAAAGCGCTTGCCGCAAGACGGCCGCATCATGATCAAGTACAAGGCCGATGGCAAGAAAAAGGAACTGGACTTCCGCGTTTCGACCGTCCCCACGCTCTACGGCGAAAAGGTCGTTATGCGGTTGCTGGACAAGGAAAACCTCCGGCTGGACATGACCAAGCTCGGGTTTGAACCTGAGTCGCTGAAGAAATTCGAACGCAACATCTTGAAACCCTACGGCATGGTGCTGGTAACCGGTCCAACCGGTTCGGGCAAGACGAACACGCTGTATTCCTCCGTTGCAACGCTGAACACCGTTGACACCAACATCATGACCGCGGAAGACCCGGTCGAATTCCAATTGGCTGGCATCAACCAGGTACAGATGAAGGAGCAGATTGGCCTGAACTTTGCCGCCGCGCTCCGAGCTTTCCTGCGCCAGGATCCCAACATCATTCTGGTCGGCGAGATTCGCGATTTTGAAACGGCGGAAATCGGGGTCAAGGCCGCCCTCACGGGACACTTGGTGCTCTCGACGCTGCACACCAACGACGCGCCTTCGACCATTAGCCGTTTGATGAACATGGGTATCGAGCCTTTTCTCGTGGCCACGTCGGTGAACTTGATTTGCGCGCAGCGTCTCGTGAGGCGCATCTGTTCGAACTGCAAGGAAGAGCTGGAGGTTCCGCAGCAGGCATTGATCGACGCTGGGTACACTCCCGAAGAGGTCAAGACTACAAAGATTTACCACGGCAAAGGCTGCACTACCTGTAACAAGCGCGGCTACAAAGGCCGCACGGGCCTCTACGAGGTCATGGAAATTAACGATGAGTTGCGCGAATTGATTCTTGTTGGCGCCTCGGCGCTAGAGCTGAAGAAAAAAGCGATCGAGCAGGGCATGATCACCCTGCGGCGCAGCGGTTTGATCAAGGTTGCGCTCGGACAGACCACCATGGAAGAAGTCCTGCGCGAAACGGTTTTGTAGAATTGAGGGAGACTGATGGCTGGAATCACGCTGAGTGAATTGCTGAAGAAGATGATCGAGATGGGAGGAAGCGACCTCCACATCACGACGAACAGCGCGCCACGTGTCCGTGTGCACGGCAGGCTCCGGCCTCTGGATATGCCCCCGCTGACGGCAGCGGACACCAAGTCTCTCGCTTATAGCGTTTTGACGGATGCGCAAAAGCACCGCTTCGAGGAAAACCTGGAACTGGACTTTTCGTTCGGCTTGAAAAACCTGGCTCGTTTCCGCGGCAACGTTTTCAATCAGCGCGGTGCTGTCGGCGCCGTCTTCCGTACGATTCCGTGGGAAATTAAGGGTTTCGACGCCCTTGGATTGCCGCTGGTGGTGAAAGGGTTGTGCGACAAGCCACGAGGACTCGTCCTTGTGACCGGACCGACGGGTTCCGGTAAGTCCACCACGCTCGCTGCCATGCTTGACAAGATCAACAGCGAACGTGAAGAGCACATGATCACCATCGAGGATCCCATCGAGTTTCTTCACAATCACAAGAAATGCCTGGTGAATCAGCGCGAAGTCCACGCTGACACGCATTCCTTCGCCAATTCACTTCGCGCCGCTCTTCGTGAAGACCCTGACGTCGTGCTCATCGGGGAAATGCGCGATCTGGAAACGATCGAGTCGGCGCTGCGCATCGCGGAAACTGGCCACTTGACCTTCGCCACTCTGCACACCAATTCGGCGTCTTCGACTATCAACCGTATTATTGACGTTTTTCCTTCCCACCAGCAGCCGCAGATTCGCGCACAGCTATCCATGGTGCTGGAAGGGATTCTTTGTCAGGCGCTTCTCCCGCGTTCCGATGGACGGGGCCGCGCCATGATCATGGAAGTGCTTGTGCCCACCCCTGCGATCCGCAACCTGGTTCGCGAGGACAAAATTCACCAGATTTATTCCGCGATGCAAACCGGTACGGGACAAACGGGCATGCAGACCTTTAACCAGGGACTGGCGAACGCATACTTTCAAAAAATGATTACGTTGGATATGGCCCTTTCGCGTTCATCGAATCCCGATGAACTGCAGGACATGATCAATCGCGGAGTTTCAACATCCGGCGCTGGATCCAAGGCCCCGGTGAGCACCAAACGCTAGGAGAAACGACTTTGGCTGAACAGCCATACGCCCAAGAGACCGAAGGACTAAGGAGGCAAGAAAATGCCCGACTATAAATATCAAGGAACCAGCCGCTCTGGCGGCAGCGTCAGCGGAGTGATGACCGCCTCGAACAAGACCGAACTAGCGGGTCTGTTGAAGCGGCAGCAGATCACCGCTACGAAAATGACCGAGAAGGGGAAGGAATTCAACATTCCCACGTTCGGTGGCGGCGTGAATGCCAAGGAGCTGGCTATTTTCACACGCCAGTTCTCGGTCATGATCGACGCCGGTCTGCCGCTCGTCCAGTGTCTCGAAATTCTGGCGAGCCAGCAGGAGAATAAGTTCTTTCAAAAGATCCTGGCTGGGACACGCGGCCAGGTCGAAGGCGGCGCGACGCTCTCTGCCGCGATGCGCAGTTCGCCGAAGGCTTTTGACGCCTTATATGTAAACATGGTTGAGGCTGGTGAAACCGGCGGTATTCTCGATACCATTCTGCAGCGGCTCTCGACCTACATCGAAAAGAACGTCAAGTTGCAGCGCGCCGTCAAGTCCGCCCTCGTCTATCCGGTGGGCGTCTTGACCGTTGCTGGTGGCGTTATCACCCTGCTGCTCTGGAAGGTCGTGCCGATTTTCGCCACGTTGTTTGCGGGTCTTGGCGTGGATCTCCCGCTGCCCACGAAGATCGTTATCGCTCTGAGTAACTTCATTGGCAGCATTTTTGGATTCCTCCTCCTCGTCGCCCTCGTCGGTAGCATCGTTGGATTAAAGGCCTGGTATGGCACGAAGCAAGGCCGCTTTGTGCTGGATACGATTGTCCTGAAACTGCCCGTCCTGGGCATCTTGATGAGAAAGATCGCCGTCGCGCGGTTTACCAGGACTCTTGGCACGTTGATATCGAGCGGCGTGCCCATCCTTGAGGGACTGGACATCACCGCCAAGACTGCCGGCAACGCCGTTGTCGAAAAGGCCTTGCAACAAGTGCGAAGGTCTCTCGAGGAAGGCAAGTCCCTTACCGAGCCCTTGAAAGAAAGTGAAGTGTTTCCGGGTATGGTCACTCAGATGATCGCCGTCGGCGAACAGACCGGCGCCATGGACGCCATGCTCTCGAAAATCGCCGATTTCTACGAAGAAGAAGTCGATGCGGCAGTGAAGGACTTGCTGACCGCCCTTGAACCTATCATGATCGTCTTTCTCGGCCTGGTCGTTGGCGGCGTGGTTATTTCCATGTATTTGCCGCTGTTCTCGCTCATCGGCAAGCTAAGTAATCACTAATTAGCTTTCGCCCGGACGGCGTTATTCTGTTGTGGAGGACAGAGAACACACTCTCTGTCCTCCGCCTTTCCTGCCAGGACTTGGGGATGCCGGGATAAAGGCGCGGGCGTGCGATGGATAAGAGCTTCGCAACAAGGGAATGGCTGGAATGGTTGACGCGTGTTCGTCTTCTGACGATCACGCTCATCCTGAGCGTTGGAGTGGTTTGGCCGCAGTATGTTCCGGGCTTAAGCAGCAATCGCTTTTTCCTCCCACTGATCATTTTCTGGCTCACCCTTGGCATCATTCACCTCATTCTTTTGCGCTGGCTCCCGCTGGCGCGTTGGCACGGCGGACTGCAGGTCACCGCCGACGTCCTGATGGTGTCGCTATTGGTGTATTCCACCGGCTTGCAGGAGAGCTACTTCATCTCCCTCTATCTGCTGGTGATTATCGTTGCGAGCATTTTGTTTTCCCAGCGCATCGCCTATCTGACCGCGGCCAGTTCCTTTCTGCTTCTTGCTGGGATGACGGCGCTGGCATACGCGGGGAGGATTCCCCGCACCTTCTCCAGCCTGGCGACAACCGAGGGCCTGCGCACCTGGCTGGTCATGAATCTCCTTGGATTTCTCGCCGTGGCCTATCTGGCCAGCCTCCTGGCGCAGTCTCTTCGCAAAAAAGGCGTGGAGCTCGAAGAGAAGCGCGAGGAACTGCTCAGTCTGCAGGATTTCACCGAGGACATCATTCACTCCATGCGAGGTGGCTTGATCACCACGGACCTGACGGGACGCATCCTGCTGCTGAATCGTACCGGAGAGGAGATTCTCGGACTTCGCTTCGCGGAAGTACGCGGCAAGAGGCTTCAGGATCTGAATGACGATTTCTGGCTCCCCGGCCACTACGAGAGTAGCGAGAGGCTCTCACTTAGAAAGGAAATTGACTTCCACACTCCTTCGGGCGATGTCCGTTATCTGGGCATCAGCATTTCTCCTCTGCGCTCGCGCGATTCGGAACGCGACGGCTACGTTTTCAATTTTCAAGACCTGACGGATCTTCGCCGGCTGGAGCAGGAAGTTGCAACCAAGGAGCGCATGGCCGCCCTAGGGCGCCTTTCCGCCGCCATCGCCCATGAGATCCGGCAGCCCCTCACGGCCATGGCTGGCGCGGTCAAAGAACTGGCTCGTCTTGTGCCTCTCGAAGAAGACGAAAAACACCTTGTGAATATTGTGAGCAGGGAATCCGAGCGGCTTAACAATATCATCACCGACTTCCTGAACTATTCCCGTGAAAAAACTTATGAATTTCAGCAAGCGGACGTTCGCGGCCTGCTGGACGAAACTCTGATGCTAATGGAGAAGAAGCCGGAGATCGGTTCCAAGTACCGGATTGTGCGCGCATTCAACGGAAGGGAATTGCATGCCCGCGTGGATGCGAACAAAATCAAGCAGGTTTTCTGGAATCTTTGCGACAACGCGCTTCGCGCCATGCCCGGTGGTGGAACGCTTACCGTCAAAATGGAGCAGCTCCCCTTCTGGCTGCGCATCGCCTTTCAAGACACGGGGATTGGCCTCGACTCACGCCAAAAAGCCAAGATTTTTGAACCGCTACAATCGGGTTTTGAGGGCGGCACTGGGCTGGGGCTCTCCATCGTCTACCAGATCGTGCAGGCCCACAGCGGAAAGATTGCCGTGATATCCGAAAAAGACCGTGGCGCTGAGTTCATCGTAGAACTCCCGCGAGTCACTTGAGGGGTTATGCAAGGAACAAAAGCTGTTATTAAGGAATCTGCACGCGAGATGCCCCATATTCTCGTTGTCGACGACGAGAAATCGATCGGCGAATTGCTGGAGATTACTTTTCGCAAGGAAGGGCATCGCGTTGAAGTGGCGCACAGCGTGGACGCCGCCAAGCGCAAGCTCGAATCGCAGATCTACGACATTATCATCTCGGATATCCGCATGCCCGGCGCGGGCGGCGTGGATCTCCTTAAGTTCACGAAAGAGATTGCGCCAGAATCTTTCTTTCTTCTGATCACCGGTGTCCCGACCCTGGAGACCGCCATCGCCGCGATCAACGCCGGCGCCGATCGTTACGTCATAAAGGACCACGAACTCGTGGACCAATTGCGGCGTGCCGTTCATGAAGTCACCGAGAGCCTTAGATGGAAGAAGGAAGCCGGATATCTCCGGCGCGAACTCCGCAGGCTCACCGGGCTCGACAACATCGTTGGACAGAGCACCCGGATGCGCGCCATCTTCGACATGATTCAAACGGTCGCCCCTCAGACCAGCCGCGTTCTGATTACCGGGGAAAGCGGGACCGGTAAAGAGTTGGTTGCCCGCGCCATTCATGAAAACAGCGCGCGTTCTCAAGCCCCTTTCATCACCATCAATTGCGGAGCGTTCCCGGAAACCCTCCTGGAATCGGAGCTCTTCGGTTACATGAAGGGTGCATTTACGGGAGCTAACGAAAATCGCCAGGGACTCTTCCAGGCGGCCCACGGCGGCACCCTCTTCATGGACGAAATCGGAAACATGAGCCTGACGATGCAAGTGAAGCTCTACCGCGTCCTCCAGGAAGGCAAAGTCCGTCCGATCGGCAGCACCGAGGAATCGGACGTGGACGTCCGCATCATTGCCGCGACCAACAAGGATTTCGAGAAGGAGATTGCGGAGGGCCGCTTCCGTGAGGATCTTTATTATCGCCTTAGCGTAATTCCGATATTGGTGCCGCCTTTGCGCGAACGCCGCGAGGATATTCCCCTCCTCGCCCGCCATTTCCTCGAAAATTTCCGGAAGACGATGGAAAAACCGATTGAGGCTATCTCCCCGGAAGCGATGACACGCCTGGAATCCTACGATTGGCCCGGAAATGTTCGGGAGCTTGAAAACACCATGGAACGCGCTGTGGCTTTGGAGTCCGGCCGGGAGATTTCCTTGAGAGTATTGCCGGACCGAATCGCCGGCTATGCGGGCGCATCCGCCACGCACTCCCCAGCGGCCCTAGTAGCCGACTTTCCAGCGGAGGGCGTGGATTTTGAAAAAGAAATCGCTCAAGCGGAGCGAGGCTATTTGCAAGCCGCATTGGAGAAGGCAGGCGGGGTTCGGACCAGGGCATCCGAACTCCTGAAGATCAGTTACCGTTCCTTCCGGCACTACGCGAAAAAACACAACCTGTAAAATGAAAGCCAACTTCATTTTGCGGCTATGGCGCTCGGTGTCGAACTATGAGAAGGCGCTCTTTCTCGTATTTGTCCTCAGCCTCCCCTTCCTCGATCCATTTGTGGCCGGCGACGGTGTCGGGTTCTACGCCTACGTGCGCTCTCCTTTGATCGATCACAATCTTAGTTTTTCGTCGGATTGGGAAAATCCGAAAAAAGACCTGCAGCAGCTCTTCCTTGTCGATCATTTTGTGGAAAATCCTATAACCAAGACTGGACATCTGCCCAATTACTATCCAGTTGGGCCTGCCATGCTCTGGAGCCCCTTCCTGATTGTTACCCATCTTGCGGTCCTTGCATCCATGGGCATGGGAGCGCATATCCCCGCTGATGGCCATTCCTGGCCTTATATGATGGCGATGGCCAGCGCAACTGCGTTATACGGGTTCGCGGGGCTATGTCTTTCCTTCGCTGTGGCGCGAAGATTCGTCGCCGAACGATGGGCCTTTTGGGCCACGCTGGGCATATGGATCGCCACGCCCCTCCCGGTCTTTATGTATTTGTGCCCATCGTGGCCCCACACGCACTCCGTTTTCGTGAACGCCCTCTTCCTCTGGTACTGGCTTCGAACGCGCGGCTCAAGAACACCTCGTCAATGGTTGCTGCTCGGCCTGCTTAGCGGCCTGATCATTGAAGTTCACTATCCCAATGTCGTTTTTCTTCTAGCCCCTGCGTACGAAATCGTTGCCTCCTATGTCGAGGCATGGCGAAACCGGTTCCAGAGCACTCACGCGCTCCAGGAGTCTGTAAAGCGGCATTCGCTATGGGCCGCGGGTATCCTCGTCGCCCTGCTTCCAACGTTCGTCACGCGACAGATTGTGTTTGGAAACCCTTTCTCGGTGGGGGCCTACTCCCTTTGGAATTGGAAGGCTCCAGCATTTGGACCGGTCTTATTTTCTACCGACCACGGTGTTCTTGTATTCGCGCCAATTCTCGTCCTGGCGCTCGCCGGTCTCGTTTATCTCTGCAGGTTGCAACCGGCCTTAGGCGTGACTTGCGTTTCGACCGTAGTCGCCTTCTACTGCGTCATTGCTTTCTATCCCTGGTGGAGTGGAGTATTTGGCCCTGGCAATCGCTACTTCCTCTCCCTGACGCCTCTGTTTATTCTCGGCCTGGGCTGTGCGTTTGGCCTTGGGGAGCGCCTTTGGAAAACTGAACGGGCAACTACGTTACGGCTCGTACTGCTCACTCTCGTGTTCGTCCTTTGGAACCTGGGTCTGATCTACCAGTGGAAGACGCATCTGATGCCTTGGTATACGAAGGTCTATTGGGAAGAAATCCTCTACAATCAATTTAGAGTTGTCCCGGGTCAGGTCCTCCATGACCTAAGCGAGAAACTTTGCTTCCGCTGTGACTCCTCGAATTGAGTGTCCGCGGTTTTCTTGGCCCCGGCTTCGACGGTCATTTTGCCGATGAAAGTACTAACACGGATGTGACGAATTATGCCTTGTTTCCCAGACAAAAAATGTCGACCAAAAAGGTCTAGTCTACTTTTGGGACCGTAATACCCGAATCAAAACAGGATGACCCTATTTAAGCTATTTGTTATTAATGAGATACGGGGATTGAAACGTCCTCGTACTAGTTCATCAGATTGGCCCTAGCTGTGCACACTAGTACGGCGTGCTCTGGCACCACAAAAAAGCTTAATGCTTAAGGAGATCGAGTATCATGAAGAAACAGAAGGGTTTCTCTCTTATCGAATTGCTGATCGTCGTGGCGATCATTCTGATCATCGCGGCCATCGCCATTCCGAACTTGCTGCGTTCGAAGATCGCAGCGAACGAGTCGTCCGCAGTGGGCTCGGTGCGCACCATCAACACGTCAGAAGTGACCTACTCTTCGACTTGGGGCACCGGTTTCGCGGCAAACTTGGCGACACTGGGCGGGGCTTCCCCTTGCGTCACGGCGACTGCGGCGGCAGCTTGTCTAATCGATCCTGTCCTCACCGCAGGGTCGAAGAGCGGCTACAACTTTGGGGCTGCTGGGACACTCTCAGTCACTGTAGGCGGCGTCAACGTGCTCAACGGATTTGAAGTGAATGCTGTCCCCGTCAAGATTCAGACGACCGGCGTCCGTGCCTTCTGCGCAGACCAGACGGGCGTGCTCCAGTTTGACCCTGCCGGTGCCGGAAATGCCGGCCTGACCCAGGGAGGCTGTAAATTTACAACGCTCGGTAACTAACCTACTTGTTAATTCATTTGGGAGGAAGCCCCGCTTCCTCCCTTTTTTTTTGATGCGAAAGCCGGGCCAGGCCATAAGGCGCGGAAGCCGATAGCCAAGTTTTAGGTCGCCAGTGCACGCTTGCCTGCCACCGAGCCTTTGGGAAGTCCTCGCCGCTTTCTGACCTTTCGGGCGACACAAATCGTCATCTCCTGAGGGCGTACGGTCATAACGGGAGAATGGACGGCGCGACTCTTCAGCCGTAGTAGGTGTAAGTCCAAGGAATTGCATAAGTTTATTGATTGTGGTAGGAATTCGTGACACGTATTCGTGTTGGCATGCTCCGTGCAACTATTCTGCCGTGTACCAGCAGGTGGTAATTCCGCGGGAGTAACCTCTAGAGGAGAGGTAATGAAAAGGCAAAAAGGGTTCTCCCTGATCGAATTGCTGATCGTCGTGGCGATCATTTTGATCATTGCGGCCATCGCGATTCCCAGCCTAATACGCTCTAAGATCGCGGCAAACGAATCGTCCGCTGTGGCCTCCGTGCGCACAATTAGCACGGCGGAAACGACCTACGCTTCGAGTTGGGGCGTCGGCTACTCGCCGGATTTGGCGTCTTTAGGCGGAGCCTCTCCTTGTACCACCGCAACGCCGGCGTCAGCTTGTATCATCGATCCGCTTTTGAGCACTGGTGCTTTTAGCAAAAGCGGGTACATATTTGCCGCGCTCGGAAACACGTTACTCAGCGGCTCCTTACAGGGATTTGAAACGAACGCCACGCCGACCATTGTCGATCTGACTGGCAAGCGAGCCTTTTGCACCGATCAGTCCGGTGTGATTCGATTTAACACCACTGGACTAGCGGTCGGAACGGGCGCGGGAAATTGCGCAGCGGCTGCTCTTCTCGTTGGTAACTAGCTCACAAGCGCGCTTTTGGTTGGGGAACCAGTATCCCTTCCTTCCCATTCTTTTTCGCGAATGGCACCAGAGCGCCACGCTTCCCCGCATGAGCTGGGCACGGGCCTTGCTATACTTGCAGCTTGCAAAGGATTCTCCAATACGGATCATGCACCTTCCTGATCGGCTTCCTTTCGTCTTTATTCCTCTGGAGCCAAGGCGCTGCCGGCCCTCATAACCCTGCCAGCACGAACACTGCAACACCTACTCCTCTTCGCCGATTTGAGGAGAGATACCGCAATTCTGGCAGTCTTGAAGCGAACTTTTTGGAGCGCTATTCGGAGAATGGGACGCAGGTGCGGGTGGAAGCGGGGAAGGCGTATTTTTTGCGGCCGGGGAAAATGCGTTGGGA
>Ga0137415_10002709_pt1 | contig 17535 bp, 16 predicted proteins | sample CZODoug3_1_1_16f_FD_183082 | JGI IMG/M metagenome (GOLD analysis project Ga0137415, IMG submission 183082) | Vadose zone soil fungal communities from Angelo Coast Range Reserve, California, USA - CZODoug3_1_1_16fungal (Hybrid Assembly) | ecosystem: Environmental > Terrestrial > Soil > Vadose...
AACTGCTCTGCGTCGATGGGGCAAGCGGCGACCAGTGCCTCACCGAAGCGCAGGTCGCAGCCATCCGCGCGCTGCAATCACCGTATCGGTTCTCGTTCGCACTCGCCAACGGCGTCGCCGAATATCCGGGCTGGGGCGTTTCCGGCGAGGCGACGAAATCCTATGGCCCCACCGGCGGATGGAGCGCGTGGTGGCTGGGCGCGGTACCGCCGCTGCCCACCAACGGCATTGCCTGGGTGTACGGCGCCGGCGGCATTCAGCACATCTTCGCACGCGATCCGGGGTTCGACGTCGGCAAATATCGGCCGGAAGACTTCGCCGACAGGGTGCGCGAAGTCTCGGCGCTGATGGATTCGACCAACCCCGATCATAGTGCGTTCGAGGCCCATGGCGGCAAGCTCGTCATGCTTGAACATATGTCCGACTACGCGCAGAGCCCTTACGCGGGGATCGAATATTTTCAGCAGGTGCAAAAGCGCATGGGCGAAGCCACGGTCGCTGATTTTATGCGCCTTTATACGGCACCCGGCGTTGATCATGTCGGCAGCGGCGCACCTTCGAATGTTGATATGCTGTCGGTGCTGGTCGATTGGGTGGAGAACGGCCGCGCACCGAGCGATCTCACCGTCGTCGAACAGCAGGCCGCACTGCCCATCGCGGTCGACCGGTCATTGCCCCTTTGCCAGTGGCCGGCTTGGCCGCATTACAAGGCGGGCGACTCCAAGAGCTCGGCAAGTTTCGTATGCGCGCAATGATGCAGCCGAGAAGTCTCATTCGGCAGATCGACGTGCTGTTTCGTTTCTTTTGGAAGTGCAGGAAGATTCCAAATGCCGACGGGCCACCGTTGATGCCGCACGGGGCTGGGATGTCAGGGGTTGTGGGCAAATGATGACATTGCGCCAGGTCGAGGTTATCCGGGCGGTCATGGTGACAGGTACCATTGGCGGCGCGGCTAAGCTTCTGAATGTGTCGGCACCTGGTATTAGCCGCCTGGTGAAATACACAGAAAAATCGCTCGGCATCAGATTCTTCCAACGCCAGAATGGGCGCTATTTTCCGACACCCGAAGCCAACAATATTTTTGAACAGATCAACGGTGTTTACAAAAAGGTCGATGATCTCACCGAGATCATCTCCAAAATCGGACGCGGTGCGTTGTCAGAGTTGCGCATTGGTTCGGTTCCGAGCATTTCCCAAGTCATGGTGCCTCGCGCGATCGCGCGCGTGCGGCGGCGCTATCCTGAACTGCGTATCGACATCAACATCCTCAAGATCGAGGAGGCCGTCGATTATCTGTTGCTCGGCAGAGGTGATTGCGTTGCCATGAGCTATCGGCTCGATCACTCTGGCCTCGACTTCCTGCCGCTTGCGTCGGGCGAGTTGTTTTGCATCGTCCCCGAAGGCCACGAACTTGCGGGTCGCAAGCAAATATCTGCAGCGGAAATCATCCGCTATCCGCTGATCGGCATCGATCCGACTGACCCCTACGGTCGCATCATGGCCGGAATCTTTGCCCGCAAGAAGCTCAACTACGATATCACCATCCGCGCCCGGTTCGGCACCACGGTCTGCGCGCTGGTCAAGGCCGGGCTTGGTATCGCCGTCATCGATCAATTCACCGTTGCCTATGGCGGCTTCCCCGGCGTTGAACTGCTGCGAATCGTCGAACCTACCAAATTCGATACTTACATCGCGGTGAAGCGCGGCGCGCCGCTGTCGCTTCACATCGAGCATTTCATCCTTTGCCTGCGTTCGGAAATGCAGGCCCTCGAGCTCGGACGAAACGGACCGCGGACCCCAGCGTCACGCATCCGCAAAAAATAACACGATGTTATGTTTGTCGCATAAAAGGGTAATTGTGTTAGATCGTTGATAATCTATCTTGGCGCTCACGCAGCCTTACAACGCGGCTAAGGGACGATAGTCGTCGAAGATCATCAGGGAGAAACCGAGTGAAGCCGCGAGCGTCGGCAGGCACCTTGTTCACGATCGTCCTGATGACGGAGTTAGCGGCATGAGCACCGTGATGCGGATCGGCGTTGCTGGTGCAGGCTTGATCGGCCGCAAGCACATCGAATTGATCGAGGCTTCACCCGATTGCGTCGTGGCCGGGATCGCCGACCCCTCCGCCGAGGCAAAGGCGTTCGCCGCAACGCATCTTATTCCCTGGTATCCGGACCTCCGCGATTTGCTCGAGCGGGAACGGCCTGACGGAATGATCGTCGCGTCGCCCAATTCGATGCATCTGGCGATGGCGCTAGATTGCGTCGAGCGCGGCGTGCCGGCACTGATCGAAAAGCCTGTGACCGATACGGTGGTCTCGGCGCAACGGCTGAACGAAGCGGCGCAACGCAGCGGCGTACCGGTGCTTGTCGGCCATCATCGCCGTCACAATCCGGTGATCAAAGCGGTGCGTAAGGCCGTCGCCGGCGGGCATATTGGCCAGCTCACGGCCATGGTCGGCCTGTGGCTGCTGAAAAAGCCGGACGATTATTTCGACATCGCGTGGCGGCGCGAACAAGGCGGCGGCCCAATCTTGATCAATCTGGTGCACGACATCGATAGCCTCCGTTTCATTTGCGGTGAAATCGTCGAGGTGCAGGCATCAACCTCGAACAAGGTCCGCGGTTTCTTAGTCGAGGACACGGCGGCACTGCTTCTGAAATTCGCAAATGGCGCCATCGGCACCGTCACCGTGTCCGACGCGACGCCGGCGCCTTGGAGCTGGGAACTGTCGTCAGGCGAGAATGCGGCTTACCCCAGACAGAACCAGCCCTGCTATCTCTTCGCCGGGACCAAAGGCTCGCTTGCCGTCCCGACCATGCAGTTGTGGTCCTACCCCAACCAGGACGGATGGTACGCGCCGTTGGATCGTACCGAGTTAGCGGCTGCGTCATTCGATCCGCTTGTGGAGCAGTTGCGGCATTTCCTTGCCGTCATCGCCCGCCGCGAGACGCCGCTGATCTCGGTGGAAGACGCCACGGGCACCCTCGCTGTCGTTGAAGCCGTACGCGAGGCGGCACGAACCGGTGCCGGCGTCCCGCCACGCCAAATTTTGGAGCAGACAGCATGACCGCTCGATCGATCGCCACTGTCTCGTTGAGCGGCTCTCTCGATGAAAAGCTGCGCGCCATCGCCGCCGCCGGATTCGACGCCGTCGAGATTTTCGAGAATGATCTTTTGACGTTCAACGGAAGTCCCCGCGACGTCGGACAGCTCTGCCGCGACCTCGGTCTGGCAATTTGCGCGTTCCAGCCGTTTCGAGATTTCGAGGGCATGCCCGAGCCCCAGCGGGCCCGCAACTTCACAAGAGTCGATCGCAAGTTCGACGTGATGCAGGAATTAGGGACAGATTTGCTGCTGATCTGCAGCAATGTTTCGCCGGCCTCACTGGGCGGCATCGATCGGGCAGCAGCGGATTTTCGCGCACTTGGCGAACTTGCCGCGCCGCGCGGTCTGCGCGTCGGCTTCGAGGCGCTGGCCTGGGGACGCCACGTCAATGACTATCGCGACGCATGGGAGATCGTGCGTCGCGCCGATCATAAATCAATCGGGGTCATCCTTGACAGTTTTCATGCGCTAGCGCCGGCTTTCCCGGTTACGGCGATCGAGTCGATTCCGGCGGACAAGATCTTCCTGGTCCAGCTCGCCGACGCGCCGAAACTCGGGCTCGACGTACTATCCTGGAGCCGGCATTTCCGCTGCTTTCCGGGTCAAGGTGATTTGCCGGTAGCGGACTTCATGGAAGCGGTGCTCAAGACCGGCTACATCGGCCCGCTGTCGCTGGAGATTTTCAACGATCAGTTCCGCTCAGGCTCGGCGGTCCGCACCGCGACCGACGGGCTGCGTTCACTCATTCTGCTGGAGGATCAGCTTGCCGATACGGCGACCAATGGTTCGGCGGCCAGGCTGCAACCGAAAGCACGCAGCCGCGGCGTTGGATTCATTGAATTTGCCGTCAGTGAAGCCAAGGCCAGGGATCTGTCCACGCTGTTCGGCCAGCTCGGTTTTCGCAGAACCGGATCGCATCGCAGCAAGGCCGTTCAGCGCTGGTCGCAAGGCAATATCGAACTAGTCATCAATTGCGAGCCGGATGGCTTTGCGCACGCGCACTATATCACGCACGGTCCGGGAGTCTGCGCCATAGCGATCGATATCGATGACGCCGGAAAAACCATGAAGCGCGCGGAAGCGCTCAAGGCGCCCACCTTCTATCAGCCGGTTGGGCCTGGCGAGCTGGAAATTCCCGCGATCCGGGGCGTAGGCGGCAGCCTGCTGTATTTTCTGGAAGCTGCGGGCAAAAACTGGGATACTGATTTCGAAGTGCTGAGCAGCGACGTGGCCACCGACCGTCTCACCGCGATCGATCACATATCGCAGTCGATGCCGTACGACGAGATGCTGTCGTGGTTACTGTTCTATACTGGGATTCTTGATCTGCACCGTCTGCCGCAAATGGAGATCGCCGATCCGGTCGGGTTGGTGCAGAGCCAGGCCTTGATCAACAGCAATCAAGGACTGCGCGTAATCCTCAATGGCTCGTCGGCTACCCGTACCTTGTCGGCGCGTTTCATCAACGAATTTTTTGGCTCCGGAGTCCAACACGTGGCGTTTTCGTGCGCCGATATTTTCATCACCGTGGCCGATATGCGGGCGCGCGGAGCGCAATTCTTGGAGATTCCCGAAAACTACTACGACGACATCGAAGCCAAATACGATCTCGATGCCGCGACGATGGCAGCCCTTCGAGACAACCAGATCCTGTACGATCGCGAAGGCGATGGTGAATTTTTCCAGATTTATACCCACACTTTCGATGAGAGGTTTTTCTTCGAAATTGTCCAGCGCCGGAATTACGAGGGATTTGGTGCCGCCAATGCCGCTGTTCGCCTGGCTGCGCAGACGCGGGAATCACGGCCGTTGACCATTCCGCGGGCCTGACGGGAGACGTGCCTGCAATGAACAGATCGTTGCTTTGAGAGGATGTCACTCTGCGTTCTGACTTGTCCCTTGCGCACCTTACTGTGTTGTCGCTCCCTCCGCCGGAGATGGTGCGAGTGGCGGCGCGAATTGGCTATCGAGGGGTCGGCCTGCGGCTGATAGCCGTGACCGACGATAGCCCAGGTTATCCGATCATGGACGACCCAATCATGATGCGCGAGACCAAGGCAGCGCTCGGGGACACCGGTCTGCGGCTCTCCGACATCGAGTTCGTCAAAATCACCCCGGAGATCAATGTCGCGGCGCTGGAGTCCTTTATTGCGGCCGGCGCATCGCTCGGCGCTCGCCACGTCATCACAGCGCCCTATGACCAAAATCATGTGCGCCTGTCCGACAACCTCGCTTCCATCGCGAGCCTCGCGGGACGTTATGGGCTTTCCGCACTGCTGGAATTTTTCCCCTGGACCACGGTGCCGGACCTCGAGACCGCGGCTAAGATCGTGGGTGCGGCCTCATGCCCGAACGTCGGCGTTCTCCTGGATACGCTGCATTTTGATCGCTCGGATAGTTCGCTGAGCCAACTCGAAACTATCCCGGCCCATTGGCTTCCCATGATCCATGTCTGCGATGCCCCTGCAGGGAAACCAGCCACGGTCGAGGGGCTTCTGCATACTGCACGCGCCGAGCGGCTGCCGCCCGGAGAGGGCTGCATCGATATCGCTGCTATCTTAAGCGCAATGCCAGGCGACACCCAGATTGCTCTCGAAGTGCCGATGCAGCAGATGACAAGTCTGGAGGGTCCGGAAGCCGTGGCTCGTCACATTTACGACGTGACAATGGGGTTAATAGCACAGCTGCCCTAAGTGCTCTGGGTCACTGCACAGCGCTGCAAGTTATCCGCAGTCTCGTAGCCCGTGTTCTTCCGACAATTAGCCGCTAGAGACGGCCGACATGCCAACTAGGTCGGATAGATCTTAGTAAGTTGTGGGTACTTGTCGAAAGTGGCGTTCGCACGGCGTGACGTCCTTTTGCTTGATTGAGGCCGATACCATTTCGAAACCGGTTGATGTCCGCAAATGGGCCGAAAAGCGGACCTTCGCATCTGGAGCGCGCATATGCGGAATGGGCAGTTATAGGATGTCCGTTCCTGAGGGGAGGCGCGCTCAGTAACTGATCTGCGCGACGGCCCGAAGCTCGTCCGGCGTGGTCGTACGAAAGCCGAAAAACTCAAGATAAGCTGGAATCTGCTCGAACAGCATGTCGGTGCCGACCTGAATTTCGCAGCCACGCGCTTGTGCTGCCGCCAGAAACGGCGTGATTTCCTGCTTCATCACGACTTCGCCGACCAACGTCGAGGGTGAGATCCGAGCAACGTCCATCGGCAACGGGTCACCTTCCTTCATGCCGAGCGGCGTCGCGTTGACGATAACATCAAAACCGGCCGGATCCCTGGAGCCGACCTCTATCTTCAACGCCGGATAATAAGCTCGCAAACGCTCCGCCAAACTGTTCATTGTCGCGGCATGGGCGTCGAACAGTGCAAGCTCTGCCACGCCAGCCTTGGCCAGCGACGCCACAATCGCAGAGCCGACGCCTCCGCTCCCGACCACAAGCACCCGCGCACCTGCCAACACCCGGCCCTTGCGCAGAACGCCGCGAACAAAACCTTCACCGTCGAACATATCACCGACAAGGATACCGCCTGGACTAAGGCGGATTGCGTTGCACGAGCCTGCGACCTTCGCCGTGGTCATTACCTCATCCAGCAATGGGATCGTGGTCACCTTATGGGGCATGGTGACAAGCGCACCATGGATGTTTGAAAGCTTGAACACGAGCTTGAGAAACGCGGTATAATCCTCGGCCATACAACCCATCGGAACAACAACGGCGTCAATATTGTATCTCTCGAAATATGGATTGTAGATCATCGGTGCCTTGAAGCTCTCGGTCGGATAGCCGAGATGGGCAATGAGCTTCGTGCGTCCGCTGATCGTCATCGGGATTTTCCTCTTCTATCATCAAGATGTTGTCCAAAAGTCCGGTTTTTGCAAAGCCAGGATGACGACCTTACCCGATCCCCACGGTGATTTGGACACCAGACCATTGGAACCCGAACTCATTTTGCATCTGCCTTGTCGAGCAAATGCGCAAGACGTCGCAGCGCCAGCGTATACCCTTGGGTTCCAAGCCCCGCGATCACGCCGTCGGCGCGAAGCGATACATAAGAGTGGTGGCGGAATTCCTCGCGCTTGTGGACGTTCGATATGTGAACTTCGATGACGGTCGCCTCGAAGGTATTCAGTGCATCGAGGATCGCAACCGACGTATGGGTGAACGCAGCAGGATTGATCACGATGCCGCATGCAGCTTCTCTTGCCTCGTGAATCCAGTCGATGATCTCGTATTCACGGTTCGACTGGTGAAAGCGAAGCTCAAGTCCGAGCTTCCCGGCGACCCTGCGGCAATCAGCCTCGACATCGGCAAGAGTCTCGTGGCCGTAGATGTGAGGCTGGCGTTTGCCAAGCAGATTCAGGTTAGGACCGTTCAACACGTAGACGATGCGGCTCATGGGTGGCTCCGGGATTAGGCGTGTTTGGTGTGCGGTGGCAGCGGCGAGCCGCAATCATCAATTTCTGGCGCGACGGAGCCTGAGGTCCGCGACCAATTCGATTCGGATATTTCGCAACACTTGCGGCAACGCGGCGATGGCAAAAAGCAGCGACCAGCCGGACGAGATGAAGTGGGCTCGAATGCCGAGCGGCATATCAGAGTGGTGTGAAGCATTGAGTACGACGATGTCAGACACCCGGTCCTTATGGGCTTCGGCAATTGCCGACGCGAGCTGGAATCCGGAGGCGGGGGCTACCGGGACCGCCTTTCTGCCGATTCGTTGGGTGGTGGTGCGTATCAAACTCGTGACCAATTGGTCGTCGAAATTCACGGAAAGACTCGTAGTCACCGGGCGATAGCCGAGCATCTTGAGCCAGTTCGAGAGCAGTAGGAAAGGGAGATGGCTGCCGAGTTGCGGGACTAGGATAATTGGTTTGCCGTCACCAAACTGAGCCTTGCCTCCGAAATAGACCGACTGCCGGGCGATCGTCATGGTGTCTACTCCGGCTCCCGCCAACATCCACGGCCAGTTCGTAAAAAGCTCCACTGCAGGTGTGAGAAAATTGACTAAATCGGCTAGAGGGCTCCGGCTGTCTTGCGAGACAGGCACAGCGACGTTGTCGCGACGCCCCTCGTAAATACCGGACAGGAATTCTGTGACGACCACGACACTTTCGTCGGTGGCCTCCCACATCATACGATGACCGCAGCCAGGAATGACGAGCAGGCCGGCTCCTGGAATGAGACTTGCGATGAATTTGGAGTTCTGCGGTGAGATCAATTGGTCGAGATCGCCGGTCAGCACAAGGGTTGGGGCTTGAATATTGGGAAGTGCCTTGGAGCAATCGAATTCCGCGAAGGCCTGATATTGTAAATCGGCGGCGTGCAAAGGGGTTGGAGCCGCGATCTCGCGTCGCATCTGATTTTCTGCTAGTTCCCGGTGGTTCTCGAGATATCCGGCTGAATAGCTAACACTCCAGATCTGCCGGGCGATCTCTTCCGGCTTCAGCCCGTCGAGTTCTCGCATCACTCGGACAACGGACGGTGACGCGTATATCGCGCGAGGACCGCCGCACATCGTCGCGCAAAGCACCAAACCCAAAACCCGATCGGGAAATTGCCGGACGAATTCTTGCGCGATCGCGCCTCCCATCGAATATCCAAGAATATTGGCGCGTGCGATTTCCAAATGATCCAAAAGGCCGCACACATCCTTGGCCATGTTTGAGATTTCATAACCGATGGTAGGCTTGTCGCTTGCACCGGTCCCGCGATTATCGAAAAGCACCACGGTGAATCGCGCCGCCAGCGCCTCGATGAAGTCCAGTGGCCACGCGGACGAGCTGAGACGATAACCCATGATGAGAACAAGGGGTGGACCGGAGCCATGGACACCGTAGGCGATCTTGATGTCGTTTATGTCGGCGTACCGCATCGTCATCGGGCGACCAGCCAGTGCGCGATCCGGTTTGCTGTGTTTTCCCGCGTTATCGGTCTCGCGCCCCTCGTTCACAATGCGCCTGCCTGTTCACGGAGCATGAATTTCTGAATCTTCCCGGTCGATGTCTTGGGCAATGTGCCGTAGACGAAGGTTTTGGGGACTTTAAAGCGCGCCATGCGTGCCCGGCAAAAAGCGATGACCTCTTTGTCGTCGGGTGGCAGAGCACCGGGCTTGAGTTCGTGCGCAGGGTGTCTCGCCCCATGTCGGGTCAGGACGTGCGACGACGGCCGCCAGCATGACAGCCGGGTGCTGCGTAAGCACCTCTTCCACTTCAAGGCTCGAAATATTCTCGCCGCCGGAGATGATGATGTCCTTGGAGCGATCCTTGATCTCGATCGCACCGTCGGGATGCCAAACGGCGAGGTCGCCAGAGAGGCACCAGTTTCCGACCAGCGTTTTTACCGTTGCGGCCTCGTTTTTGAGGTAGCCCTTCATCACGGTATTGCTGCGCACCATGATCTCGCCGACTGTCGTGCCGTCGCGTGGAACCGGGGCCATTGTCTTGGGATCAGCGACCGTAACGGCCTCGACCATCGGATAGGCAACACCTTGCCGCGCCATCCTGGCGAAGCGCTCGTCATCCGGCAGCGCATTCCATTCCGGCTGGAAGACGCAAGAGGTCGCGGGCCCGTAGGTTTCGGTGGCCCCATAAAGATGAGTAACCCGAAAGCCGAGGGCTTCCATGGACCGGAAGACGGCGGAAGGCGGCGCCGCGCCGCCGGTCGCAACCGTTATCGTGTGCTGGAACGGCACTCGCTGATCGACGGGCGCGTGAGCCAACATATTCAGGACGATCGGCGCGCCGCAGAGATGGGTGACCCGATGCTCTGCGATCAGCCGGAAGATCTGTGCAGGCTCGACCTTGCGAAGACACACCTGCGTTCCGCCAGCGGCGACAACTGCCCACGGATAAGACCACCCGGAACAGTGAAACATCGGCAGTGTCCAAAGGTAAATACTGTCGAAGGTGAGTCCGAAGCTGAAACCATTGCCGAGCGCCGAAAGATAAGCGCCACGATGACTATAGACGACGCCTTTAGGGGCGCCGGTGGTCCCGGAGGTATAGAGCAGGCATAGCGACTGCCATTCGTCGGTGACGCCCGGCCAGTTGAAACCGGGGTCACCGGTGGCGAGGAGCGCCTCGTAGGTGTGCTTACCTAGTGGCGCGGCCGATGAATCAGGAGAAGCGATATCGATGACGACGATCTCTCGATCCACCTGTTGCAGCGCTTGCCGTACCAACGGTGCATATTCCGTATCGACGATCAAAGCCTTGGCGCTTCCATGCATGAGCGAGAAAGCGACATTTGCTGCATCGAGACGGGTATTGAGAGGATTGAGTACAGCGCCAAGCATCGGCACGGAAAAATGCGCTTCGATCATCTCCGGAATGTTCGATGCGATAATCGCCACGGTATCGAGCCGTTTGACCCCAAGCTGCGCCAGTGCGGATGCGAGTCGGACGCAGCGATCAAGGAGCTGCGCGTAAGTATAACGACGCGCACCATCGATTGCGGCCACCTTGTCGGCGAAGGCGCTTGCGGCGCGGGTCAAAAAGCTGACGGGCGACAACGGTATGTAGTTGGACGGATGTCGGTCCAAATTTGTCTCCAAAGGGTGCCTGTCGTTCGCATTCATTGGATCACCGCCCTTGCTTCACTGAAGTTTGCAAGCCTGAAGCCATCATTCAAAGGGTCGAAACCACGTGACCGCCGTCGGCGACGATCACGCTTCCGGTCATGTAGGAACCAGCCTCCGAAGCCAGAAGCAGAAGCGCCCTTCGAGTTCCCGTAATTCGCCAAGCCGTTTGTGGAATCCGCTTGATCAGCGCCTGACCCGCGGCCTCCTGAAAGAAATTGTCGTTGAGTTCGGTTTCGAAATACCCAGGAGCGAGCGCGTTGACGCGAATGCCATAGCGCGCCCATTCCAGGGCCAGGGCTTTGGTCATCTGCACAACGCCGGCCTTTGAAATCGCATATGGAGCGACGGAACTTGCAACCCGCAGGCCCAGGATCGAGGCCACATTGACGATGGATCCTTTCACCTTGTGCGCGACCATGCGACGTCCAACTGCCTGCGCTACCAGCCAGACTCCCTTCAGGTTGGTGTCGACAACTTTGTCCCAATCGGTCTCGTCCTGCTGCAGTGCTGGCCGTGTCGCCGTAACACCAGCGTTGTTAATGACAATTTGAACTGGACCGAAACGCGCCTCAGCGGCGTCCAACGCGGTCTCGATGCTCGCTGCGACGGTGACGTTCATCACCACACTTTGGGCCTGGCCCTTGGCAGCGGCGATGTCATCGACAGTTTTGGCCAAGGCCTCCGCGCGGCGCGCACCAACGGTCACGCGTGCCCCCCGCGCCGCAAGAAAGGCCGCAAAAAACCGTCCAAGACCGCTTGAGCCGCCAGTAACCAGCACATGCGATCCTTGAATTCCAAATAGATCGTTCATCGCAAACCTCTTGCAGCCAGGGCGCCATCACGCCACCTTGCTCCAGACGAGAATTGATCGGCCCATGGTGCCATCCAGGTAGCTCTTATAGGGAGCGGTCGTGATCGTCAGTGTATCTCCTCCAGCACGAAGTGCCGGACTTGATCGGTGCCAGTCCACGCCTGGTTCCACGAAGTGTCGATGTGATGAACCACGACATTCTCTCCCAAGGAGAACGTGCCGGCGTAGGCGACCATTGTACCAAGCAACTGCACGCCTTCTTCATCGGTGGGCACTACGTCGCGAGGCACGACACGGTCATCCCGCGTGAAGATCGCGTACATTCTGCCGTCGGGCGCGTAACCGATATAGCCGACCGGCGCGTCGCCGAACTGGTTGTGGCGCTGACCGTCGGACAATCGTTCGCGAACGTAGGTTCGCAGCCGCCATGTCCCGAGTACCGGACAGTCGCCCGGGGGCTTGCCCGGCTTTACAGATGCCAAGATCTCCTTGTCTGAGGCCAAATTATCCTCCCTTTATCAGCGGCTAGTCTAGATCGCCAAAACTGGCCGGTTCATCGACGCTATCGAGAATCTTCAGGCGTCGAAGAACACCGTCTCCCGATCGCCCTGAAGATAGATGTCGAAAGTGTAGACGATTGTACCGTCTCGCTCAGACCTGGGCGCTATCAGCGTTCGGCGCCTCTGCGGCTGCTCGATAATGTTCAGGACTGGATCTTGGGAATTTGCCGCTTCTTCGTCACCAAAATACATGCGCGTGGCCAGGCCGATATTGATGCCGCGAGAGGCCAGCCAAAAATTTACATGAGGCGCCATGGCCTTACGGCCTTTGCGGCCGACGACGCTTCCCGGCTTGATGGTGCGAATTGTGTAAAGCCCCGTGTCGAAGTCGGTGCCTGTCCGCGCCCAGCCGCGGAAGCCCCGATCGAGTGATCTATGCTGCTTGTCGGCAGGATGATTATATCGGCCGGCCGCATTCGCCTGCCATGTCTCTACCAGGACATCCTTGGTTACGTGGCCGACGCCATCGAAGATTCGTCCCTCAATGACGATGCGCTGGCCCGCGACATCCGGACCGGCGATGTCACCGCTGAAATTATTCTGGAAGATTTCGAAGCCGGCCTGGTTTGGAATTAGGCCGATGTGAACGTAAGGGCCTGCTGTTTGCGACGGGGTCTCCGGCAGGTAGGATAATTCAAATGGGGTCGGTATCATGTTAGCTTCCCTGCAGCTTGTTCTCGAACAAGGTTTGGCGTCGTCCTCGCAACACAATATCGAAGCGATAGGCGAGACACTCCAGCGGACGCGATGCGCTAAGGTCGAGTTTTGCTGTCAAGCGATCCGCCGCGGACTTGTCGGGAATGGTGGCGATGATTGAATCGTGGGGGATGAGCGGATCGCCTTCGAAATACATCTGGGTTATCAATCTTTGCGCGAAGCCTGTTCCGAACACTGAAAAATGGATGTGGGCGGGTCGCCAGCTGTTGATGCGATTCCGAAACGGATACGCGCCTGGCTTGATCGTTCGGAAGAAGTAATACCCCCGTTCGTCAGTTAGCATTCGGCCGCAACCACCGAAATTGGGATCGATCGGCGCGATATAAGTGTCGTTACGATGACGGTAGCGGCCGCCGGCATTGGCCTGCCATACTTCGACGAGGGTATTGGATACCGGTTGGCCGTTGCCATCGAGCACGTAGCCATGGATGATTGTCTGTTCGCCAATCGGTTCACCCTGTTTGGCATAGTTGAGGATGAGGTCATTATCGAGCCGACCGAGCTCGTCAGGCGAAAATATCGGACCGGTCACCTCCGACAGAGAGTTTTGCAGGGACCAAAGAGGGATGCGCGGCGAGCGCAACACGCTCGTCTTGTAAACGGGCGTATACGCCGGGGGATGAAGATCGCGATCATGCTGGTGAAACTCGGCTTCGGGAGTCATGCTGACGTAACCTCATATATCTTGATAGCTACCGAGAACCTGCTGCCGCCTTTGGTCGGTTTTCTGAAAGGGCGGCAGCTCTTATTCAAAGGGAGATGAGTGGCCCCGATCAAACGCCTAAGCTCCCAATCGGGTTTGACGAGTCCCTCGTCAACCGCCGTCACGTTGGTACGACGACGGCACCGCTGGCAGCCTCGGCGCGTTTCCTTTCATAGTCTGCCTTCGCCATTGGAACAGCGCTGGGATTTCCGAGATCGTTTATGCTGATCCGATAGGTTTCCCTGGCGGTTACGGCTGCGACCGCGGCAATGACCGTTATACCGAAGGCGATTGCCCCGACAGTGAGAGGAATGTTGGCAGAGCCGGGGGGCGCTACGGTCGCAAAGAGAGCCGGAAGCAGCGCCGTGATCGTTGTCCCGGTATTCTGGGATATCGCCATCGCTGAGACCCGAGTTCGCGTCGGGAATAATTCGGGATAGAAGCTCGGGAAGATAGCGTTGTAGCCTTGGTAGACGACGCCCCACATCAATAGCGACATGAGGATCGCTAACGGAACGTTCTTGATGCTGATCGCGTAGAGATAGCCGAACGCGAGCAAACCAGAACAGAGTGCACCAATGATGATAGGAGGCTTGCGGCCAACCTTGTCCGACAGGTTACCAACGAACGGAATCACGAACACGGCCAGCATATTCCCCAGGACCGGAATCCACAGGTAGACGTCTTTTGCGAAGCCGATTCCGTAGGCTGGTTGGACTGCATAGGCCGCGCCGAATATTGTGGCGACGACCGGAATAACATTCATCAGCGCCATGCAAACCACCCGGAGCATGTCTCTCCAGTTCAGCTTGAACGCCTGAATGATAGGGGCTTTCGGGATTTTGCCCTGCTCGTCCTCATTGGCAAAGGCTGGTGTTTCATCGACTTCGCGACGGATGATATAGCCGGCGACTATGACGAAGAAGCTGAGCAAGAATGGTATCCGCCAGCCCCAGCTATTGAATGCTTCGTTAGGCATGTAGGCAGCGAGTGGCAGGAAGACCGCCGCCGCAAGAATCTGCCCGGCCTGCACGCCCTGGAGCGCAAAGCTGGCATAGAATCCGCGCCGCCCAAATGGGGCATGCTCCAGAATCATTGAACTAGCGCCGGAGATTTCTCCGGCAACGGCAAAACCCTGTATGAGGCGCAAGATAACAAGAAGGATTGGCGCGAGCACGCCGACCTGTTGATATGTCGGCAGGATGCCGACAGCCATCGTCGACAGACCCATAAGGAACATGCAGACAATCAGAACTGTTTTCCGGCCATGGGTGTCGCCCCAGTGCCCCAGAAAGAAGGCGCCGATAGGCCGGGCAACATAGCCAACGCCGTACGTCGCCAGGGATGCGACGATGGCGACGGTGGGATTGTCCGATGGAAAGAATATCTGCGGGAAGACTAAAGACGCCGCTGTAGCGTAAATAAAGAAGTCATAATATTCGAGCGCCGATCCAATCCATCCGCTCGCGGCGGCCTTCCTTGATTGACCCGTGTCGTGGGTCGTTTGCGCACTGGTCATTGCAAGCCTCCTCCAACTTTGTTTGCTGACGGCCCTTTAGCGGGCTTCTCTGAAATCTTGGGCAGCTATCCGAACGTTGTTTTCGTCTTCCAGGATGCTGGCGACATCGGCCGTATTAGCGATACCCATCGAAAGCAGCGCCAGAATAGTTCGCCGGCGATCTAACACAATTACCCTGTTAGGCGACAAACGTAACATCATGTTATTTCTGTCGGACCCGCGTGCCAGGCTTCTTCCGCCCGCTACGTCGTGCGGGACGCCAACGGCGGGACGACGGCCTGGCTATCTTGCCGCGACGATTCACGACGTTACAGCGTCGGCGCCAATCCGACCGTTAACCGAGCTGCTTCGCCGCGGCCGACGCCGTGCGCGCCTATTACCAGCGTGTCCATCGGTTCGAGAATGGACCGGGCCATTCGAAGGAAGTCGCGCCCCGCTTGGGTGGCCCGTACACCCCCGCTCGATCGCTCGAACACAGTTATCTTGAGGCATTCTTCAAGCCGGCGAATGCAGCGGCTGAGCGTGGATTGCCGAAGTAGCAAGGCTTCGGCCGCCCGCCGAAAACTCCCGTGGTCCGCGGCCGCTACGGCGTACCGGAGATGCTGCAGGTCAACAGCCGATGTTTGGATGCGCGCATTCCTCGATTTGGAGTCATGCATGTTACACCACTCCTCGTACACGTCAGGATTGCGGTCCAAGTCGGGTGTTGCGACGCCGCGTTGACAACGATAAGGGCGGCTCCGCATTTGGGAGCGGCCTCGGTCAGGTGTGACTGTTGCTGCTGCTTTCTTCCTAAGCGGCATCTAGGGCTACCGGCGCCCAGAGCACCGGACCCTGCAAACCGCCGGCACTGCGGACACGCGCTAGGCTTTCCGCCGAAACATTGAGATAGCCCGCGACCGCGGGGATATTGCCGAGCGAGTGAGGTGTCCCGATCCGCCGCAATGGCCATCCCGCACGTCGCAAGATCCGTTCCATCCGGGTATCGGTAACCGTGACGATTTCGTTGAGCCGTCGCAACAGGCCGAACTCGATCATGGCCACGAAAAGCTCGTAGGTAGCACTGGCGAGACCGTGGGCTGCTTTCGGCGCGTTAGTATCGATATCGAGCGCGAACCGGCTGCTCTCCCAGATGGTCGGGCTGCCAGGTGCTGATGCTCCGTCTAATAGCATAGGGAAGGTGTCGCGTAGCATTGTAGGGCCGGTGGATGGTAGCAAGCGGACACAGCCCTGGATACGACCGTTGTTCCCTGCTGCAGGAGGTAGGTGGGGTAAAGCGCGTCGAATTCGTCAATCTCCATGTCGCCGCTTACTTGAACCTCCCAGTCTAATCGTTCTCTAAACACACGGCACCGCAGTCGGTGCATCTCCGCGATCTCGCCGATAAAGTTGCCGTATTGATCAGCTGTAATAAGTTGCATCATGATCGCCTCCTCGATTGCCGAACTCTCGGCATTGGACGCGAAATGGCAGGCGAGATCATCCTGTGCAGATGCACAGGACGTTCTCGCACGGTGTGTCACTGCATCGTGGAGTTGGAGACGACCAGCCGCGCGACGGCTTGGCAGATCGAGTGAACGCCGAGTTTCGCCTTGGCATTGTCCAGATGAAAAGCCGCCGTGCGACGTGCAATTCCAAGGATGTGCCCGATCTCCCAAGCTGTTTTTCCTTGTGCAGCCCATTCGAGACATTCAAGTTCGCGCGGCGACAGCGCCACGCCGTCGACGATACGATCGGGAGTAAACTTGCGAAGTGCGTGCGCGTGGAAATACATCGCCATAAGCTGGAGCACGCGCCCGTTTTCATTGATACAGCGTTCAAATTTCGGTTGCCGCTCATCGGTGGCGAATGTGACCGCGGCCGCCGGGCCGCGCGCATCGTGAATGGGAATCGTGAATCCGTATCGGATACCAAATCTGGCGGCCTCCTCGAACAGCTCCCGCTGTGGTTCCGATGGCATACTTGATCCGACCCCGAGACCCCACTCGAACGGTTCAGGGTGAGCGAGTGCTTGTATGATCACCGGATCAAAGCGCTCAAAGTGGTGCTGCAAATAATGTTTTGTCCAAGCGGACGGGTAGTTAGATATCAGTCGAGGAGCGTCGCCTGGCCGATTCGGGATGGACAGATAGGCGAAGGATGACAAGTCGAGAGCAGCGGCGGCCTCCGCCATTGCACTACGAAGTGACTCAGGATCGAGAGCGTTCGATAGTCGTCCGTGAAGAATTCCCAAGTCCTTGATTTGGAATCTAGAAACGGCGCGTTGTGGAAATCGAGTTTGCCGGGAAACTGTTTCGCGGAAGGGGATTCCTTGCAAATTTGATTCGTGATTCTCTCGCTTAAGAATGATTTGCGAGGGGCGACATGCGGCCACGGGAACGACGAGAGACGGGTGAACAGGATCTGTTTCGCTCCCGGCTCGATCAGATCATCGACCTGAAGCATCCACTGGTCGCGCTGGCGCGGACGGTGGATTGGGGCTTCCTGGAAAGTCGCTTCGGCGAGGTCTACACGGATGACCCCGGTCAC
>Ga0137415_10002711_pt1 | contig 17534 bp, 9 predicted proteins | sample CZODoug3_1_1_16f_FD_183082 | JGI IMG/M metagenome (GOLD analysis project Ga0137415, IMG submission 183082) | Vadose zone soil fungal communities from Angelo Coast Range Reserve, California, USA - CZODoug3_1_1_16fungal (Hybrid Assembly) | ecosystem: Environmental > Terrestrial > Soil > Vadose...
GCATCTTCCTCGCGGCCGTGCTGGTCGTGGTGTCGAGCGTGCGGCAGGCGCGCAACGCCGTACGCCCGGTCGCCGTCGACTTTGCCTGGATCGGCCTGCCCCGCAACGTCGCGTCCTTCCTGATCCTGGGCTACGCCAACTCGGTGCTGTGGACGCGCGTCCCGGGCGGCCTTTGGTGGGGCGTGCCGCTGGTGCTGGCGATCGCCGTCGCCGAGCTGTCGCCGCTGCCGTTCATGAACCACCACGGCCGCAAGCAGCTCTGGTGGGCCAAGCTCGGGGTCATCGGGTTCTTCACGACGACGCCGGTCGCCGCGATCTTCTTCACCCGCTATGCTTGGGACGTGGTGTTCTTCTGGATCGCCTTAGCAATGTGCTGATTTTCGGCGGCTGCATGATTTTCGTTGTCGGGCGACATCAGTCAGTTCGTAGATTAAGTATGCAGATGAAGCTGGTGGCCAGCTTTCCACTTCTCGCGCTTCTTCTCTCCCCTGTATCGCAACAAGTTACACGAACGCTCAGTTCCGGCGTGGTGCTACTGGGCGGTGTTCTACTCATTTTCTACATCATGGCTCGATACACGTTCAATGAAGTGCTTGAGCTGTTTCTTGTTCTGGGCACAGGAACTATCGTGGCGAGTATTCTGTTCGCCATTGTTCTGCCACAGTACGGTCTTGATCGGATGGGCGGGCATTCCACAGCATGGAAGGGTATCTTCAGCGCTAAAAATTACCTTGGCAACATGGCTCTATTCTTTCTAACTGTGGCGGTCTCGTATCGTCCGCGCACGAATTTTTTCAGGTCCATGCGGTTCTCGCAAATTCTCTTTTGTCTCATAGCAATTGCTTTTTCGCATGCAGCAACAGGTTACATGCTGACCGCAGTATATATTGTCTACGCGCTCACGTTGAAGACGGTGCGCGGCTTTCGGAAGAAGGACTATTTCGTCGCCTTTATCTTGCTGTTCGTGGCCTTCGCCGCCGTAATAGCGGTGGTTATATTACAGCCCGACTTCCTGTTCAAGCTGCTTGGGAAAGACGCGACGCTGACTGGACGCACCGAGATATGGGAGGCGGTGCTGGGCTCGATTGCCAAGCGACCGCTGTTCGGCTATGGGTACCAGGCGTTCTGGTTAGGCTTCAAAGGAGAGTCATATCGCATCATTCTCACGGTGACGTGGGCTCTGGCGCAGGCGCAGAATGGATTTCTCGATATCATGCTCGAATTGGGTATTGCAGGGCTAGCCATAGTATTGCTTCTTTTCGGTTTCGCCTTCCGTGATGGAGTGACTTGCCTTTTGCGTTCATATGACGAAGCGCAGCTCCGAGCAGTGGAGTGGTATCTTGCAATCGTGATTCTTACCTTCATCTACAATTTGGATGAAAGCTTCCTCTTTGAACCGAGGCACCTTGGCTCGATGATGTTCGTGATTGCTTGTATAGGACTGAAGCTGGAACGAATGCGCTTGAGATCTTCTACGACGAGCCAGATTGCATAACTGGATCATCCCAGCCGCACCAAATCAAGAGTATTGCTGCATGATACAGCCTACCTGATCGCGCGGGCTCAGGCAGGCTGTATCGAGAGAGTAGTGGCACGCTCACGACGACGCAACCAGAAAAGCACAGTCCAGGTAAGCACGGCAAGGCTTCCATCTGTCAACAGACTCGCAATCGCCGCCCCCAGCCAGGAGTAGTGTGGAATTAGATAGAGGTTCAGAGCGAAGTTAGATCCGGCAGCAAAGAGTTGACAGAGCAGGCGCAATTTCTGTTGGCCGACACCAGCGATTGCGTCACCTGCGCACAGATGAAAGCTGCGGAAGAACGGAATCAAACAGAGCCATCGCAAGGCGCTCACACTCGGAGTAAAGCCTTTTCCAATGAAAAATGGAATGATCGGCGCAACGAGAAACATACCAATCGCAGCAACGAGACCAAATACAACAGTGCGCTTCAGGATTTTAACAGCGAGCGGCTGCACTGCGGCCATGCCCTTGGCTCCTTCGCGAAAGAAACGCGGGAACGCTGCAGCCTCAATGGATTGGATAGGCATGGTCGCAATATTGATGATGCGATATGCCATTGAGTAGATGCCGTTGGCAACGGTCATGCCGTAATGACCGAGCATGACCTTGTCAAAGTCATTATAGGCAGCGGTAGTTGAGCTTGATATGGCGAAAACGAAACCTTCCGCTCCACGCGTCAAAAGAAGTTTGGGCTCGAAGCGCGGCCAGCCAAAGCGACGTGTAACGATGGTGAAAGCGGCACACGCAGCACAGACGGAGACGACTAGCATAGCGACCGCCCATTGCCGAGCTACAGCATGGTGCATTACGAACAGCATAGTACAGGCAAGGATGAGACGAAACAGACTGGTGAGCATATTGAGGGTAGCAGTCAAACGCATACGCTCAAAGGACTGAAATACTTGGGCAGCACATGTACTTAACTGTCCGCAGATGCAGTCAGAGAAAGCAATGAGAGTCAAAAGCGAAGCACTCTCCGCACCGACCAGCCAGCGTCCGGATAGGTGCAAGACGAGTACTATGAGCGAACCATAAAATGCGGTCGACATCAGCACATTGCCCCAATACTCTGGGAATCGCTTTGGGTCTTGGCTGACATATCGAAGCAGGGTCAAACCTGATCCCATCGTACTGTACTGACTAACGACAGTGACTAGAGCCACTGCACCCGCCAAAACGCCGTATTGCGAGGCATTAAGAAGACGCGCAAGAAAGACGAAGTACAGCGCCTGAATAACGAAAGAGAAGCCTTGACCCGCAAAGATCCAGGCAGCATTGCGGGCAAGCGTACTCTGACGAATGCGTTTGATCTGATCTGAAATCATAGGGAGAGCGATCGATGGATCTCTTGAACTTGTGTGCGAGCGATGGACCATGTGAAGCGCTCGAGGAACGCAGCATAGCCCTGCTTGCCTAAAATTGAACGAAGCTTTGCATCTTCCGCGAGTTGGCGTAAAGCAGAGGCAAGTTCCGCTGCGGACCCGCGCTCCACAAGGATGCCGCCACCATCTGCAAAAATCTCTGTGGCCCCGCCGCCACGCGTGCTGACGACGGGTAGACCAGAAGCGAATGCCTCTACATTAACGAGACCAAATGGCTCATCCCATATCGAGGGCGAGCAGAATATATTGGCCTCTCGAAAGAGATCGCCTAGCGCAGCGCCACTGCGATAAGGAAGAAAGGTTACGGTTGTCGGCGCATTCGCTTTAAGCTGATTGATATAGTCTGTCTCTCGACCGTCGCCGAAATTGGAAGACCCAACTATGTGCAATTGAAGTTTAACACCTTGTTGTGCGAGAAACTTCATGGCATCAACCAAAATATGAACACCCTTATCTTTAACGAGTCGCCCAGCAAAGAGAACGATGGGGATCTCTGGCTCCTCCTGGCGACCCGAGGGAGGATAGAAAATCATTTCATCGGCTCCGTTGTAGAGCACAGACGAGGCACCAAGCAATGGAAATTTGCGTCGCGCCTGCTCCAGCAAAAACTCGCTGACGAAGACGAGTCTATCTACACGAACCTGCCGCATTAACGCGTCGGGCCACTCGACCAAGTGAGCATTGTGCAGATGAAGAACAACACTGCCGCCGGCACGATGAATGTGCGGGGTAAGTGCAATAGCAAAATCAGGCCGATTATGTATCCACACGATGTCACCTGGTCGCACACGCTTCAGAATGGGCCTGAAAACCCACTCAAGTACAGCACGATGCAGTATCCAAGGAAGCCGAAGGAGATAACGTCGAAGGTGGCGATAGCGGGCTAGACCCGGAAGCACAAGAATTGCCTCAGAAGGAAACTTCCAGGTGTTATCGGCAAAAGGACAAACGACTACTGCCGTTGTTGAATTGCGGAGCACATTCGCAGCCCAGCGCGAGATCGCACCTCCGTGGAACTCGGAGAAAGGTTCGGCCTCGGTCAGGAGATGATAGGCGACGGTAAGCACAGCGACTCCACAAGATCAATTGAAAGGACAGGTGATCAAAAGGAACGGATTTCGCAAATTCCACACCTGATGTTCTTCATCTGCCGGCGCAAAAATTTCTTCAGCTAAATCGGAAACGTAGCAGAAGCTATGTGTCTGTAATCCATCACCATTGCGCTCTAAAGTGGATATATGAAGATAGCCGGCGTTACAGGTTCTCGCCAATCTCAAGCGCATTCAATATTCCAGCTGACCCCACCAACAGAGTTCCTATACCCAACTGAGCATAGTTGACTGGTCCTTTATACGAAGCGAAGCTGAAGGCAAAACCTACTGTGCCAACGTCAGAAGATCGACAAATGTCATGTTGAACAAATTCAAGCTGGGGTTCTCTAGAGAGGTAAGCTAGATTAGTCTCGCCGCGTGCACTAAGATTGCCCACGCCTACCACATAGTTCCCTTCTTTGAGCAAGGAATCGCACAGTTGAAAACCAAGAAATCCTACTGCTCCAGTAGCTTGAATTCTCTTGGGGTTCATATCCATCTTGGAAAATTGAGTGGCTGATGTTCTAACTCTCAGACATCGAGAGAGAAATTTTCCAGCCGCGAACCAAGTGGATCTCATTTACAGGCAATCCAAGAATTGATCTCGTGTAATTAGGCTCCTACAGCTGCAAACTCATGCACGTGATGTTTTGCGGGCCTGCCTACACTGAAATAAGTGATTCCATTCTCCAGCATCAAGTCCGGATCGTAGAGATTGCGTCCATCCACGACAATGGGATAACGCATCAACATGTTAAGGCGTTGCAAATCCAAACAGCTAAACTCCGCCCAATCGGTGAGAATCAGTAAAGCATCTACATCATTTGATGCTGCGTACGCATCCGACACATACCGCAGATTAGGCCCAGGAGGCAGTACCTGCTCCGCCCGTGCCATTGCAGCCGGGTCAAACGCCTTAATTGAGCAACCTTCAGCAATCAGCATTTGAACAAGTTCAATCGCCGGCGATTCACGTATGTCATCCGTCCCTCCTTTAAATGCAAGGCCGAGAACCCCGAGTTTTTTCCCTCGGAGCGTCCAAAGCGCCGAGCGAACCTTACTGAGGAAACGCCTCTTTTGATCCGCATTGATGGCTTCTACTTCGGACAACAGAGCAAAATCAACACCAAGCTGCTCCGCTACGCATCGGAAGGCAGCAACATCTTTCGGGAAGCAGGAACCGCCATAACCGATCCCAGGCCGTAAGAATCTGGGACCTATGCGACTGTCCATCCCCATTCCCCGCGCGACTTGCTCAACATCGGCATCTGCCGCCTCGCAGAGGTTTGAGACGGCATTGATGAATGATATCTTCAACGCAAGAAAAGCATTAGAGGCATGCTTGATAATCTCTGCACTCTTGGTCGATGTGAGTAATAACGGCGGCGGCTCGTGCGCACTACGGAAGCCGTCAATCGCATCCACCTGCGCATAGTAGCTCCCATTCGTCAGGGGTTCATAGATTTTCGACAATACCGCAGCAGCACGCGCACTGTCTGTTCCTACCACAATCCGGTCGGGATGGAGAAAATCCGCGACGGCTGTTCCCTCTCTCAAGAACTCTGGATTTGACACAACATCGAATAGGTTCCGTGCAACACCGTTACGCTCCATCACTCGACGGATCCACTCGTTCGTATATACGGGAACCGTGCTTTTTTCAACAATAACCGTATAGGTCGTAAGTGATCGGGCGATTTCACTGGCTACTGCTTCAACATACGAAAGATCAGCAACGCCGGACCCGCTTTGCGGAGTTCCGACTGCTATGAAGATCACCTCGGCATCGCGCGTGGCTTCGCTCAAATCACTCGTAAAATGCACTTTAGCATTTCGATAGCGCTCGAGCAACTCAGGCAAATAATCCTCATGGATTAGACTGTCTCCACCTCGCAATGCGTCGACCTTTCGTTGGTCATTATCCACGCATACGACATTATGCCCCATCTCCGCAAAGCAAACGGCAGCCACCAAGCCAACATACCCGGAACCAACCACAACAATTCGAATCGTATCGCTCATAGCGTCTTAATGGCCTCATACCTTAGTAGGGTCTAGTTGTGCTCCGTTAGTCTTGCTAATCTCTAGCCGGCTTTAATCATCCGGATCTTGCTTGATGGCATTTCGCCAGCAGAACCGGCAAGTGCGGGTAGAGTATTGCGCGGAGTGAGCGCATACAAAACAGCTTCCATCCTGTTCGATACACCAAGCTTGTCATAGATACGGAAAAGGTGATTTTTTATGGTGTGCTCGCTCAGCTTCAGCACGGTAGCTAATTCGTGATTGCTCAGGCCATCAGCTAGCAAATGTAAGACCTGTTGCTCCCGTGCGGTTAGTAGTGGTCTTCCATGGGAGTCAGTGACGTCCGTGGATTTTGGACGACGAACAGACGACACCAGATGTGCTAGCTGCTCATTGCTAGCCCAGATTTGTCCCTGGTACACGCATCGTATGCTTTTGCATAGCCGGTCGAATCGTAGATCCACACTGCAAAGAATACCCCTCACTCCTGCCCGGAATAAAGAAATAACCTCCGCATAGCCAGGCTTCTGTGTGAGAACTATCACTTTTGCATCTTTATAGCGGTCTGGCAGAGCATCAAGAATAGCGATAGCGCTGCAAGTATTCTCCACTCGTGAAGATCCCAGAAGAATTACGTCGACTGTGCCATTTTTCGAGACATCCAAAAGATGTTGTACGTCATTAATCGGCTCGACAATCTGTATATCAGGCACAGACTCAAACGCGCCTTGCAAAAGATCGCAAAGCATTACAGGAAGATTAGCCATCAAGAGCCTGATGCCAGTGCCTGATCCATTTTTTTCAGCGAATCCATTCATGAGTATCTCCGGTTCTGAGATTGTGCTCTATCAAATAAAAACCTGTTTTAACCTTGAGAGGTATCGGTTCAAATCCAAAGAGGATCGAATGCTCGGCTAGTTAAATGAAGGTTAGGTGCACCCGGCCACAATGTCTACAGTACGAAGGTATTGCTACTTAATTCCTATCAATGTTCGGGCCTCTGCACTGGTAATTGATTGGAGATCAACGGGGCATCCACATGGATTTGAACATCGCAGATAACAATCTATAATTAGAGGAAGTGGGCCTATAGCTTGATTCCGGTTGTTTCAGTGTCTCTCTCTGATCTACGAAGACATTACTCTCTTCTATGCACTGCCCATTTGGTGTTTCATAGAGATTAACCAAGGAGGTCGCTACTGAAGGACCAGCGTGATCTTGTTGTCCGCGATTACGCTTGGCTTCAGAGCGAGATGCCACCGTTTTCCTAGCTGGGACATTTCATGCCAGGCCTGCCCATCTGGTTTCTGATCGCGCTAGGCGTGTGAATCATCATTGCATCCACAATCGTATCTCTGTGATGCGATATTTCGCTCATGCAGATGCAGATTGACTTCCTCCAGCATCACTGGGCTCATTCTCTACTTCCTCAGTAGAAATTGAAAAACTTGCATCTAGCGTGCTTTAAGTGTGACTGGGGGAAAATCAATACCGTATTTTCTAAAACCTCTACCACTTATTTTCTTTCCGCATCTCAATCATTATTGATATACACCTTCAGGAGATGCTGCAGTTGACTCGAAATCAGGCACGCTACTGATGATGAGCCTTCTTCAGGTACAAGCCAGTATGATGTTCACTCGTATGAGAAGGACGATTTAGGTATTTCTCTTCATTGCCAGAGGTATCAGCACAACATACGATCATGTTCAGTCGTTTATTCCAGAATTTCGTTGTTTCGTTCCTGAACCCAGAATCATCAGAAGGCAATATGGCAAGAGGTTTCCCTCATGACACCTTCAAACAGAAAAACAATTTTAGAGTTGGTTCAAGTTAGTGATATCGGCCTATTGTTCTTCTGCCTCGGTATCGCTTATTTACTGACATCCCACCGTCACGCTTTTGATCTTCTGAATTCTCTCGAAACACATCATCCAATTCAAGTATTTATAGCTACGATTGTGTTGGCATTGCTATGGCACGGAGCACTCCGGTTAAACGGATTTTACCGCTCCCGCAGGTTGGATGGATATCTCAAGGAGATACTGGACGTTTGCTCAGCTAGTTCACTATGTGTTTTGTTTAGTTTTGCATGGCTATGGTTAGTTTCTTCACCTTCTAAGCACAGCATCGCAGAATTTGGCATTATCAGTATCCTCTTCGGCATTTTGAGCTTCGCGGCTTTGGTATCTACGCGTCTGCTCAGTCGAGCCACAATGCATGCATTTCGCTCGCGTGGACACAATCTCAGACATCTATTGGTTGTTGGGACCAATCGCAGGGCCGATAGCTTTACGCGAGATATTGCTCTTCACCCGGAATGGGGCTATCGGCTACAGGGTTTCGTTGATGATCAGTGGTGGTATGAGCGAACGGCCAATTCCAATCCAGGAGCATTACTTGGTGGGTTCGACTCAATTCCCGCTTTGCTCAGAACTCTTCCCGTTGATGAAGTTATTGTGGCGCTACCCCTCGCATTTTTCTATCAGCAGATAGCAGAGATAGTTGTACTATGCCGGCATCATGGTATTGCTGTCCGCTCCATCGGAACGTTTTTCGATCCGGAACAGCCGAAACGAACAGCGTTCTTGAGAGGATCTGTAGGCTCAATAACACTACACGATGACTCTTGGGATGCGCGGGCTTCAATGATAAAACGCGTGACCGATGTAATTATTTCATTCTTCTTACTTCTTGTACTCGCCCCGCTCCTTCTGACGGTCGCATTATTAATCAAGCTCACGTCTGCTGGGCCCGTCTTTTTTACCCAAACAAGGATGGGGTACGGCAAACGGCCTTTCCAGATTTTGAAATTTCGCACAATGGTTCAAGATGCTGAAAAACTTATTTCGCAAGTGGAGCACCTCAATGAGACAGAGGGGCCAACCTTCAAATTAAAAAATGATCCGCGTATAACGACCCTCGGCAAATTTTTGCGAAAAACGAGTATTGATGAACTCCCTCAACTCATAAATGTGTTTGTGGGAGATATGAGCCTAGTTGGCCCACGACCACTTCCGCTACGAGACTACCAGGGATTTTCACAGGATTGGCATCGACGACGATTCAGCGTGAAACCCGGTATAACCTGCCTTTGGCAAGTTATGGGACGAAGCTCGATTGGCTTTGACGAATGGATGGCTTTGGATATGCGATATATCGATCAATGGTCTGTTTGGCTTGATATCAAAATATTATTTCAAACAATCCCAGCTGTCTTCCGTGGATCTGGCGCAGTGTAGAACGACGAATGTAGACCAGAGCTGCCTCCTATCAGCTCTTCAAGAACTGGCACATTTCTAGCGGAAGCTAAGCGACCTCAAATATGATTGAGATTTGTGCGCGTTAGAAACATGCATAGCCGACCTGGTACGCGGTTGATGCGGTTAACGGTACTGATCCACTGGATATGACAAACCCCGTGTTGGTAGGTGGACTAATAATTATGTTGTTTAATGCCGTTCCCGTGTCTACGTTTTGAGCAGTTGGTATACAGACGTTTGGTGCCTGCGCTAGAGGTGTCGCAAAGGTAATTGTCATGGCAGCAGAAGAGGCTGACGGAGATGTACCAGTCGTGAACAATACCGAACCAGAAACGTTCGTACTGCCTGTAGAGAGTGAGACCCCAGTTGAAAATGTACCTGCCCCGGGCCCAGCGGCGATAGTAGGAATAGCAGAGTTACCGATAAATTGGGTAGCCGCAATCTGCCCAGCCTTTACAAGCGCCGAGTAGTCTCCGTAAGTTCCGTTTCCTATGCACAAACTCACGGCTCCAGCGGAGCAAGGAGAGATGCCGAGAAAGTTCGCATTTGCTGTAGGATTTGCCGCCCATCCATAAACGTAGGTGCTCCCAAGGGCTCGTATATTACTTGGAGTAATCAGTAACCGCGTGTTGGTGCCCCAGACCATGCGTAGATTGCCATCCAGCCCCCATTCGCTACGAGTGCCGACATTATTTTGCTGGCTTGTTCCTTGCCAGTGAAAAACTGCACCGGTAGCTATGCTGTTTACCATTGTGACGCCCAGGGCGTTCATGAATCCATTCGCAACGAACTGAGTGCTTGCTCCAAGTTTGAGCAATGTTGCTCCAGTGCAGGAACCAGAGGCATTGACACATTCTCCTCGTATGAACACGACATCATCACCCTGGTTTCCCCCAACTATACCGGTACCACTGACTGACATGACCGTACCGGTGGAATCAGAGGTCTCTGCGATTGCATCGATATAACTGTGATACAAAAATGTTCCAGTCTCGACCGAGAGACCAATTTGACCTCCCCTGACCTGTGCACGGAACCCACGAATCGACGTGTAGCCAAAACTATTGGTACCTCCCGTGTTGGTGAAGCGCATGGCGATGGAGTTGTTGTTCGATGTGATATCGGTGAGCGCCATACCTTCAGTGAATGAAGCTGTATTGTCGAACCAATAGCCCGCCGACGTGGCTGTCCCATTAAAGTTGTTCACTGCCATGTTTGTGAGGTGAATTTTAGAGATATCCCCGGCATGGATACCGCTGATGGCTGTTGACGACGTGTTGTAGAGGGAGCAATTCTCAACGGACGGACCTTGATTAGGCTGCGTTGGGGCAGGCCCAGTAATCTGCGCGCTAGGCAGAATGCGAATGGCATCCCCTGATCCTGTGTACGTTAAAATGGTGCCCGGCTCGCAACGCAAATTCACGTATGGGGAGTTGAGGACAATCGTCGTGCTCAAGTTGTATGTGCCTGCATAGATTGTGACCGTCCCCTGTGCCCATGTTTGTGAATTCTGAGTCACTGTAGGGAGCGAAGCAATTTCATTATTGACCTGGGTTCCGATATCTGAGCTCTGCGCGTGTGTTTTCGCAGTCAGTATCGAAAATGCAAAAATCAGGATTGCCTTCTTCATCGTGAAACCTCTTCTCATTTTTTTTATTTTGTGTCTGTCTAAATACAAAGGTTTCCTTGTCAAACCTCGCCGATCCGTATATAGTTTCGTGTCAAATCCAAACAAGGTTAATTTACCGTCAACAAGCTTTATTTACAGTAAATGTTGTTTGTAATCATGGTGTTACGTGCTAATCCCAGGCAGCTCAGAAACGCAAAATGGTGGATCGACGACGACGCGCTTTCCATTCGAGCGCGACGAAAGATGGCTTCTCGTGCAGCGCGTTGTCAGGAGCAAGTCCTTCGTCAAGGCGTCGCAGCTGCGGGAAATTCTGATCTACGTCACACATCGGGTGCTTTTGGATGAAGGCGTGGCGATCCCCGAACACGAAATCGCATGTAAAGTGCTTGGGCGAAGAGAAGCTTTCAATCCAAATGATGACAATATTGTTCGGGTCCAGGCTGGACACCTTCGAAGAAAACTTGAACAGTATTTTTCTACTGAGGGCCGTGACGAATCCTATGTCTTAGTGATCCCCAAAGGGGCCTATGTCCCACACTTCGTACCACGACAAGATACGGCGGCTTTTGACAACGCAGTTTACAGATTTGAACAGGGGCCAAGTGAACCGCAATCTACGTTTACAATAAAAGCTTTAACATCCTCGATAGTCGAACGAGAGCCAACCCCTTTCCGCACACACCTCAACCCCGATAGGAATCCTTCCGCACCGCCTCTTCTAGATCAACCATCCACGGGATTGCGATGGAACCTGCGACCTCTACTGAAGGTCCAATGGTACTGGCTTTTTGTAGCTTTTAGTCTGGGACTTGGTATCATGATTTGCTTTTACCGACTGACTGCGACACCGCCCTTAGTCGCTGCAGCAAGAGGGCTACCCCGAAACATTATTGAACAACGTATTTTTGCTTCAGGTTTTCCTCTGACGGTCGTTACCACAGATTCAAGTCTTGTTCTGCTACAAAACTCCCTGCATACCGATATCTCCATCAGTGACTATGTGGGAGGTCAATATCCCTCGAATGTCCTTGCATACTCCGCAAGTGCCGCACAGCGAGCTACTCTAGAGAATGCTACAGCCGGGCGCTATACAAGCCTTGGAGACCTGACCATTGCCTGGCAATGCGAAGATTTGGCTCAACAATTCAATACCCCAGCAACATTACGGTATGCGCGCTATATGAGTGTGCGTGATTTCGAGAAGGGAAATTTTATTTTAATTGGAAGTCGTAGAGGAAACCCCTGGATTTCTCTTTTTGAACCTCAACTAAATTTTGCCCTCGAAGAAGATAAAGAAACTCATCTTTTTCACTTTATGAATAGAAACCCTCAATCTGGAGAGCAGAAGATATATTCCAATCAGCAGGAACCACGCGGAGATTATGTAAGCTATGTCGACATTGCTCTTGTTCCGAATCTGACTAAGACGGGATATGTCCTTCTTCTCAACGGATCAGTCATGGACTCGAATGAGGCCGCAGCCCATTTGGTTTTTGATGGTGATTTATCAGCTCCGCTCTTACATACGGTCAATAGCCAATCAATTGGCAAAACGCAAGCTATTGAAATTTTTCTTCGGGTTCATTCTCTGCAAGGTGCTCCTAGTAAATTCGATATCCTTGCTACTAGAACAAGCCTCATAAATCCCTGAAGAGACTATAACTGCTCGCCGTCATTCCGGTTTACCGTCCCTTAGCTGGGCTAAAGCACGTTCAAGGGACACTCTGTACCGTTGGGCACGCTCGGGGGTTGCGTTGTTGCCGCCACGATGCTTCATAAGCTGCGCGGAGAGCTGATCATTGGACTGGTTCGCGATGGAATCGAGTAGTTGCTGCACAGAGGTTTGCGCGGCGGTGTACCGTTGCGCGAAATGCGACAGCTCGTCACGCGCCGTTTCGGGATGATAACTGAGCCGGTCGCCGGTCTGCCACGCATCGATCAGCGGGTCGGGCGACCAGACAAAGGGCCACTCCTGATTGAGAGTATCGTAGGTCGAATGAAGACGGGCGATAGCTCCTGCAAATCCGTCCAACTGTGCACGAGCTGCCTGCGAACCCGAGGCACGACGAACTTCGATATGAGTAGCTTCTGATACAGAATGCGAGGGGACACGAACAATGGTCGATAGAGTGTTGCCGTCGTAGCACCACCCGCGAGTGATCTCATCGGAAGGCTGCAATGCTAGTGACTCCCCGTTCGCCGTCACAGATTCGGGCGGCCAATCGGCGGGTAGACGCAGCTCATAGCCGCGACTTGTCTGCATATCGGGGTAGTTGCCCTGAATGGGAGCAATATCGACCGTGAGTGTATCGCCTTGCTGGATTGCGGAAATAGGCGTGAGCGCATAGACGCCGCGTTTGTAGGATTCGGAGTCGCTTCCGTCTTCGTAAAGAGCGTAGGAAGAAGATTGTCTATCGGCCAAGGGCCAAATGTTGACGATGAGCGGGTCGACTGGCTTCTGACCGGTGTATTGCATGGGCGGTTGCATGGGAACAATGGCACCGGCGCGAAGATAGACCGGCTCCTGATCGATTGAGAATGAGCGCTCTACCATCGCAGGCCCAGAGAGGTGTTTGCCGGAAGGCCACTCAACCCACTCTCCCTTGGGTATCCAGACACTCTGCTTCGCCAACTGGGTCGCAGGATCGACAGGACGGACGACCGGCGAAACGATCATGGAATCTCCAAATGCATACTCATCCCTGTTGCTATAAGCTTCCGAGTCTTCCGGGTAGTCGTAATAAAGCGGGTGCAGGAAGGCGGTGCCGGTATCGTAGGTGCGGCGCGCTTCAGTGTAGATGTAGGGTTCTAAAGAGTAGCGGAGTTGGAAGGTAGAACGCAGGATGCTTGAGTAAGGCTCGGGGTAGGCCCAAATGCGCCGCTCGGCTTCTGGATTCTTGGTTGTATGAGTGCGAAGGATCGGACTGAAGGTTCCGAACTGCACCCAGCGCGTGTAGAGCTCTGGATCAACAGGACCGGGTATGTGTCCACCGATGTCATGGCTCCAGTATGCGTAGCCGACGTTAGCCGCGGTGGAGGTAAACCACGGTTGGAAGGCAAGTGAATCCCACGCCGAGATAGTGTCTCCGGAGAAGCCAATCTGATAACGGTGATTCCCGAGGCCTCCCCAACGATGGAAGAGCAGCGGACGCTTCCCTTCGCGCTGTTGATCAGTGAAATGAACATAGTTGAGCCACCAGGTCGGATTGATGCCAGCTATCCCGGTGTTGCTTTCCTGTTGCCAATCGAGCCACCAAAAATCTATACCCTGCCTTTCGAGCGGGTGGTGCAGGAGATCCATATAGTTTTGGGCAAATTTTTTGCTGGTAATGTCGAAGGGAACATATTTCTTCTCCGCGGGGTTCTGATCCATGGCCTTTGCCATGGAGGAATACTGATCCTCCCAAGGCTGAACTCCGGAGGCGGGATGCAAATTGAGGGTAACCTTCAGCCCATCCCGGTGCAGTTTGCCGAGGAGAGCAGTTGGGTCGGGAAAGAGTAGCGGATTCCACGAGTAACCGTCCCAGCCTAACTTATGACCTGACTGATCCATCTTCTCGAAATGCATACCTAACGTCTTATGCCAGTCCATGTCGATCACGAAAACGTCGAGAGGAGTGTTGTTCTCACGAAAGTCTCGAGCAAGATCTTCAAGCTCCTGATCGCTGTAGGCCCAATAACGCGACCACCAGGCACCGAAGGCAAAACGCGGCGGTAGGGGAATGCGGCCGGCCACACGAACATAATCTGCGAGAGCCTGTTTGTAATTATGCCCATAGCCGAAGAAGTACCAATCTTGTCGGTCGCCTGCGGGGCGAAGCGTGGCCCAGGGCCAGATGCTTTGTTCACCTTTGGTGAAAGTAAAGTCATCGGAGTCGAAGAGTGGGCGGGTAGAGTCGTCGATCAGCGTCCAGCCATTGCGAGAGAGCAGCCCGGGTTCGATGGGCTCATTGATTTTGTCGCCACGCACGCCGTCGAGTGTACGGGTGGTACCTTGCAGGTTGCCGGTATCGCTGAGTCCAGGATGCCAGGTGACGGGCACTGCATCGCCGGAGTGGAAGTCCGTCAGCGTGATAACGAGATTCGTGGGACTGAATTTGTCATTACCTTGCGGTGTGTAGTGCAGGCGGAGTGCACTCGTCTCAATAATGAGGCTCTTGCCCTTATGCGCGGATTTGAATGCCGGTACCGCGAGGCGGCGATTAAGGAAGACGATGGAAGGGCGATCGTCGAAGTTGCCGTCTGCGGCCCACTCCATACGGATGAACTGCGGTGTAAGGACAGTGAAGCGCGCGTGGCCCGACACGATGACGGCTCTCGAATCTGCTGTGGCCGAGTAAGAGGCCTCCGGCGCCTGCTGCGAGGCGGGAGCGGAAGGTTGGCCCTCTATTTGCGCCAATACAGAAAGAGGTGTCAGCAAAGCCAACACTGACACCAATCCAAAGAAGAACGGCTGACCAGGACGTATCAATTGATGTATTGCCCCCTTGTTCTGAACCACTCATTACGTGCTCTGCCTAGTTAAGGCGAGATCAGCGTCACCCTGCCCATCCCGCCTGCCTGCGGGATGAGCGGATTCTTATAGGGCGCACGATCAAAAGAGTATCTTCAGCGCAACCTGAATCTGACGTGGTGCGTTGGCTTGAGATGTAATTGCGCCAAAGCTCGCATCCAATACGCTTGTGCTTGGCCCTGAAAAGGCGGGAGTATTGAAGGCATTGAATGCCTCACCTCGCAATACTGCCTTGAATCTCTCAGTCACCGTAAATTGCTTGAAGACGGAGATGTCAAGATTTCGCAGGCCGGGGTTACGGAGATAGCCCGATGTGCGCGACATGTTTCCGAAGTTGTATATAGCCGGCTGCGAGAAGTTAGCTGTGTTGAAGTATTTATCCAACCGGCTATACATCGAACCACCAAGGCTTGCATTCTGGCCGTTCCAGTTGGGACGTTCGCCTGGGTTGAAGATGTTGGCTACGTTATTGGCGGAGAAGGCGAGCGGCGTTCCATTATGAGCAGAGAAGATACCATTTAATTGGTATCCGCCAAGCAGTGCATCTATCAGGCGGTTCCAGTTGGCCCCAAACCGTTCGCCACGGCCAAATGGAAGACTATAAACGCCACTGACAACCAAATTACGAGATATATCGAAGGTGGACAGAGAGTAAGAGTCCTGCATGAGCGGAATGCTCGCATCCTGATAAGTGCCATTGTTGCCAAAGTTTGAGTTGCTGATGGAGTAGTCGTCCAGAGACTTGCCTCCTGTGTATGCGAGAAGAAGCGTGGTGTTCTTACTGAACCGCTTCTCCAGGCGTACCTGCACTGAATCGTAGTGGGAGATCGCTCCAACATCCTGATAGCCATTGACGGTTGTGAACTGAGGAAATGGCGCCATCAAATACCGCTGCTGGATGGTGGCCCCGGAGATCGGTCCAGCAATCTGAACCTTCCCCTGGAAGGGATTGGGAACGGTATTCAGCAGCTGGCCGCCGAGTAAGCGAGCTGCAGTAGGAAGCTGATTGTAGCTGGGACTAAAGGGTAGCTGCAGGCCATGATTTCCAACATAGGAGACGCCGATCAGCCAGTTCGACGGCAGTTGATATTCAATGCCTAACTGGTAGTTTTCAGAGTATGGGGAGGGCTGCCGGCGCTGACTAGCGACGATTGAACCCCCTGTTCCCGTGAGAAGGCCGAAGGAGCTTCCGGTCGATGCCACAAAAGCTCCTCCGGGGAACGGATCTGCGAGATAGTTATTCGGCGTGGCGCCATCGAGCGTGCCGTTATAGGTAGTGGTGGCTCGATAACCTGTGTTCTGAACGGTAGCGGCGGCCTGGTTGGGGCTATCGGCGAAGTAGATGCCAAATGCGCCGCGCACAACGAGTGGCGCAAACGGATGATAGGCGAACCCTAAACGAGGCGCAAAGTTCTTGTAGTTGGGGTCGGTAGTATTCCTTGGGTTGCCATTGACTCCGGCGTACTGCAGACCGCCCTTCAGGCCGGCAATCCCCGTCGTTGCAGCAAGGGGAGATGTCACAGAGAGATCCAGGTAGGTTGTCCGGTTGTTACGCTCGGTCCTTGGACGGAAGAGGTCATATCTGATGCCGAGATTGAACGTCAGCTTATCGGTTGCCCTCCAATCGTCTTGAAGATAACCTGCGAAGTAATGGCTGGTTGTATTGACGATTTTGAAGTAGTGGATCACCGACCCGGAGCCCAACCCAAGCAGAAACGAAGCAAACCCATCCCCTGCGGTGCTTGAGGCCGCCAGGGCATTTGGGCCCTGGGTCATGTTCGTGCCGAAGCTGAATGAACCTGTCGATTGGCCATCCTGATTGGAATTATTGGCCAGTATCCGGAACTCTCCACCGAAGTTGAGCGTATGGCGCGTCAGCACCTTGGTGTTGTTGATTAGAAATGAGTCCTGCAGATACCCGGCCGTTCCTTTACCCTGCTGGCCACCGGACCCGATCCCCAGATAGCCAGCCGGGCTTATTCCAGGAAACGTAAGTGCGGTTGCAGAACTTGCAACCGCAGCAGAAGCTAGATAGGCCGGGAAGCCTAATGTTGTGGGGTCAAATCCGTCGGCGGCAGTAGCCGTCTGATAGTAGACGTGGCTCACGCCTG
>Ga0137415_10002712_pt1 | contig 17531 bp, 14 predicted proteins | sample CZODoug3_1_1_16f_FD_183082 | JGI IMG/M metagenome (GOLD analysis project Ga0137415, IMG submission 183082) | Vadose zone soil fungal communities from Angelo Coast Range Reserve, California, USA - CZODoug3_1_1_16fungal (Hybrid Assembly) | ecosystem: Environmental > Terrestrial > Soil > Vadose...
CAGCACGCCGACGATGCCGGTCGGCCCCTCGTACTGCGAGCGTTCCAGTCCGTACTTCTGCGCGGACGTCTGGTCGTAGGACGTGCCGGTGACCTGGGTGGCCCGGGTGTGCGGCGTGTCCGACAGCAGGGCGCCGAGCGTGACCACGACCCGGACGTCCAGCGCCCGGATCACGTCCAGGATCTCGTCGCAGAACGCCCGCCAGCGCATGTTCGGCTCGATGCCGCGCACCAGCACGAGGTCGAACGCCGCACCCGGCGGGCGGCACACCGACATCCGGGTGGTCGGCCAGGACACCCGGCGGGTCACCCCGTCCACCATCGAGACGGTCGGCCGGTTCACCTGGAAGTCGTAGTACTCGTCCGGGTCGATGGCCATGAGCGGCTGCGCGTCCCAGATCAGTTCCAGGTGTTCGACGGCCCCGGTGGCAGCGTCGCCCGCGTCGTTCCAGCCCTCGAAGGCGGCCACCAGCACCGCGTCGGTGAGCTCGGGCCAACCGTCTTCCTCGAGCTCGGCTCGGGGGCGCTCGTCGGCGATGTCGCTCATGACGATCAGCCTAGAAGCACTCTTCTCATCCCGGCCACGCGAATCTCCGTCTCCCACCCTCCTCCGTCGGGCGGGATCCGGATCTTCGCACCCGCCTTCGGCGCGGCCGCGCCGCGGGGCCGGGCCTCTTCGCGCGAGCGCTCATCGCCGTGTCAGTGGCCCCCGTATGCTGAGAGCTCCGTGTGTTCTGGCCGTCCCCGCCCCCGAGGAAGCGCCTTGCCCGATATATCCGCTCTGCGCCCCGACGCAACGGAAGCCCTCGTCGCCCTGCTCCAGTCGCGAATCCTGCTGCTCGACGGTGCGATGGGCACGATGATCCAGCGGCACGGCCTCGGCGAGGCCGACTACCGCGGCGAGCGCTTCGCCGACTGGGACAGCGATCTGAAGGGCAACAACGACCTGCTGTCCATCACCCAGCCCGAGGTGATCAGCGGCATCCACCGGGCCTATCTCGAGGCCGGCGCGGACCTCATCGAGACCAACACGTTCAACGCGCAGAAGATCTCGCTGGCCGACTACCGGATGCAGGACCTCGGCTACGAGCTGAACCTCGAGTCTGCCCGGCTGGCCCGCGCGGCCTGCGACGCGATGACCGCCGAGACGCCGGACCGGCCCCGCTACGTCGCCGGGGCGCTCGGCCCCACCAACCGCACCGGCTCGATCTCACCGGACGTGAACGATCCGGGTGCGCGCAACGTCACCTACGTCGAGCTGGTGGACGCCTACCTCGAGCAGGCCAACGGCCTGGTCGACGGCGGCGCCGACATCCTGCTCATCGAGACGATCTTCGACACGCTCAATGCCAAGGCCGCGATCTTCGCCGTCGAGACGCTGTTCGAGCAGCGCGGCCGACGCTGGCCGGTGATGATCTCCGGGACGATCACCGACGCGTCGGGGCGCACGCTGTCCGGCCAGGTGACCGAGGCGTTCTGGAACTCGGTCCGGCACGCCCGACCGCTGCTGGTCGGGTTGAACTGCGCGCTCGGCGCGAAGGAGATTCGGCCCTACCTGGCCGAGCTCGCGCGCGTGGCCGACACGTTCATCTCGTGCTACCCGAACGCCGGGCTGCCCAACGCGTTCGGCGAGTACGACGAGTCGCCCTCGGAAACCTCGTCCATCGTGCGCGAGTTCGCCGAGAGCGGTCTGGTGAACATCCTGGGCGGCTGCTGCGGCACGACCCCGGACCACATCAAGGCCATGAGCGAGCTCGTCCGCGGTCTCGCGCCGCGGGTGCCGTCGAGCATTGCCACGGCGTGCCGCCTCTCCGGCCTGGAACCGCTGACGATCACCGACGAATCGCTGTTCGTCAACGTCGGCGAGCGCACCAACATCACCGGCTCGGCCCGCTTCCGCAACCTGATCCGCGACGGCGACTACAACACCGCGTTGTCGGTGGCTCGCCAGCAGGTCGAGAGCGGCGCGCAGGTCATCGACATCAACATGGACGAAGGCATGATCGACGGCGTCGCGGCGATGGACCGCTTCGTCAAGCTGATCGCCAGCGAGCCCGACATCAGCCGCGTCCCGGTCATGGTCGACTCGTCCAAGTTCGAGGTGATCGAGGCCGGGCTGCGCTGCGTGCAGGGCAAGCCGATCGTGAACTCGATCTCGATGAAGGAGGGCGAGGAGAAGTTCCGGCGCGAGGCGACGCTGTGCCGCAAGTACGGCGCCGCGGTCGTCGTCATGGCCTTCGACGAGGACGGCCAGGCCGACAACCTCGAACGCCGCAAGACGATCTGCGAGCGCGCGTACCGCATCCTCGTCGACGAGGTCGGCTTCCCGGCCGAGGACATCATCTTCGACCCGAACATCTTCGCGGTGGCCACGGGCATCGAGGAGCACGCGAACTACGGCGTGGACTTCATCGAGGCGACGCGCTGGATCAAGCAGAACCTGCCCGGCGCGCTCGTGTCCGGTGGCGTCTCGAACGTCTCGTTCTCCTTCCGCGGCAACAACGCGGTGCGCGAGGCGATCCACGCGGTGTTCCTGTATCACGCGATTGCCGCGGGCATGGACATGGGCATCGTCAACGCCGGCGCGCTCGTCGTCTACGACCAGGTCGACGAGCGGCTGCGCGAGCGCATCGAGGACGTCATCCTCAACCGCCGTCCCGACGCCACCGAGCGGCTGCTCGAGATCGCGGGGGAGTTCGCCGGCGACGGGGCGAAGGTCGAGGCGGCCACCGAGGAGTGGCGCTCGCTGCCCGTCGAGGAGCGGATCACGCACGCCCTGGTCAAGGGCATCGACGCCTACGCCGAGTCCGACACCGAGGAACTGCGCGCGCTCATCGAGACCCGCGGCGGGCAACCCATCGAGGTGATCGAGGGTCCGCTGATGGCCGGGATGAACGTCGTCGGCGACCTGTTCGGCGCGGGCAAGATGTTCCTGCCCCAGGTGGTCAAGTCCGCCCGCGTGATGAAGAAGGCGGTCGCCTATCTCATCCCGTTCATCGAGGCGGGCAAGTCGCCCGAGGATGCGGGCCGGTCGAACGGAACCGTCGTCATGGCGACGGTCAAGGGCGATGTGCACGACATCGGCAAGAACATCGTCGGGGTCGTGTTGCAGTGCAACAACTACGACGTCATCGACCTCGGCGTCATGGTGCCCGCGCAGAAGGTGTTGGACGCGGCCAAGGAACACGACGCCGACATCATCGGGCTGTCCGGGCTGATCACGCCGTCGCTGGACGAGATGGTCAACTTCGCGTCCGAGATGGAGCGGCAGGGCTTCGACATCCCGCTGCTGATCGGCGGGGCCACGACGTCGCGCGCGCACACCGCGGTGAAGGTCGACAAGAAGTACCACGGTCCCGTCGTATGGGTGAAGGACGCGTCGCGGTCGGTGCCGGTGGTCGCGGCGCTGTTGTCCGACGATCAGCGCCCGGCATTGCTCACCGAGCTCGAGGCCGACTACGACTCGCTGCGGGAGCGGCACGCCGCGCGGTCGGAGGCCAAGACGCTGCTCTCGATCGAGGCGGCTCGGGCCGACCGCACTCCGATCGACTGGTCGTCCTACCGTCCGCCGCGACCCCACCTGCTCGCGCAGCAGGCCCCCGACGTTCACCACGACAGTGAGCGGGCCGAGGTTCTGGCCAAGCAGTTCGTCAAGACGTTCCACGACTACCCGATCGCCGAGCTGCGCGACTACATCGACTGGCAGCCGTTCTTCAACGCGTGGGAGATGAAGGGCAAGTACCCCGACATCCTCAACAACCCGGCGTCCGGCGAGACCGCGCGCAAGCTGTGGGACGACGCGCAGCGGATGCTCGACTCGATCATCGCCGAGAAGTGGCTGACGGCATCCGGGGTGTTCGGGCTGTTCCCCGCCAACACCGTCGACGACGACGACATCGAGGTCTACACCGACGAGTCGCGCCGCTCGGTGCTCACCACGCTGCGGCAACTACGGCAGCAGACCGAGCACCGTCCGGGGGTGCCGCATCGCTCGCTCGCCGATTTCGTGGCGCCGCGCGACACGGGGCTGCGCGACTACGTCGGCGCATTCGCCGTCACCGCCGGGCTGGGTGCACAGGACAAGATCAAGGAGTTCAAGGCCGCTCTGGACGACTACAGCGCGATCCTGCTCGAGTCGCTGGCCGACCGGCTGGCCGAGGCGTTCGCCGAGCGGCTGCACCAGCGCGTGCGGACCGAGTTCTGGGCGTACCAGGCCGACGAGCACCTCGACAACGAGGAACTGATCAAGGAGCGCTACGTCGGTATCCGTCCGGCTCCGGGCTATCCGGCGTGTCCCGAGCACACCGAGAAGCAGACGATCTGGGAGCTGCTCGACGTGTCGACGAATGCCGGGATCGAGCTCACCGAGAGTATGGCCATGTGGCCGGGGGCATCGGTGAGTGGGCTGTACTTCTCCCATCCGCAATCGCAGTACTTCGTGCTCGGGCAGATCGGCCGCGACCAGGTCGAGCAGTACGCCAAGCGCAAGGGCTTCACCGTCGCCGAGGCGCAACGCTGGCTCGCGCCCAACCTCGGCTACCGCACCGACGACGAATAGCGAGTGAGCGCCCAGCTAGCCGCAGTGCTGTTCGACATGGACGGCACGCTGCTCGACTCGGAGAAAGTGTGGGACGTCGCCCTCGACGACCTGGCCCACTACCTCGGCGGTGAGCTGTCCGACGCCGCGCGCCGCCGCATGGTGGGCTCGAGCCTGGCCCGCTCGATCGCGATCATGCACCACGACCTCGACATCGACGCCGACCCGGAGAGCAGCGGCGCCTACCTGACCGACCGCACCGCCGAGCTGTTCGCCACCTCACTGGTCTGGAAGCCCGGCGCGCACGAGCTCCTCGTCGCCGTGCACGACGCGGAGCTGCCGGCGGCGCTCGTGACATCCACCCATCGCCGGCTGACCGAGATCGCACTGGACACGATCGGCCGGCAGTACTTCGCGGCCACCATCTGCGGCGACGAGGTGGCGCACCCGAAGCCGGCGCCCGACCCGTACCTGCGGGCCGCGCAGCTGCTCGACGTCCGAGCAGCCGACTGCGTCGCGATCGAGGACTCGCCCCTGGGCATCGCCTCTGCCGAGGCGGCCGGATGTGCCGTGCTGGCCGTGCCGAGCGAGGTACCTCTCGAGCCGGCCCCGGGCCGCACGGTCGTGCCGAGCCTGGCGGATATCACGGTCGCCGATCTGGCCGCGCTCATCGAGGCCGATCAGCGCTCGTGGCGATGACACCGACGATCGCCGACATCCTGCCGAGCGCGTTCGCCGTGCTCGGCGCCCCCGGTGACGCCGATCTCCTCGACCTGCCCGACGTCCGGCGCTTCGCCGTGCTGCTCGTCGACGGGCTGGGATATCACCTACTGCCGGTCGCCGCCCCGGTGGCCCCGGTGCTGGCCGACGTCTCGGCCGGGCGTCTCGGCCGGCTGACCGAGCTGGCCAGCTGCTTCCCATCGACGACGCCCACCAGCCTCGTCTCGCTCGGCACCGGCGCGCTGCCCGGCGCGCACGGTGTCCTCGGCTTCACGGTCAACATCCCGGGAACGCGGCGAGTGCTCACCCACATCGACTGGTCCGGTCGGCCCGACCCGACCCAATGGCAGCCGTTGCCCACTCAGTTCGAACTCGCATCGGCGCTCGGCATCCCGACGAGCGTGGTGTCCCGCCCGGAGTTCGAGGGCAGCGGCCTCACCGTCGCCGCCTATCGGGGTGCTCGGTACGTGGACGCTGCCGACCCGGACGTCCTCGCCGAACGGATGCTCGCCGAGCTGGCCGGCCCGTCCCGCCTGGTCCTCGGCTACCACCCGACCCTCGACAACGCGGCGCACCTGTTCGGTATCGACTCGACGCATTGGCGGGTGGCGGCCGCCGAGGTCGATCGTCTGCTCGAGCGGCTGATCGACGGCCTGCCCGCGGACGTGGCCCTGCTGGTCACCGCCGACCACGGCGGCGTGAACGTGCCCCCCGACCATCGCTTCGACCTGGACGCCGACCGCCGGCTGTCGGCCGGGGTGCGGGTCGTGGCCGGTGAGGCACGGGTGCGCTACCTGCACACCCGGCGCGGCGCCCGCGACGACGTGATCGCGGCCTGGCGCGCGGTGCTCGGCGGCGTCGCCGACGTGGTGAGCCGAGACGAGGCAGTCGCGGCCGGATGGTTCGGACCCGTGCCGGCCGAGCACCTGGGGCGCATCGGCGACGTGGTCGTGGTCTGCCGGGAGGATTACGTCGTGCTGGCCAGCAAGCACGAGCCGGACACGGTCGGCAAGCTCGTCGCGTACCACGGGTCGACGACCCCGGCCGAGACCGCGATCCCGCTCGTCGTCGTCACCGGCTGAGAACAAAAGACAGGTCGCGAGGCAACAATGCCTCGCGACCTGCCCGACGCTGATCCCTTCTGCTCAGCGTCTCGGAAACGGTGTCAGCGCACCAGAATCGGTGTCAGGGCACCGGAACGGGGAGCGGCGGCAGGCCCGGCAGCGGCGGCAGGCCCAGCAGTCCGGTCACCGTGTTGAGGAGCCCCAGGACAAGACCCTCAACAGTCGCCAGAAGACCGCCCAGACCACCCAGGTCGGCCGGCTTCATCTTGCCCACGGCGTCTTTCACCTGCTGCTCGAGCTGCGTCGCCGGCGGCAGGTTGGACGTTCCGGGCAGGCCGGGCAGCGCCGGCAGGCCTGCGGCGGTCGTCACGGTGTTCAGCAGGCCGAGCACGCTGGCCTCGACGCCGCTGATCAGCGTGCCCAGGCCAAGGTCGTGCGGTGAGACCTTGCCACTCTTCTGAGCTTGCTTGATTTGCTTTTCGACCTGGTTAAGAAGCGTGATGAGGTGCTGCGCATCGGTGGCGGATTGGGGCGCGGTCGCCGTGGTCTTCGCGGTATCTGCGGCGCCGTTGTGGGACGGAATTGCCCGGGCCGTCGGCACACTGACGGCCAATCCCGCAACTAACGTTGTCGCGGCGAGCAAGGATGTAATGCGACGGGACATGGACTGCCTCCTTGGCTGCCCCCGTGTCTCGAATTGCCCTACGGAGCACATGATGGGGTAAATGATCATGGCTGTCTAGAGTCATATGATCTTGGTGAGATGCCCGGCTTAACACGATAAATACAGTACGGCTGCCGACCCCGTGGATCTTGATATCCGTGACGCGTCATAGCGCACGATCCGTATCAAGATCCCGCGAGACAGCGGTAGGCGACCAGAACGAACGCGACCACCAGGCGATGAGCGCTCGCGCGAAGAGCCCGGCGCCGCGACTGTCCTATCGCGGCCAAGCCGGGGGTACCGGCCTGAGCCGCGGCGAAGAAAACGCGGCCCGCAGTATCCGGCGGATGAATTTAGGTCAGCCGGGCCAGGCCGGCGCGAAGTCGTTGGTACCAATCCCGGCGCCGCGCCGAAGCGTCGCCCGGGGGTGGATCGCCGAGTGGGAAATCCTCGCTCGTGACACGGTACGTGATGCGGTAGGCGAGGATCTCCGTCGCGAGCTCGAACCACCGCGTCGGCGCATCAGGTGGCGGGGCCAGCCCGAGCGTGTCGCGAAACCAGCCCGGGAAGAGCGCCTGCGAAGCGACGCCGGCATCGATCATGTGTCGCAGTTGCCGGCACAGCTCCTGCCACGCGTGACCGACCGCGTCGATGTCCTTGCCGTACTTGCGGCGTACCGCGTCGTCGGCGTCCAATCGCTCGCGGGCCACTCGGGCGGCGCTCTCCAGCCGCGGTCCCTCTTGTTCGGCTTCGGTCAGCGCTTGCCAGGCGGCGGGGAACTCCTCGCCCGCGCGCACCGCGGCCGCCTCGTCGTCGCCCACGATCGCCTCGCTGAGCGTGGCGACCGTCGTCTGGCGGCGATCGAACGTGCGGCCCCACTCCCAGTGCCGGTCAACGGCCACCTTGAGTTCCTTGCGGACGGTGCTGTCGAGCAGCTCGTCCTGAAAGCGCTCGCCTCGCTCGACCTTCGCGGCCAGCCGCACCATGGCCTCGTCGACGTCCCCGTCCAGGTCGCAGATCGGCGCATCGGCGGTGATCAACGCGTTGGCCATCAGCCAGTCGACCTTCTGGCCGATCAGGCGCACCGTGCGGAGCAGCTCGCTCAGCTCGCCTCGTACTGCCGCGCGGTCAGATTCCAGCTCCGAACGCAAGCGGTCCAGATCCTCGGCCGACGGTGCCTCATCCACGGCTGCCACCTCCCTGCGGTGACGCCGGGTCACGGCCCTGCGGCGGCGCTGCGTCGCGTCGGCGCCGGGCGCGAAGGGCACTGACCACGGGCACCGCCGCGACCGCCAACGCCAGCAGGCAGGCGTAGCCCAACGGCCGCCAGGTCAGCGCGCCGAGCAGTGAGAGGAAGGCCAGCGCCGCCGCGATGATCGCCTTGCGCAGGTCGATTGCGTGCTGGCCGCCGGCGTCGCGGACCACCGCCGGGAGCATCGAGATCGCCATCAAGGCGCCGGCGAGCAGCACCGGAAGGCCGATCGCGAGGCGGGCCGCCGGGATGGCCCCCGACGCCGCCAGCACCACGATCAGCGCCCCGGCCAGCGCCACTCCGCCGGTCAACTGCCACAGCCGGAGCTGCTCACGGCGGCGATCCTGTTCGAGCAGCTCGGCCACCCGTTGCTGCCGGTGTGCCACCCGCATCGTCCGCAGCCGGGACTGCGCGTCGAGCAGATCTAAGGTCGCCGCGCCCATGGCCTTGACCGCGGCCCGGTGCTCGGCACCATTGACCGGCCGGCCGGTGCCGCCGGGGCTGCCAGGGCCTGCCCGCAGCTCCGCATGCATCCGCTGCACCCGAGCCCGCATCTCGTCGACCTGGACCGTGAGTGCGACGATCGCGGGAGGGGTTTCCTCCCGCGGATCATCGCTCGCCATAGGTTGCAGTGTGCGCCCGCCCGTCCAGTCGATGCCTAACCGGACCAAGTCGGACTCGATTTTCCGCCGGATGTGCCTCTCGGCGGCTCTTCGCGCGAGCGCTCATCGCCTCAGAGTTCGGGCTCGACGGCCGGCTTGGGCACCTCACGGCGGTCGCGATCGATGCGGACGATCGCGTCCTCGGGGAACGGCGGGGGAGTGCCGCCGAACGCCGGGCACCGCGATTGGTGGTCGCACCAGTCGCACAGCCGACTGGGACTGGGCCGGAAGTCCGCGCGCTCGGTCGCCCGGGCGATCGCCACCCAGATGGCCTTCAACGTGCGCTCGAACCGCAGCAGCTCCTCGGCCTCGGGCGTGTAGGTCAGCGTGTCGCGGTCGGCCAGGTAGATCAGCTTGAGCTGCCGGGGGACCACGCCGCGAATGCGCCACAGTACGAGCGCGTAGAACTTCATCTGGAACAAGGCCTTCGCTTCGAACGCTTCGCGCGGGATCGTGCCGGTCTTGTAGTCGACGACCCGCACGTCACCGGCCGGGGAGACGTCGAGCCGGTCGACATAGCCGCGCAGCCGCAGCCCGTCGACGACCGTCTCGACGAGCTCCTCGCGCGCCGCCGGTTCCAGGCGCGTCGGATCCTCGATGGCGAAGTAGCTCTCGACCAGACCGCGCGCCGACTCCAGCCAGGCGGCCAGCTCCGAGCCGGCCGCGTCGTCGTCGGCGAACAGCCCGGACAATTCGGGTGCCTCGTCGAGTAGCCGCTGCCAGGCCGGCCCGACGAGCTGCTGGGCCGCCTCGAGCGTGCGCTCGGACGCCGGCAGGTCGAACAGCCCCTCCAGCACAGCGTGCACGACCGTGCCTCGGGTGGCCGCGCGCGAAGGTGCCTCGGGCAGCCGGTCGATTGTGCGGAACCGGTAGAGCAGCGGGCAGGTCTTGAAGTCCGACGCGCGCGAGGGCGAGAGCGAACCGACTATCGCGTCCGGCAAGTCCGCCACGCTCGTCGCCACCGTCTCTGTCATGCCCGAGACACTAGAACCGTCCCCTGACAATTTCTGGCAGGCACGACTCGTCACAACCAGTGGATCCGCCCGACCGGCCAGATGATCAAGAATGCCCGCCCGATGATCGACGACTTGGGGATCGGCCCGAACACCCGGCTGTCACTGGAGTTACATCGGTTGTCGCCCATCATGAAATACCGCCCGGACGGCATCGTCACGGGCGCGAAATCGGTCGTACCGTGGCAGGCCGGATTGACGTAGGACTCCTCCAGCGACCGGCTGCCGATCCAGACCTTCCCGTCGTGCCCGCTGACGGTTTCCCCGGGCAGCCCGATGACGCGCTTGATGAGCACGTTCTCCGGAGCGTTCACGCCCGGTGGGCGGTGGAAAACGACGACGTCACCGCGATGCACCGCGTGCAGTCGATAGGACAGTTTGTCGACCAGCAGCCGGTCGTTGTTACACCCTGCGCACCCGTGCAGCGTCGGTTCCATCGACTCGGACGGGATCCAGAACGGCTCGACCACGAAGGCGCGCAACCCGAGCGCGAGCAGCGCGGCCACCACGACCAATACGAGCAACCGGATCGGGAACCCGAACTGGCGTGAGGGCGCGCGCTGGCGATGGCTCCGACGCGGGATCTCGCCCCGGTCGTCGGGAGGGATCGCCTCGATGATCTGGGTCTCGTCGAGAGGCGATACCGGTCGTGGCGGCGGCGGTGGAAGTGTGGGAGGAGGGGCGGGGTCGGGCAGCTCCGGTGGGGCTCGGTGCGCGATCGGGTCGCGGCCCCGGCCGTGCCGTCCGGCCTGGCGGCGCGCGGCGATCTGAGCCTCGATGCGGCTCCGTAGATCGTCGCTGTCGCTCACGCTCCGTACGCTAACCCGGCTTACCGTGAGGCGCCGTAGCATCGCTGGGGATGAGCACGAATCGTCCGCCGGCCCGCGTCGGCGCCAGGTTGCTCCCGGTGGGGAGCTTCCGCGGGGTGCCCCTGTACTTCGCGCCCTCCTGGGTGCTCATCGCGACGCTGATCACGATCACCTACCACGGCATCGTCTACGACCTCGTGGACGGCATCGGGCAACCGATGTCCTATCTCGTCGCGTTCGCCTTCGCGGTGCTGCTGGCTCTGAGCGTGCTCGCCCACGAACTGGGCCACACGGCGGTCAGCCTCGCCCTCGGTCAGCCCGTCAATCGGGTGGTGATCTTCCTGCTCGGTGGCGTGTCGGAGATCGAGGGCGAGATCCGCCGCCCCCGCGACGAGTTCCTCATCTCCCTCGCCGGACCGCTCGTGTCGCTGGCTCTGGCCGGCGGCGCGTGGGCGGGGTACTCGGTCACGACGGACGCTACGGTGCTCTCCGTCCTGCTGGCCCTGCTGATGTGGAGCAACCTCGTGGTCGCTGTCTTCAACCTGCTCCCCGGGTTGCCGTTGGACGGCGGGCGGGCGCTGCGTGCGGGCGTGTGGGGGGCGACCCGATCACGGCTCACCGGCACGAGAGTGGCTGCCTGGTGCGGTCGGATCGTGGCCGTTCTCGTCGCGGGCGCCTCGGTGCTGCTCAACGTCGACGGGTTCAACTGGAGCCTCGGCACCGCGGTGTTCGGACTGGCGCTGGGCGCATTCATCTGGATCGCCGCCACCCAGTCGCTGCGCGTGGCCGAGATGCAGCAACGCCTGCCGTCACTGTCGATGCAGCGCCTGCTCCGTCCGGGGCTGCTCGTGCACGCCGACCTGCCGGTGTCCGAGGCGATCCGGCGCGCCGGGGAGGTGCGCGCCGGTGGCCTGGTGGTCGTCGACTCGGCGAACAACCCCCAGGCGATCGTCGACGAGTCGCGCATCGGTGCGATACCACCGGAGCGGCGACCCTGGGTTCCGGTCGGCGACGTCGCGCGACCCATCGAGCCGGGCCTGGTGCTCGGCGTCGATCTCACCGGTGACGCTCTGCTCGCTGCCCTGCGCACCACGCCGGCGCACGAATACCTCGTGGTGGACCGCGACGGCACGCCGGCCGGCATCCTGTCGTCCAAGGATCTCCTCGCCGAGCTGACCAGGCCTGCCGCATGAGTGATGCGACCTTCGCGGCGGGGGAGCGGGTGCAGCTCACCGACCCCAAGGGTCGCCTGCACACCGTGACCCTGGAGCCCGGCAAGCAGTTCCACACGCACCGCGGCGCCATCGAGCACGACGCGCTGATCGGCCAGCCCGAAGGCAGCGTGGTGGCGTCGACCTCGGGCACCGTCTACCTGGCGATGCGGCCGCTGCTGGCCGACTTCGTGCTCTCCATGCCCCGGGGCGCCGCCGTCATCTACCCGAAGGACGCCGCCCAGATCGTCGGGCTCGGCGACGTCTACCCCGGCGCGACGGTGCTCGAGGCCGGTGCCGGCTCGGGCGGGCTCACCTGTTCGCTGCTGCGCGCCGTCGGGCCGTCCGGCCGCGTGATCTCCTACGAGAACCGGCCCGAGCACGCCGAGGTCGCCGTACGTAACGTCGAGACCTTCTACGGCACGCGCCCGGACACCTGGACGCTTCACATCGCTGACATCGCCGACCACCGTCCGGACGTGGTGGCCGATCGGGTCGTGCTCGACATGCTCTCGCCGTGGGAGGTGCTGCCGCAGGTGTCTGACGCGCTCCGCCCGGGCGGCGTGCTGATCGGCTACGTCGCGTCGACCACGCAGCTGTCCCGGCTGGTCGAGGCGCTGCGCGAGCACGGCGGCTACACCGAGCCCGCCGCCTGGGAGACACTCGCGCGCGGGTGGCACGTGGTCGGTCTCGCGGTGCGCCCCGAGCACCGGATGATCGGGCACACCGCGTTCCTCGTGATGTCGCGGCGCCTGGCGCCCGGTGTCACGGCGCCGGCTCGGCAACGCCGCCCGGCCAAGGGCGGCTAGTCAGTACTTGCCGGTCCAGGCGAGCTTCCACGTCTCGGGTCCGAGGATGCCGGTCACCTTCAGGTGGTTGGCCTGTTGGATGCGCTTCACGACCGCCAGCGTGCTCGGGCCGAACTGGCCGGTGCCGGTCAACGCGACACCCCTCGCCCGCATCCGCAGTTGCCAGGTCTTGATCGTCGCGCTGTGATCGCCCAGCGAGTAGTACTGCGAGGCGGTCCACTTCGGCGCGACCGTCGACGTGCGATAGGCGCCGGTCCAGGCGAGCTTCCACGTCTCGGGGCCGAGGATGCCGGTCACCTTCAGGTGGTTCTGCTGTTGCACGGCCTTGACCACGGCGAGCGTGCTCGGGCCGAACTGGCCGGTGCCGGTCAACGCGGCACCCCTCGCCCGCATCCGCAGCTGCCAGGTCTTGATCGTCGCGCTCTGGTCGCCGATCGAGTAGTACTGCGAGGCGGTCCACTTCGGCGCGACGTGCTTGGCCGGCGCCGATTTCGGAGCGGGCTTCGGAGCGGGCTTCGGTTTGGGTGCCAACTTGGGGACGGACTTGGCCGGCGTGCTCTTGCGGTACTTGCCGGTCCAGGCCAGGTCCCAGGTCTTGGGGCCCAGCTGGCCGCTGCCCGGGAGACCGTTCTGCTTCTGCACCGCCTTGACCACGGCGAGCGTGTTCGCACCGAACTGGCCGGTGCCGGTGAGTGGTGCGCCGCGGTGGCGCATCTGCAGCTGCCACTGCCGGATGCCCGCGCCGTGATCGCCCACGTTGTAGTACACGCCTGGCCAGGCGTGCGAGCTGCCGCCCGAGCCGCTTCCCGGCACGGTGATGTCGCCGATGCGCCCGGAGCGAGCGTCCTTGTCCTCACTCAGCCCGACAATCGGCGCGCACTGCCACGGCTGCCAGCCGCGCATCCGGTAGAGGATCAGCGCCCGTGCGTCCTGCTCAGCCGCCGAGGCCTGGTTCGGGTAGCCCGAGCCACCGACGCTGTGCCAGGTCGACAGATCGAACTGGTACGCGCCGTAGTGGTCGTTGCCGGTGTTGATCGCGTAGTTGTTGCTGGACTCGCACATCCGCAGGCGGTACCAGTCCTGCGCTGACGGATCGGCGGACGCGCTCGAGGTGTGGCGCACCTCCATCACCACGACGGCGGCCACGGCGGCGCAGATGCCCAACACGATCACCCGGCACAGCACGCGCCACTTGCGGCCGGTCGGCTGATCGGAGGCTACGGGGGCTGCTTCGGAATCGGATCGGGGCGGGCGCAGGCGAGGCATGAGCGGTCCTTCCATCGACCGCGCATCACCGTACGACTAAATCCCACTGTTCACAACTGCACCACTGAACACATCAGTATCAGCGCCTCACACGGAGAGACCAAGCAGCGACACGCCGAGAAAGCGCGAGGCGACCACAAGAGACGCAACCACGACGCGATGAGCGCTCGCGCGAAGAGCCCCGGCGCCGCGACGCGGCCCGCGACGAAGTCGCGGTGCGGAGATCCGGCGTCCACCCCGAGCCTGCGAGTGGGTGGCGACGGAGATCCGAGCCAGCCGGTTAAGAGTCGGGCCCGGCGACCTCTGCGCCGTCGTCCGAACGTACGACGTGAATGCAGTCGCCCGGGCACTCCTTGGCCGAGTCGATGACGTCCAGGCGGAGCCGCTCGGGCACATCGGCCTCGGCGTGACTCGCGACGAGCAACTCGCCGGAGTCGTTCTTGACGTAGGCGAGTCCGTCGATGTCGAACTCGAAAACTTCGGGCGCGTACTGGACGCACAGCCCGTCACCGGTGCACAGGTCCTGGTCGATCCAGACACGTAGCTGCTCGCTCACCGGGTCAATCATGCTCTCTGGGGCGTGAACGGGTGGCCAGTTGATGACGTGCGCATTCCCACAGTGAGGGTAGATCCCCTCCTCGATTCGCCGAGCTGTGTAGGGTTGGATTTCGCGAACCACACGAGTGGAGGTGGCCCGCATGGCTCCCGAGTCCGACGACACCATTCGCTCACATGACCACGACGACGACGCGTCGCGCGAGGTACGGCGGCGCACGGCATTTCTCGAGCAGGAAGTCGAACTGCTCCGGGCGAAGGTCGCTGAGTCCCCACGGCACATGCGCATCCTGGAAGAGCGGCTCGCCGATGCGCAGGCGCGCGTTGCGAGCCTCGGTGAACGCAACGAGCGACTGGTCGAGACCTTGCGTGAAGCGCGCGATCAGGTCGTCGCGCTGAAAGAGGAGATCGACCGGCTGGCCCAGCCGCCCAGCGGCTACGGCGTGTTCCTCGAAGCCTTCGAGGACGGCACGGTTGACATCTTCACCGGCGGGCGCAAGCTGCGCGTGGCGGTGTCGCCCGAGGTCGCGACCGACGAGTTGCAGCACGGCCAGGAGGTCATGCTCAACGAGGCGATGAACGTCGTGGCCGCTCGTGGGCACGAACGGGCCGGCGAGATCGTCATGCTCAAGGAACTGCTCGAGGACGGCGAGCGTGCCCTGGTCATCGGGCACACCGACGAGGAGCGGGTGATCTACCTCGCCGACATCCTGCGCGGCTCGCCGTTGCGCATCGGGGACTCATTGCTGCTCGAGCCACGTTCGGCGTACGCGTACGAGCGGATCCCCAAGAGCGAGGTCGAGGAACTCATCCTCGAAGAGGTCCCCGACATCGACTACACCGACATCGGCGGGCTGACCAAGCAGATCGAGGCCATTCGCGACGCCGTCGAGCTGCCGTTCCTGCACGCCGACCTGTTCCGCGAGCACGAGCTTCGCCCGCCGAAGGGCATCCTGCTCTACGGGCCGCCCGGTTGCGGCAAGACGCTCATCGCCAAAGCGGTGGCCAACTCGCTGGCCAAGCAGGTCGAGAAGGTTCGCGGCGTGGGCTCGGCCAAGTCGTTCTTCCTGAACATCAAGGGCCCCGAACTGCTCAACAAGTACGTCGGTGAGACCGAGCGGCACATCCGACTGGTGTTCCAGCGGGCTCGCGAAAAGGCCAGCGAGGGCACGCCGGTGATCGTGTTCTTCGACGAGATGGATTCGATCTTCCGCACCCGCGGATCCGGCGTCTCCTCCGACGTCGAGAACACGATCGTGCCGCAGCTGTTGAGCGAGATCGACGGCGTCGAGGGGCTCGAGAACGTCATCGTGATCGGAGCGTCCAACCGCGAGGACATGATCGACCCGGCGATCCTGCGACCGGGGCGCCTCGACGTCAAGATCAAGATCGAACGGCCGGACGCCGAGGCGGCCCGCGACATCTTCTCGAAGTACATCACCACGACGCTGCCGATCCACGCCGACGACCTCGCCGAGCACACCGGCGATGTCAATGCCACGGTCGCGGCGATGATCCAGCGCACGACCGAGCGGATGTACTCCGAGACCGAGGAGAACCGCTTCCTCGAGGTGACGTACGCCAACGGCGACAAGGAGACGCTCTACTTCAAGGACTTCAACTCCGGCGCCATGATCCAGAACATCGTCGACCGGGCCAAGAAGATGGCGATCAAGGATGTGCTGACCATCGGGCAGCGCGGCCTGCGCGTCGCGCACCTGCTGGCCGCGTGCGTCGACGAGTTCCGCGAGAACGAGGACCTACCCAACACCACCAACCCGGATGACTGGGCCCGGATCTCCGGCAAGAAGGGCGAGCGGATCGTCTACATCCGCACGCTCGTGTCGGGCAAGGGCGCCGACGCCGGCCGGTCCATCGACACCGTGGGCAACACCGGGCAGTACTTGTAAATCCGATTGTGGTTCGGACGCACCGAATAGCGGTGCGTCCGAACCACAATCGCGGGGGGACTTCGGTCAGTGGGTGCGGACCTCTGACAATTCGCTCTGCGGCAACGGTGCGACCGTCGGTGCTTCCTGGCGGCGGTAGAGCAGGACGCTCGTCACGATCAGCCAGACCGGCGTGGCGAAGAAGGCCGCGATACCGGCCGGGCCGAGCAGGCTCAGCACGCCGAGCACGATCGTCACGATCGATAGCCACTTGGGCAGAGCGCCGGTCCGCAGACCGCCCAGCCCGGTGGCGAGGTAGAACGCCGCGAGTCCGGCGATGAAAAGCAGCCACATGCTGTCGCTGAGGTAGCCGAGCGAGATCACGGCTTGCTCGTTGTGCTTGTGGGCAGCCTCGACGTTTGCGAACGACACCATGGCCATCAGCGTGATGCCGATCCCGAACACGACACAGCCGGCGAAGGCCGCGTTGGCATGCGCGGAACTGCCGCGCTCGCCGGAGCGCAGAGCGCGCCGGACGGCCGTCGCGAAGAACAGCATCAGCACGCAGAAGTAGATGGCAGCGAATCCGGCGATCGTCTCGACCGCCTGGTGGTCGGAATACCAGCGAACGTACTTCTGCTCGCCGTCGGTGATGCTCGGCTCGTTGATCGTGAGGATGATGGCCGTGATGGCCACGAGGCCGCCGAGCGCGCCGGCGAGCGGCAGCAGGCGCTCGAATCGACTGGTTGTCATGGAGTTCCCCCTCAATCGTCGTGGTGCACCGAGTCTGTGGCTGTCAGCCGGGTGGTTGACGAGATCTGACAGAACTGGCCGGCAGTGTTACGCCCGTGTTGGGGAGTGTGGTTGGCTTCGACGGGTGCGCCGCCTCACAGCCCTCGCCGTCGTCCCGCTCCTCGGTGGATTGCTCGTCGCTTGCGGGGGCCACAGCAAAGGCTCGCCGCAGAAGACGGTGGCGCAACGCTTCCTCGACGCGCTCGGGCACGGGGACGCAACGACGGCGGCATCGGCGACGTCCCACAAAGCGGCGGCAGGCGACCTGATCGCCAACAGGCTAAAGGGT
>Ga0137415_10002714_pt1 | contig 17527 bp, 19 predicted proteins | sample CZODoug3_1_1_16f_FD_183082 | JGI IMG/M metagenome (GOLD analysis project Ga0137415, IMG submission 183082) | Vadose zone soil fungal communities from Angelo Coast Range Reserve, California, USA - CZODoug3_1_1_16fungal (Hybrid Assembly) | ecosystem: Environmental > Terrestrial > Soil > Vadose...
GTCGCCGCCGCGGTCGGTGAGCTCGGTATCTGTGAACCCCGGGCACACGACGGTCACGCGGACATCGCGGCTCTCCTGACGCAATCCCTCGGACAGGGCCCTGACGGCGTACTTGGTGGCAGCGTAGACGGCCGCCGTGGGATCGACCCGAAGAGCCGACACCGAGGCGACGTTCACGATGTGGCCGGCGCCGCTGGCCTGCATGAGCGGCAGGACGGCCGCGATTCCGTGCAGGGTGCCACGCAGGTTCACGTCGATCATCTGGTTCCACTCGTCGATCCGCAGCGCGTCCAGCGTGGACAGCGGCATCACGCCGGCGTTGTTGACCAGCACGTCGATCCGCCCGTGGGCCGCGTGCGCGGCGTCGACGAACGCGCGCACGCTGGCCGGGCTCGTCACGTCCAGGGGATGGTGGTCGGCCAGGCCGCCCGCCGCCCGGATCTGCTCGGCGAGCGCGGCGAGGCGGTCGGTGCGCCGCGCGCCGAGCACGACCTGGTGGCCGGCGGCGGCCAGGTGCCGGGCGGTCGCCTCGCCGATACCGCTGCTCGCGCCGGTGATCAGTACGACCTTGCTTGTGGGGTTCGTCATGGTGTCCTCAGCCGTGATGGGGTCGGCACAAGGGCCGTCCGGGGCGGTGCATCCGCCGTCCCCACCAGCGTGCGGTCCCCTCGGCGCGCGGAGAAGGATGCCGTTACCTGGGAGCGCGGCACCTAGGAACCGCGCCGGGGCGCCGGAGCCCGGTCAGGCCTGGTTCGGCGTTCGGGCGTGCAGGGAGCCGAGCAGCGCCAGGGCGTCCGCGCTCGGGCCGTCGGGCTCCGCGGTTCCGACGAGCAGCTGCTGGCCGGGGGCGTCGCGCACGTCGAAGGTCTGGTAGGTCAGCTCGAGCCGGCCGACCTCGGGGTGCACGAACACCTTGAACGCCCTGGTCAGCCCGCCGACGTGCCGCTCGTCCCAGAGCGCGCGGAACTCCGGGGCGGACTCGCGCAGCTCGGCGACGAGTGCGCCGATCCGAGGGTCGTGGGGGTGGAAGCCGGCGTTGAGCCGCAGCGCGTGCACCGCGCTCGCCGCCACGACCGGCCACTCGGCGAACACCTCGCGCGCGGCCGGGTGCCCGAACAGCACGCGCAGCATGTTCCGGGTGTCGCCGAACGGAGCGAGCAGCGCGGCGGCGATGACGTTGGTGGCCAGCACGTCGAGCGCGGGGCCCAGCACGTACGCGGCCGCCGCCGGGAACGAGTCCAACAGCTGCCGCAGCGCCGGGTGCACCAGGTCCGGCGTGTCGACCGCCGTCCGGCCGGGGCCCAGCCCGGCCAGCCGGAACAGATGTCCCCGGGCGTCGGTGTCCAGGCGCAATGCCCGGCCGATCGCGTCCACGACCTGTGCCGAGGGGTTCCGCTCGCGCCCCTGCTCGAGTCGGGCGTAGTAGTCGGCGCTCACCCCGGCCAGCACCGCGAGCTCCTCGCGGCGCAGTCCCGCCACCCGCCGGGCGCCGCCGCCGCGCATGCCCACATCGGCCGGGTCCACCCGGGCGCGGGCGGCGCGCAGGAAGTCTCCGATCTCGTTGCTCGATCCGGCGGTGGCCACGTCACCACGCTAGTGCAGTGGCCAGCAACGCTCACCGGGCCTCGCGGGCCCGAGTGGCGGCGAGCCCGGTCGTCCCGGCACTGTCCGTGGCCACCGCTCCAGTGCGGTGACCACCGGTGAGGTAATTCGTGGTGCCGCCGGGGCGGGGTCTGCCAGCCTGGCGGCATGCTGAGCAAGAGTTCGCTGATGGGGTTCGTCGGGGTGTCCGACCTCGACCGGGCCCAGCGGTTCTACGGGGACACGCTCGGGCTCGAGCTGCGCGACGAGAGCCCGTATGCGCTGGTCGCCGAGGTCGGCGGCACGATGCTGCGGATCACGGCGGTGGGCGAGCCGGACCCACGCCCGTACACGGTCCTCGGCTGGGCGGTTTCGGACATCGCGGCCGTGGTCGACGACCTCGCCGGCCGAGGGGTCGTGTTCACCCGCTACGAGGGCATGGGGCAGGACGACCGCGGCATCTGGACCTCGCCGAGCGGCGCGAAGATCGCCTGGTTCCTGGACCCGGACGGCAACAACCTGTCGCTGACGGAGTTCGTGGGCTAGGCGCCCTGCGGCCTCGGGTCAGGCCACCGCGGCGCCGGGGCCGGGCTCGACGTCGATGTCGGTGGCCCGCATCGGCTCGCCGCACTCCGAGCAGCGCAGCTCGACGTGGCTGATCCGGCCGCAGGCGTGGTGCCGGTACAGCACCGGCGGCCCGGCCTCACCGGCCAGCCAGCGGTCGCCCCAGCGGACCATGACCAGCAGCAGGTCGCACAGTTCGGTGCCCTTGGTGGTGAGCCGGTACTCGTGGCGGGGCGGGCGCTGCGAGTAGGCGTGCCGCTCCAGTACCCCGCTCTCGACCAGCCACTTGAGCCGCTCGGTGAGCACCTTGCGGGAGATGCCGAGGTCCCGCTGGATCTGCTCGAACCGGTTCATGCCCACGTAGATGTCCCGCAGGATCAGCGGCGACCAGGGCTCGCCGATCACGTCCAGGGTTCGGGCGATGGAGCAGGCCATGTCGCCGAACTGGGTTCGCTGCATGAACCCAGTCTAGAACAAAAGCGTTCCCTCAGGGAACCTTGCCTGCTACGGTTCACTCATTCAGTCTCTTAAAGGAATGTTCAACGAGCCGCCCGAACCGAAGGAGCCCACGATGCCCAGGACCCTCACCGCAGCCGAAAGTGCCGAGTTCCTGGCTCGGCCCCAGGTCGGCGTGCTCAGCGTGGCCGACGAGGCCGGCGACCGCCCGCCGCTGACCGTGCCGGTCTGGTACGCCTACCAGCCCGGGGGCGAGCTCACCTTCTTCACCGGCACCCAGGGCCGCACCGCGCGCAAGACCCGGCTGCTGGAGCGCGCCGGCAAGCTCAGCTTCTGCGTGCAGCAGGGCGAGTACCCCTACAAGTACGTGACCGTGGAGTGCACGATCACCAAGGCGGACCGGGCGCCGGCCATGGAGCAGGTGCTCGAGGTGACCAGCCGGTTCCTGCCGGCGGACGTCGCCAACGGGTTCGCCGAGGCCGAGACCAGTAACCCGACCGGCACGTTCGTGCTGTTCACCGCCCGGCCGGACCGCTGGCTGAGCGTCGACTTCGCCGACTACGACCAGCACGACGACCAGCACGACGACTGAGCGGCCGCACCGAGCCCTAGCGATGAGTTTCGGTGCGGTCCCGGATCTGTACCTGGTGCACGCTCGTCCTCGACGTACCAGGGAGTCCGGATGTCCACACGGGAACTATCGGCAACCACCGCCATCGTCACCGGCGCCGGCCAGGGCTTCGGCCGGGCGATCGCCACCGCGCTGTGTCACGCCGGCGCGCAGGTCGTCGGGGTCGGCCGGGAACGCACCCGGCTCGACGAGGTGGCCGCGCGGCTGGGCGACGCGTTCACGCCGGTCGTCGCGGACGCGGCCGACCCCGTGGCCGCCGGGCAGCTGATCGACACCTACCAACCGGCGACGCTGGTGCTCAACGCCGGGGCGAACCCGCTGGCGCGGCCGATCCAGCAGCACACCTGGCAGACGTTCAGCCGCAACTGGGAGGTCGACGTCGCGCAGGTGTTCCACTGGACGCGCGAGGCGCTGTTGCGCCCGCTGGCCCCGGGCAGCGTGGTGATCGCGTTCTCCAGCGGTGCCGCGATCGCCGGCTCGCCGCTCAGCGGCGGTTACGCCGGTGCGAAGGCGGCCATCCGGTTCGTCAGCTCCTACGCCGCCGAGGAGTCCGAGCGCAACGGGCTCGACATCAGGTTCACGGCGGTGCTGCCCCGGTTGACGCCGGCCACGCGGCTCGGCGCGGCCGCCGTGGCCGCGTACGCGGCCAGGCAGGGCGTGGACGTGGCCACCGCGGTCGAACGCGCCGGCCCTGTGCTGACTCCGGAGCAGGTCGGCAAGTCGATCGTCGACCTCGCCGGCGACCCGTCCCTCGACCGCGCCGCCTACCTGCTCACCGCCGCCGGCCTCACCGCCGCCCCCTGACTCGGTCTGTCCGCCACAGGTCAACGGCGATCTCCCGGTGGTACTCGCTGAACAGCGCGGTGCGGCTCGCGCCCTCGAGCAGCTGGCGCAGCTCGGCCTCGAAGGCGGCGAGCCGGCCGCCGAACAGCTGTGGCGCCGAGCTGGACAGCGAGAACACCGAGGCGACCACGTCGTCGGCTGTCCGGGTCACGACCCGGCCGGGAACCGTGAGGCGGTCCGGCCCCCGGAAGCCGGCGGCGCGATAGATGGCGTCCTCGCCGCCCGGGGTGCCGTCGGGCAGTGCGCCGCGGCCGGCCCGGCGGGTGGGGCCGAGGTAGCGGCGAACCAGCTCCGCGATGGCCTCGCGCGGCGGTTGCGGGTGCACCAGAACACGCTCGGTGGCGGTGCCCTCGTGGGTGGTGGCGTGCACATGGACGCAGGTACCGCCGTCGTCCAGCATCCGGTGCGCCGCGGCGGCGACCCGGGACCGGTCCAGCCAGTGGAAGGACTGGGCGAACGTGACCATCCGGAAGGTGCCGAGGCCGGCGGGCAGGTCCTCGCCGCGCAGCTGCCGCCAGGTCACGTTGGTCACCTGGGCCTCGGCGGCCAGGCGGGCGGCTTCGGTGAGCATGTCCGGATCGGCGTCGATGCCGGTGCCCTCGGCGAACCGCGGCGCCAGCGGCAGCGTGAGCGAGCCGGGCCCGCACCCCACATCGAGCAGCCGACCGGAGCGGTCCAGCCGCGCGGCCGCCGCCAATGCATCCGCCAGGCCCGCCGGGTAGGCCACCCGGCCACCCCGGGCGTAGTAGGCCGCACTGCCGCCGTACAGCGACGGATCCCAGGACCACCCGCCCGTCACAGGGGATCGGACACGCCCAGCGGCGGCCCGCCGCCTCGTGACACCCGGAACGTCGCGTCGCCAGCTTTGAACCGGTACTCGCCCTCCAACACCCACCACCGCTCGTTCGGCGTGACCGCGATCAGAGTGGCAGAGCGTAGCGGAGGATGCCGGGCCGAGGCCCGCGTCCGGAGAGCGCGCGGCAGAACTCGAGAGCGTCGATTTCGACGGTTTCGCTGTGCGCGGTGGGTTGGCGGACGTAGTGACCGCCGGCGGGGCCGGTCAGGTGCAGGGCGAAGGGCTCAGGGTGCAGGGTGGCCCATTCGGCGGTGATGTCGGCGATGATGCGGCCGTCGTGTTCGGGAGTGAGGCTCATCGGTGTCTCGTTGCGCGGGCCAGGTCGACCCGGTGCATCCACACGTCGCGGGTGAAGCCGATGTCGAACAGGTAGGCCAGGGGCTTCCAGCCGAGTCGGGTGCCGAGTGCTTCGCCGAGCGGGAGCAGGGGTAGTGCCCGCAGCGGCGCGGGCATCCGGCGGCGGGCGGCGAGGGCCGCGGCCGATGCGCGGGCCCAGAGCGCGGGCAGGGTGTCGACGGTGAGGTGGGTACGGGCCCGGAGTTGGGCTTCGTTGAGTCCGTCGACCCAGTGGGTGCCGCCGATCTGTTCGGTGAGGCCCCTACCAGCGCGCACTTGGGCGAGGAACTCCCTCGGTGAGGCCTGGGCCTGGGCGGAGGCGATCAGGTGGACCACCAGGGCTCGCACGTCCCAGCCGGTGCAGTCGGTGCGGCGCTGCCAGTCGTCGGCGGAGAGGTCGGCGAGGGTGGCGCTGAGGCGGGCGTTCTCGACCTCCGTGATCGCCATGGCTTCGCGGTGTCCGATCCGGGGGATGGTGTCGACCTCGATCGGCGGGCTCGAACCGGTCATGGGCTGTGCTCCGTCGGTGCGGTGGGGTCGTGGTTGGGTGACGACTCGGCGTGGTCGCGGCGGTCGATGTGCTCGAGGAACATGCCCAACACGGTTTCGATGTGGCGGGTCCAGCGGTCCCCGCCGGGGTCGTTCGCGATCTGTTGGGAGCCCAGACCGCCGGTCAGCGCGGTATAGATGTCGACGTCGGCCGGATCGTGGACGCCGGCGGCGGCGAGCCGGCCGACGATCCATGCCATGAAGCGGATGGCGATCGCGTAGGAGTCCGGGCTGGGTTCGAACCCAGGCACGGTGTGCTGGAACAACAGTTGCGCGCGGGCGGGATCGACCGTCGAGAACTCCACGATCGCCCGGGAGATCTGCACGATCGCCCGGCGAGGGTCGGGTGCGTAGTCGCCGGTGGTGATCTCGTCGAGCAGTGCCTGGGCGGCCTGGGCGAACATCGCGTCGTAGAGCCCGGACTTCGAGTCGACGTAGGCGTAGAGCGAGGGTTGACGGAGCCCGACCCGCCGCGCCACCTCGTGCAGGGTCACTGCCCCCAATCCGTCCTCGTGCGCGATGTCCCACGCGGCGGCCAGCACCTCCGCGAAACGTGCCCGCCGGCGGGCGCTCCGGGGGGTCTCGGCCTTCGCTGTCGCCACCGCACCTCGCACAGCTCGATTTCATCTATCAACGATAGATAGATTAGCGGCATCTCATCGGGAGCGGTAGGGGCTACGAGCCGCGCTCGCACCTGGTGGTTAGCGTCGTCGTCGACGCGCCACGAAAGGACCAGACGTGCTGACTCGCATCACCCTCGCGGACTACGAGGTCGACGAGCACCTCGGCTTCCTGCCGGGCGTCGAACCGCTGCGGCGCCTGCCCGACGCCTACGCGGAGTGGGACGAGATCGCCTCGGCGATGCCGAAGTTGCTGCGCATGGGCCGGGCCCGGGATCTGTTGAAGCAGGTGCCGCTCCTGGACACCACGGCATTGCGGACGCCTGCGGAGGTCGAACGCGCGATGCTGCTGCTGTCGTACTTCGCGCACGGCTACCTCAATGACAGTGACCCGCCGATGTCGTCGATTCCGGCGAACATTGCCGTGCCGTGGCACGCGGTCGCGACGCGGCTGGGGCGGCCGCCGATCCTCGCCTACGCGTCCCACCAGCTGCACAACTGGGGGAGGATCGACCCGGCCGGGCCCGTCGAGCTGGACAACCTGCTGCGCCTGCAGGACTTCCTGGGGGGCATGGACGACGACTGGTTCGTCATGGCCCACGTCGCCATCGAGGCGGCGGCGGCACCGGGCCTGGTCGCCATGGTCCGCGCCCAGGACGCGGCGAGCAGCGGGGACCTGGACGCCGCTGCCGCGCAGCTTCGCGCCGTGGCCTCGAGCATCGATGCCATGCGCGCGACGCTCACGCGCCTGCCCGAACGCTGTGACCCGTACATCTACTACAACCGGGTTCGGCTTTTCCTCTTCGGTTCGAAGAACAACCCGGCATTTCCCGACGGGATCGTGTACGAGGGCGTCGAAGAATACTGCGGCGCGGCGCAATATTTCAGTGGGGAGACCGGCGCGCAGAGCGCCATCATTCCGTTCCACGCGGAGGCGCTCGGCATCGAACACCAGAACGATCCGCTCAATGACTTCATGATGTCACTGAGGGACTACATTCCGCCTCGGCACCGGGCGTTCATCGAGGAGATCGGTCCTCGGGTCGACCTGCGCGGCGCCGTGCTGTCCCGACGCCCGACCGAGGCGGTGGCCGCCTACAACGCCTGCATCGAGGCAATGCGCAATTTCCACGATCTGCATTTGCGATACGCGGCGAGCTATGTGCACAAACAGGGCCGGACCTCCAACGCCAACGACAATGAGACCGGTACCGGCGGCACACCGTTCATGAAATACCTGAAGCTGCACCTGGACAACATCAGCGCGCACGCGATCGAGGTGAGCTGATGTCAGCACCGACGCCGGTCAGGATCCCGTCCGGCATCGACTCCCGAGTCGTCCTCTTCCGCGTCCAGGATGAGGTCGACGTCTTCGTGGTCCGCACGGAGCGCTTCGTCGTGCTCATCGACACCACCGGCACTCCCAGCCAGTGCCGCCACGTTCTCGATTCCGTCGCCGCCGAGCTGGCCAGGACGCCACTGATCGTGGTGAACACGCATGCCGACTGGGACCACGTGTGGGGCAACTCGGCGGTCGTCGGCCGCGGCCCGATCCTTGCGCACGAAGCCGCGGTGACCCGCCTGCGTGCTGTCGAGGCATCCCAGGCGCTGCGGACCAAACGCGGCGGCTCGGCGCGGTTCAACGAGGTCGAACTGGTCGAACCGACGGTGACGTTCCGCGATTCGCTGGACATTCACGGGGGCGACCTGACGCTGCGCCTGCTGCACACCCCGGGCCACACCGACGATCACGTCGCGGTATGGATTCCCGAACTGAGGCTGTGCCTCGCGGGCGACGCCGCCGAGGACCCGATACCCGAGGTCACCGACCCGACCCCGGGCAACCTTGGGCGCATCCGCCGATCCCTACAGCTGCTGCACGATCTGCGGCCGGCCTATGTACTGCCGAGCCACGGCGAAACGTCGTCCCCGGACCTGCTCAGCCGCAACCTCGCCTATTTCGCCACGGTGACCGAACGCGTGTCCGCACTTCCGGCGTTCGACCCCGCCGCCGACCTCCCCAGCGGGCTCGCCTTTGCCGACTGCGTACCGGCGGGTCGAGAGCTGACGCCCGCCATGTTCGACTTCTACGAGATGTGCCATCGGAAAGCGATCCGCGCCGCCGCGCTCGAGCGGCCCTAGTGTCGTTATGCCTAGTCAGAAGACGGTGTCGACGTCGTGCGCGATGAGTTCGTCGGTGGCGCGTTCGGCCAGGGCGGCGATGGTCATCGAGGGGTTGCAGGCGGCCGAGGTGCCGGGGAGCAGGGCGCCGTCGAGCACGTAGAGGCCGCACTGGCCGTTCACCCGCCCGGCCAGGTCGCACACCGTGCCCATGGAGGCGCCGCCGACCGGGTGCCAGGTGGACGGCGACAGGCTGGTGGTGTCGATCACCCCGGCCAACGGGGCGGTGATGCGGTCCATCCGGGCATGGATGCGCTGGGTCAGTTTCGCGTCGCCATCGGCCGGCCAGTGCAGGACCGCCTCGCCGCGAACCGGGTCCCAGACGAACCGGCCCCGTCCTTTGCTGACGCCGTAGCCAACGATGGTGGTGATGCGCAGGTCGGGAAGAGGTGGCAGCGCAGCCTGAATGATCGTGTTGGCGGTCTCGGGGTCGTCCCAGTCCTTGCTGCCGAAGACCACCGGTCCGCCTTGTGGCGCCCCGAAGTCTTCGGCGAGGCTGGTCCAGATGCAGATGCGGTCGCCGTTGGTGCCCCAGTTGGTGCCGAGCCCGTCCGGCAGGTCGGGAATGGTTCCGTGCTCGGCCGCGCGCATGAGCAGCTTGGTCGTGTTGGCAGAGCCGGCGGCCATGACGAGCGCTTTGCAGGTGATGATCTTCTTTTCCAGCACCGTGCCATCGGTTGAGATCCGGTCGACGTGGACTTCCCAGCGGCCGTCCCGCGCTCGGGCCACATCGGTGACGTGGTGCAGGACGGCCACCTTGACCCGGCCGGTGGCTTCCGCTTTGGCGAGGTAGGTGACATCCACGGAGTGTTTCCCGCCGTTGTTCACCCCGTAGGCGCAGTCGCCGTTGGTGTAGGACGGTTTCATCTCGCCGGCCAGCTCACGCAGGGCAAAGTCCCAGTCGATCGGCATCGGGATCTTCTCCAGCCGGTAGCCGGCTCGCTTCGTGTGCTCGGCGAAGACCCGCGACGCGTGGTAGTTCTTGCTGTTGATCAGCTCGTCCGGCGCGAGCGCGATCTGCAGCATGCGAGCCACCCGGGGGTAGTGGACCCGACTCATCCGCTCGTAGTCGAGCTGCTCGGGCATGGTCGCGTTGAACACCTCCTCCGAGGGCTGCAGCGTCATACCCTGGTAGACCAGGGACCCGCCGCCCACGCCGGCGGCGCATTGGATGTCCATCCCATTGCCGGAAATCCGCTCCAACAATCCCGTGTAGCGCCCGACCGGCAAGGCAGACGTCAGCGAGGCCGGCTGGGCCCGGGTGCCACCCGGGAGCGGGACGTTCCCGAGCAGCGGCGAAACGGCGCCCACGGTCTGACTCACCGGGTCGGCCCCGGACGCGAGCCAGTACGTCCGCTTGTCCAGTGGGTTGAGGGCGTGTGGGAAGGTTTCCGCGTTCGGACCGGTCGGCCAACGGATCCCGCGCTCCAGGACCAGGACCGGCACCCCGGCCCGAGCCAGCCGCAACGCGGTCACCCCGCCACCGAACCCAGAGCCGATGACGACCACTCGATGCTCCTCGCGGCGGACCCCGACCCCGCCCAAGAGCGGCGCACCAAACGCCTTGCTGGCGGCCCCGACCGACAGCCCGGCCGCGGCGGTCAGACCGGTAAGGCCGATCAGGACAGACCGTCGACTGACACCTGACATAAGTGAACGCCCCCCTGCTGCTTCGCGCCGGTCGGGCCGAGTTGCGCGCCCGGCGAAGGACAACACACGGTAGTGATCCGGTCACGCCGTGCTAGGAGCCGAACTCTAGATCAGGGGACTGAACCACGGTTCAGAGGGGTCGGGTAGAGCGGCGAAGCCGCGGCCTGAGCACGGTTACCTCGATTTGTGCCGGTGCACCGGGAGACCGGTTGGTGGCGAGTCAGCGGAACCTAGTGGTTGGCTTTGATCGCGGATATCACCGCCGCGAGGTCTCGATACAGCCCGGCCGGCAGCCTCCCCAGTTCGGTTCGGGACTTCGAGTCGGCACCGTAGTAGTCCGCCTGCGCAACGAGCTGCCATCGCGTCGCTGGGAATCTCAGTCCGGCAAGTACATGGCCGAGGCGAACGGCGAGTGGGTCGGGCTCAGGTTCGAGCATGAGCGCCTCCCGGGGTGTCTGAGGCCGGCTACGCCGATGGGCGGGGATGGTCGCTCCTGGGTGCTCGTGGTCGTACTCTGTCGACAAGTGCGTCCCGGCGAGTCTCATTCGCCCGTACCGTGCTCGCATCAGCCGCGGGACAGTCCGGTCTGTGGAGGCTGCGCGGTCATCGGGTGGCCTCCCGGTACTTTCGGCGTCCGCAGCCACAGGAGTCGCGGTGCTTGAACTCCGTCGGGACGGCAATGGTCTGCGGCGGGCGGTCCGGGTTCTTGATCCGGGCCAGTAGCAGGTCCACCGCCGTTGCGGCCAGTGCGGCCGCGTCCTGGGCCATCGCGGTGATCCGCGGCTCGAACAGGTCGGCCCACTCGAAGTCGTCGTAGCAGATCATCGCGATATCGCGGGGGACCCGCAGGCGGCATTGCCGGATGGCTCGCATGGTGCCCAGGGTCATCTGGTTGTTGGACACGACCAGCGCGGTGGCCGGTTTATCCACTGTGGTCAGATGCGCCACGACTCGCATTTCGGTGATGTGCTCGTCGGATTCGCCGGCGATGATCAGCCGCGGGTCGTCGTCCAGCCCGAATTCTCGGACGGCATTTCGGTATCCGGTGAGCCGATCCAGTGTGGACATCGAGTTCACGTTTCCCTGCACGTAGCCGATGCGCCGGTGCCCCTGGGCCGCCAGGTGCGCGGTGAGGTGGTAGATCGAATCCACGCACTCGGAGTAGACCTGGTCGCCCGGCAGGGTGGAGCGCCGGTCCAGGAAAAGCAGCGGGAACCCGTCGCCCAGCAGCTTGGCCAGGCTGCCCGTGAGCTGGGCGTTGCCTTCCAGTGGACTGACGATCAACCCGCTGGCCCGACGGGCCAGCAGGTGGTCGATGACGTCTGCCTCGACCACCGGGTCGTCGTTGGTGTCGGCCACGATCATCGTGTACCCGGCGTGTCGCAGCAGTCTCTCGATGTCCCTGACCAGTTCGGCGAAGTACGGGTTGGTGACTACCGACATCGCCACACCAATCGTGTCGGTCGATTGGGTGGCGAGGGCCCGCGCGGTGAGATTGTGGCGGTATCCGGTCCGGGCGACCGCCTGCATGACCAGCTCTTCGGTCTCAGGGGCGACCCTTCGTGTCTTGTTCAGCACGTGCGACACCGTCGTCGACGACACCCCCGCGAGCCGGGCCACCTCCGCCATCGTCCACACCGGCATTCCCTTCCGCGAACTTGCCGGGCCACGCGGGCGTCTCTGGTCGCGCGACGCACCGAGCCGCTCGATGCAAAATCTATCCGGACGCAAGGTCTTGCGCAAGCGCTTGCCTCATGTCACTCTTGCTCCTGCTCGAGCAGCATCTACGTTCGATCACCTGGTACGCAAGCGCTTGCGCAGTGTTCGACCAGGGATAACTCGGTGGAGAGAGCCTCGGATGCGGGGCGCACCCCAGGAACCGGGCCCACTCACCTCAAAGGAGACGGTGACATGCAAAGGGCTATACGGACCGTGCTGTGCCTGGCGGCGGCAGGTGCTGTCGCGCTGGCGTTGACCGCGTGCGGCGGGACTTCGGCGAGCAGCGGAGTCGCCGGCTCCGGCAAACAGCTGACCATCGGGTTTGCGCCGGGCATCGCCTCCGACCCGTATACCTCCGTCACCGACCAGAGCTACCTGACCTCGGCGATCACCGGGGACAGCGGGGACGGCGGTAGGCAAGCAGCCAGGACGCTGGCCGCGCAGATCGGCGACGCCGGCCAGGTCTTCATCATGAACAGCTCACCGACCGCGACCACGAACCAGCTGCGGGCCAAGGGCAGCTCGTCGGCGAGGAGTACGCCTACAGCCAGCCGGCAGAGGCGACCTCCGCGGTGACGAGCATCCTGCTGAAGTACCCGAACCTGAAGGGCACCTTCGCCGTCGACGGCACCACCGGCACTGGCTCCGTCGCCGCACTGCGCAATGCCGGGAAGACCGGTGCGGTCAAGCTGATCGGCTACGACGCCTATGACAACCAGGTCGCGGATCTCAAGGCGGGTGTGTACAGCGCTCTCATCGCGCAGAAGCCAGGAGACGAGGCCGCGCTCGCACTGCAAGACCTTGTCGACACGCTCAAGAAGCAGAACGTCGACAAGATCCAGAAGACGGTCGTCCTGCCCAACGTGGTGTTGACGGCGGACAACCTTGCCCAGAACGCGCAGTACCAGTACCCGGCCCAGTGACGGAGATCGACCGATGGCTACGGAGAAGGGGATTGGGATGACGGCCGCCACCGCAACTGACAGCAACGAGACCCGCGACTGCCAGGACGGCGAGGAGTCCCGCGGCAGCCGGATCACAGCAGTGTTGGCGCGACAGGACGTCATGCTCCTCGGGGTTCTCGTCCTGATGGTCGTGTTCTTCACGGTGATGAACCCTCGGTTCTTCACGACGTTCGCCTTCGCCAACATCCTGCAGGACTGGGCACCGGTCATGGTGCTCGCGATCGGCGAGACGTTCGTCATCATCACCGGAGGCATCGATCTGTCGGTCGGCTCCACGCTCGGGCTGTCCGGCGTCGCCTGCGCCATGGTGATGCGCTCTCTGCACCACAGCGGCGCGGACACCACGACGACCATCGTGGTGGGGGTGGTCACTGCGCTTCTCGCCGGGATGGCGGTGGGACTGGTCAACGGGCTGCTCATCACCCGGTTCAAGCTGGCGCCGTTCATCGCCACGTTGGCCACCATGGGCGCTGGAGCAGGGCTGACCTTGGTGCTCACCGGTGGCGTGCAGATCGCCGGCGGACCGACAGAGGTGATCTGGCTCGGCAACACACAGTACGTCGAGCTGTTGACCCTCCCGCTGATCGTGGTGCTCGTCGTGCTGGCGGTGACCTGGGTGGTGCTGGGACTCACCCGGTTGGGGCGCTGGACCTACGCGATCGGCTCCAACTCCTTTGCCTCCCGTGGCGCCGGAATCGGTGTCAACGCGCACCTCATCAAGATCTACCTACTGTCCGGGCTCCTCGCCGCCGTCGGCGGACTGTTCGTTTACTTCCGCCTGGGCTCCGGCTCGCCGACCTCGGGGCAGGGCCAGGAACTGGCCGCGATCGCCGCCGCGGTCATCGGCGGCACGAGCCTGTTCGGCGGCAGTGGGCGCATGTCGGGCACCGTGCTCGGCGCGCTGATCACGACCTCGGTGCTGAGCGGTCTGATCCTGATCGGCGTTGCGCCGAACTGGCAGCAGGTCGTCATCGGCGCGCTCATCGCGATAGCTGTCGGTGTTCAGCAACTCAACCTCCGCAGCGGAAAGGGATCCGGCCGTGGCTGACCAACCCATCTACGAGGCCCGCGGGGTCAGCAAGTCCTACGGCAGTGTGCTGGCCCTGCGGGACGTCGACCTGGCGGTCCACGCCGGCGAGATCGTCGGGCTGGTCGGCGACAACGGCGCCGGCAAGTCCACCCTGGTCAAGGTGCTGTCCGGGGTGCACCAGCCCGACGGCGGAGCGGTGTACCTGGACGACGTCCAGCGCACCTGGCGGTCGCCGCACGAGGCACTCGAGGCCGGGATCGAGACGCTGTACCAGGACGCCGGCCTGTGCCCCGACCTGACGGTCAACGCGAACGTCTTCCTCGGCCGCGAGCGGCTGCGCCCGGGCCTGCTCGGCAAGCTCGGGTTCCTCGACAACAAGGCCATGGCCGGGGTCGCTCGGGAGGAGCTCGAGCGGGTCGGGATCAACCTGACCGGGGTACGCCGAACCGTCAACAAGCTTTCCGGTGGGCAGCGGCAGGCCGTGGCAATCGGCCGGGCCATTAGCTGGGCCCGAAAGGTCATCGTCCTCGACGAACCCACCAACCACCTCGGCGCGCGCCAGTCCCGGGAGGTGCTCCGCGTCATGCACCGCGCCCGGGATCGTGGCCTGGGAGTCATCTTCATCTCGCACACGCTGCCGCACGTGCTGGAGGTGACCGACCGCATCGTCGTACTGCGACTGGGGCGCGTGGTTACCGACGAGCCGACCTCGTCGTTCACCCCGGATTCGCTGCTCAAGGCGATCACCGGGCTGAGCGGTCCCACGGCCGCCTGAAACGCGCTGAGCACGGCCCGATCACCAGCGGCCATCCGACGCGGTCAGGCCGCCAGAAGGGAATGATCGATGAAGGAACTGCGCAACGACACGCTCGCCTCGTTGCCCGCCGATGTCTCGGCCCCCCGTTACGACCGCGGGACACTGCGCAGCGGCATCGTTCATGTCGGTATCGGCCACTTCCACCGTGCGCACCAGGCCCTCTACCTGGACGAGTTGATGCGCCAGGGCTCGGCGCTGGACTGGGCGATCTGCGGCGTCGGAGTGCGGCCAGGTGCACTCGCCCTGCGCGACGCGCTGGCCCGGCAGGACCACCTGTACACCTTGACGGTCAAGGAGCCTGATGGCTCACGTCGCAGCCGCGTGATTGGTTCGATCAACGAGTACCGGCACGCGGGCGACGACGCGGCTGGGCTGGTTGCCCAGATCGCCGACCCGGCCACCCGTATCGTCTCGCTGACCATCACCGAAGGCGGGTACGGGATCGATCCCGCAACCGGGGCGTTCACCGGCGAGTCCCCCGAGATCCAGGCGGATCTGCGGGATGCCACCCCGAACCGCACTGCCTTCGGCCTCGTGCTGCAGGCAATGCGCCTGCGTCGCGCCCGCGGCGACGGCGGCTTGACGATCATGTCCTGCGACAACATCGAGCACAACGGCCAAGTCGCGCGCATGGCATTCCTCGGCTTCGCCGAACTCAAGGACGCGGACCTGGCACCGTGGATGCAACAGAACGTCGCCTTCCCGAGTTCGATGGTCGACCGCGTGACGCCCGGGACGGTGGACGCCGACCGGCTGTACCTCGAGCAGGCCTACGGGTACCGGGACCGATGGCCGGTTACCTGCGAACCGTTCCACCAGTGGGTGCTCGAGGACACGTTCGCCGCCGGCCGCCCACCGCTGGAGGATGCCGGCGTGGACATCGTCGCCGACGTCGAACCGTACGAGCTGATGAAGCTGCGGTTGGCGAACGGCACCCACCAGGCGCTGTGTTACTTCGGTTGGCTACTCGGACATCGGTACGTGCATGAGGCGGTCGCGGACCCGGACATCCACGCACTCCTGCTGCGATACATCGACGAGGCGGTACCGACCGTTCGCCGGATCGCCGGAGTCGACCCGCACGCCTATGGCCGTACGGTCATCGAGCGCTTCGCGAATCCGGAGATCTGGGACCCGTTGACCCGCATCTGCGACGACACCTCCGACCGCATCCCGAAGTTCCTGCTCCCCGTGGTGATGTCGCAACTGCGGCGCGGCGGTCCAGTGCGGCACTGCGCGGCAGTCGTGGCGAGTTGGGCACGGTACGCCGAAGGCGTCGACGAACAGGGCGAGCCGATCGATGTCGTCGATCCGCGCCGGGACGCACTCGTCGCCGCCGCGCGGAAGCAGGGTGGGAACCCGACCGCGTTCATCGAGGACCGTTCGGTATTCGGGGACCTCGCCCAGTCGGCGCCGTTCGTCTGGGCGTATCTCGACGCGCTGGAACTCATCCGTACCAAGGGGGTTCGGGTGGCACTGCGGGAGCTGACCCGGCGCGGCGATCTATAGCGTCGGTGGTGGAGCACTGCAGGAGGAAGCGCAATGCCTGGCCGCAGGGGAGCCGGGTGCCGCGGTGTAGCCGACGAGCAGCCGGTCGGGGCCCCCTCCCGAGGCCGCGTGGGTGCGCGGCCTCGACCTCGGTCAGGGGCGGTGCTGCTCGACGGCGGCGGCACCGGCCAGTTCGCCGGACTCCCGGAGGCCGTCGATCACCCCGTCGATGTCGGCGGCCGGACGGTTCTGGCTGAGCTTGAACTTGGCCTCGATCCGGGTGATGGTCACCTTCACGCCCACGATGGCGCGGAGCTGCCCTCGGAAGAACTTCTCGGGAGCGTCGTCGACCGACCACGGCCGCTCCCGGCCAGCTTCGTGGTGCTGGGTGAGGCGACGCACGACCATGGCGACCCAGTCGGGATCGTCGTGCACGGTCAGGGTGCCGTACACATGAGCGGTCAGGTAGTTCCACGTCGGGACAACGCGGCCGTGCTCGGCTTTCGAGGCGTACCACGACGGGGAGATGTAGGAGTCGGGGCCGCGGGCGATGACCAGCGCGGCGCCGATCACCGGCTGGCGCCACTGCTCGTTGTTGCGGGCGACATGGCCCAGCAGGGTGCCCCGCTCACGGTCGTAGATGAACGGCAGCATCGTGGCGACCAGGCCGTCGGGTGTTGAGGTGATCAGGTCGGCGGCGCCGTGGTTGGTCAGCAGCTCGTGGACCGCCTCGTCGGCGGGGGCGAAGTGGGTGGGAACGTACATCAGACATCCTCATCGGTTGCGGACGACTTACCCCAGCCTCCGCCGCGGGAGTGGCCTCTCGAAAGGTCCATTCCTGATCGAAAACAGAGTGCCACTCCGGCCAGTCTGGGAACGTTAGCGCCCTCGATCCAGTGCAGCTCCGTGGGATCGGGGGCATTCTGGAGCGCCTCCAGGCTCATCCAGCAGGTTACCGCCTCCCGCTTCAGTGGCCCCTCAAGCCCTCCGCCCTCCGTGCGCCTTCGGATCACCAGCGTGTGGGCAGTGTGTTGAGGTTGCGGGCGCCGTTGTAGCCGGTTCGCCAGTCCAGCTCGTTGGGGCTGATGGCCAGGGCCGCTTCTGGTAGCGCGTTGATGATGGTGTCGATCGCGGTGGCCAGTTGCATGCGGGCGAGCGCGGCGCCGAGGCAGTGGTGTGCTCCGGGGGCGAAGCTCAGGTGCTGACTGGCCCGGTCGAGGCGGGGGGTATTGGGGTCGGGG
>Ga0137415_10002715_pt1 | contig 17525 bp, 16 predicted proteins | sample CZODoug3_1_1_16f_FD_183082 | JGI IMG/M metagenome (GOLD analysis project Ga0137415, IMG submission 183082) | Vadose zone soil fungal communities from Angelo Coast Range Reserve, California, USA - CZODoug3_1_1_16fungal (Hybrid Assembly) | ecosystem: Environmental > Terrestrial > Soil > Vadose...
CACCAGCACGTCCGGGTCGGCGGCCAGCGCCCTGGCCAGCATCAGCCGCTGGCGCTGCCCACCGGAGAGCCGCCGACCCTGCTCGGTGAGCTGCTCGCCGGCGCCCCCGGGCAGCCCGTCCACCACGTCGGCGGCGTCGGCGGCCCACAGCACGGTCGCCAGCCCGAGCGCGCCGGTCTCGCCCTGGCTGATCTCGTCGGCCAGCGTTCCGGAGAACAGCACGTCCTGGTTGTGCGCGACCAGAATGCGGCGGCGTACCTCGGCCAGGTCGGCGTCGGCCAGCGGCACCGCGTGGGCACCCCGGCCGGCGCGCACCGGCGACTCGACGTACCGGCCCAGCCGGTCGGCCAGCTGGTCCGCCGGCCCGGCGGGCACCACCACGGTGAGCACCCCGGGCGGGCAGCGCAGCCCGGTGTCCGGGTCGGTCAGCCCGAGCGCGCCGGGTGGCAGCCCGACCGGGGCGACCGGCGAGGTGAGCACCGGGCGCAGCCGCAAGATGTCCAGCACGCGCTGTCCCGCGACCGCCGCCTCGCTCACCTTGTGCGCGGCCTCAGTGCCGATGCTCACCGGGATCACCAGGTACGCCGAGACGCCGTAGTAGGCCACCAGCTGGCCGACGCTGATGTCGCCGGCCAGCGCCAGCCGGGCGCCGAGCCAGGTCACCCCGACGGTGACCAGGCCGGGCAGCAGCACCTCGATGCCGGACAGCCAGGAGTCGATCCGCCCGGCCGCCACTCCGGCCCGGCGCACCCGCTGGCTGGTCTCGGCGAACCGGTCGGCGAACCGCCGCTCACCACCGATCCCGCGCAGCACCCGCAGCCCGGACACGATGTCGGCGGCCATCGAGGTCGCCGCGCTGACCTGCTCGCGGTGCTCCTCGGTACGCCGGCGCAGCGGACCGAGCAGCGGTGCCACGCCGACCGTGGCCAGCGGCACGCCGACGAGTACCACCACACCGAGCAACAGCGAGCTGTGCAGCAGCGCGGCGGCGGCCGCCCCGAAGGCGACCAGCGCACCGGCGCCGCGGCTCATGATCTCGAACACGTCACCGATGTGGTAGATGTCCGAAGAACCGACCGCCACCACCTCGCCGGCGCGGATCTTGCGCGGCAGCGCGGCACCGACGCCGGCGGCGTGCGCCAGCACCGCCCGCTGGGTCCGGGTCGCGGCGAGCAGCCACACCTCGGAGGCGAAGTACTCACCGAGGCCGACGCCGGTGGCCTGCACCACGCCCAGGGCGAGCAGCACGCCGATCCAGCCGAGCAGACCCGTACCGGCGGGCGGCCCACCGCCCACGGCGGCGTCGATCGCCCGGCCGATGGCCAGCGGCAACAGTGCGAGCGGAACGGCTGCCATGACACCGAAGCACATGGCCAGCGCGAGTGGGCCCGGCATGGCGCGCAGCAATAGCGAGAACAGCCGAGGCGCGGACCGGGCGGAGGAAAGGACTCAATAGCTCATGTCGGCGAGGTTACCCAGATCCGGCGCGGGACCGCCACGAGGTTTTCTCCCGCCCCACCGACCACAGGGGTCAGGGCAGCCAGGACAGATGGCCGGCGAGCACCGCGTAGCCGAGGAACGCCACCACGTCGATCAGGGTGTGCGCGCCGACCAGCGCCCACAGTCGGCCGGTGCGCTGCCAGACCCGGCCGAACACCAGCCCGAGCACGACGTTGCCCACGCCGCCGCCGATCCCCTGGTAGAGGTGGTAGCTGCCGCGGACCAGCGCGGACACCAGCACCGAGCGGTTCGGCGACCAGCCCAGCTGGCGCAGCCTGGTCAGCAGGTAGCCGGTGAGCAGCACCTCCTCGGCCCAGGCGTTGCCGGCCGCCGAGAGGATCAGCACCGGCAGCCGCCACCAGGTGTCGGTCAGGGTGCTCGGCTGCACGGTGAGGTTCAGCCCGGCGGCCCTGGCGACCAGGTACAGCCCGAGCCCGGGGATCCCGATCAGCGCGGCCAGGCCGACCGCGAGCAGCGCGTCCCGGCCGGGGCGCAGCCGGTCCAGCCCGATGTCGCGCAGCGTCAGCCCGGCCCGGACCAGCAGGTATCCGCCGAGCGCCCCCCAGCCGAGCAGCTGCGCCACGAAGCTCAGCTGCAGCCCGAGGTCGATGTACTGGTTGACAGCGGCCGGCGCGTTGAGGGTGACCTTCTGGTCGGCGAGCGGGCCGCGCAGCGCCGACTGCAGCAGCGACAGCGCGCTGCGCACCCCGGACAGCCCGAGCGTGATGCCGAAGACCACCCACAGCTCGGTGTGCATCAGCCGGCGGTCCGGCTGGCCGAGCAGGGTCGGCTCGGACGGCCAACCGGGGGTCAGCCATCCGCGAAGCCCGCCCGTCACGGGGACCGACGCTACCCGGCGGCTTCCCTGGCAGTGTGCGCCGGTTCGTGTTCGCCCCTCGCTGGGTCTTCGGGCATGTCCTGGTGCTCGTCACGGTGGTCAGCTGCCTGCTGCTGGCCGACTGGCAGTGGGGTCGGGCGGAGATCACCCACTCGCTGCAGAACATGGCGTACGCGGCGCAGTGGCCGCTGTTCGCGGTGTTCTTCGCGGTGATGTGGTGGCGGATGATGCGGCTGGAGTCGCAGCGCCTTGACGAGGAGGCCGCCGAGCTCGCGGAGCTCGACGAGTCGGCCGAGCAGGGGTCCGAGGCCGGCGAGCCCGCGGTGCCGGCCCAGACCCGCACCGAATCGGCGGCCCCGGTGGTCGCGGTCGCCGAACCCGCGCGGCCCGAGGCCGACCGCACCGTTCCCGACACCGTGCCCGACGAGGACGACGACCCTGAGCTGGCCGCCTACAACCGAATGCTCGCCGCGCTCGCCGCCCGAGATCGGGAAGCCGAAGCCGCCCGAGGCCGATAGGCGCGCGACGCGCTCATGGGATGAGCGCGATCCGCGGGTGGAGGCTAGGCCGTTCGTGTTACAGCCGCCCATTTCACCTCGGGGACCCGCCGGTGCCCGGATCATTTGATCCCGGAACATCAAACGGGGGATCTGATGCGCTCGGGGATTCGATTCTTTCTGGCGTTGGTGCTGGCAGCTGCGCCGGTTTTTGCCAGCACCTCGCCCGCTTATGCCGACGCCTACGGGATTACAGCATTAGGCGCATTCGACTACACCTTCCAAGGGCTCAAGTTCACTGTTCCAAATGGCTTCTTCTTTCAGCACGCCATACACGGTAGTGGACTCGTCGTAACCCATGAGCAGGCAGATATTGTCGCAATGGGGCCAGCGGTGGCCGAAAGCGACTTCTGTAACTGGCGGATTGACTTCCAGTACGAGGATGCGGACGGGAAGATCTACCGTACCGATCGTGGACCGCTGGCGACCACCTGCGGAAAGTACGACATCTACCGTGCGATCCCGGAGACTCGAACGCTGCCGTCCTATGGCAGGTCTTGTGCGATCTTCTACGTGAACGGCGCTGAGCGAGTCAGGCAGTGTCACTTCATAGTGAAGCCCTCATAAGGAACATTTCGGGCGGGCGTACACTCGTCGATGTGGATAGTCGAGCTATTGCGCTGCTTGCGTACCGGGTAATGGCGTACATCACCGGTACCGGATTGATCGTGCTGGTCTGCATCGCCATGCCGATCAAGTACATCGGTGACAACGGCCAACCGGTCGCGATCGTCGGAGCGCTGCACGGGTTCTTGTACATGGGTTACGTGGTGAGCAGCCTGGTGCTGGCCGAGCGGTGCCGGTGGACTCCGGTACGCGCGGTGCTGGTCGCGCTGGCCGGCACGATCCCGTTCGTGTCGTTCTACGCCGAGCGCAAGGTCACCAAGCTGGTGCGGGCCATGCCGCCGAAGTCGGCCGGCGCCCGGTCAGTGCGCCGCCCGGAAGGGGCAGCCGACCAGCAGCCCGACCTGCGCCCGTAGCTGCTCGGCGGTCTCCGCTGCCGTCTCGAACGCGAGCCGGACGTCGTGGTCGCCGTCCTCGGCCTCCACGCGCAGCCGGATGCCGAGGCGGTCCACGCCGAGCGGGCGGATCCGGCAGCCGGACTTCTGCCGCAGCGGCTCCGGCAGGTGCCGGGCGAGCGAGGAGAACACGTCCGGGTGGGCCTCCTCCAGGTGCTGCAGCCAGCCGTTCTCCAGCTGGCAGAACGGGTCCGGCGAGGCGGCGGACAGCTCGGCCGGCGCGAGTGGGCCCGTGCCCTCGGCGTCGGCGATCACCGCGGAGCCGGGGCGCAGCCGGAGCAGGCTGGCGCCGTGGCCGAGGTCCAGCAGGCGGGGGTGCGGTCGCTTCTCGGCGACGTCCAGGGCCAGCCGGCGGGCGTACGTCGGCCCCGGCGCGACCAGCCAGCCGCTGATCCACAACAGCCCGCGGACCGGCTCGCGCAGCGCGACCGGCGCGGTGTCGGTGATCTCCAGCATGGCGGGCAGGCCGCTGCGTGGGCCCTCCCGGACGCAGGCCATCAGCTCGTGGTCGGTAGGCAGCAGCAACGTCGCCGCGCCGTCCGGATCCATGTGGTGCAGCAGCGGAACGACCCGCTGTGTCTGATCCAGGCCAACGACGGCAGCGTGGCCCCCTCGGCTGGCGATGCTGCGCGCGCGCTCAGCGTTGGACGGCGCGAGCGGCCGGCGGAGTCGGGTACTACCCACAGGTACACCTCCCAGTTTCTTAGGTGAGCCTAACCTAGGAGGTTGAGGGTGGCGATACCCCCGATGGGAGTGCGCTGGCACACCCTCAGCATCGCCAGGCCTGTGCCCAGCCGTTTTGGTCATAGCTACGTGGAGCGGCTAGGTTCGATCGGTGTCGACCGTGCATGAGGGCGAACCAGGGGGATCCTCCACCCCGATTCCGGCCCTCTTCGCCCACCTCGTCGACGACACCACGCTGCTGCTGCCGCGGTCGTTGATCCCACCGATCGCTGACGTGCTGGCGCGCTACCTGAGTGTCCGGGACGGCCACTACGGCGGCATGGCCGGCCAGCTGGTCTGCCCGGTGTCGCGGCTGCCCGAGGTGGTCAGCCAGCTGGCCAAGCTCGCCCCGCTCGAGCCGGTGGACGTGTCGCTCGTGGTGGATACCGGCCTCGGCGCGGTGCCCAAGGCGCTGTCCCTGGTGATGTCGCGGGAGGCGCTGCTCACCCCGTGCACGGTGGAGACCGCCGCGCCGCCGGACGTGGACTCGACCTGGCTGGAGCGCGTCTCCGAGTTCGTGCCGGAGGACGTGCTGCCGGTCGTCGAGCCGCGCCGCCCGCTCGGTGGGGACACCGCCCAGTGGCTGAAGGCGGTGCGCCGGGTCTCCGAGCACGGCTGCACCCCGAAGCTGCGCTGCGGCGGGCCCCGGGCTTCCGACGTGCCGACCATCGACGAGGTGGCCGACTTCGTCGCAGCCGCCGACGGCGCCCCGGCCGGTTTCACCACCAGCCTCGGGGTGCCGCACGCCGTTCGCAGGGCCGAGGCGGACGCCAACGGTCGGGCCGATCACGGCATGCTGAACCTGCTGGTCGGCGTGGCCAGGGCGCTGGTGAACGGTGACGTCCGGGGCGCACTCGCGGAGACCGACCCCAGCGTGCTGGTGCACGAGGTCGGCAAGCTGTCCGAAGCGGCCGGCGGCGCGGTGCGCGGCCTGCTGGCCCGGTGCGGGTGCGGCCCCGCCGAGGCGCCGGCCGCCGAGCTGGCCGACCTCGGTCTGCTCTGACCAACGCTAGCTGGGGTCCGCGCTGGCCGGGGTCGGCGCTGGCTGGGGTCGGCGCTAGCCGAGTACCTCGTCCAGCGCTTCGGCGACACGTCGGGCGCACACGGCCGGGGACAGCCCGCCGACGCCGGTGCCGAGGCCGGGCAGCGCGATCGAGTCGAGCACGTCGCGGACCGGCCGCCCGTCCGGCAGCACGCCGTCCCGCCAGCGCAGCAGCACCGCGCGGGCGGCCGACCCGGCTGCCCTGCCGGAGCGGTGCAGCCGCTCGCCGGGCCGGCGCATGGTCGGCGCGCTGATCAGCCAGGCCGGCGCGGTCGCCCCGGTCGGCACCAGCACGGTCTCGCCGACGGGCAGCTCACCGCCGGCCTCGGCCGCGATGGCCGCCCGCACCCGGTCCTCGATGCCGGGCAGCCAGCGGGCGTAGACGCCGTCGATCCCGCCGCGCATCCAGCCGAACGAGTTTGCCGGGCTGACCACGGCGGCCACCTCCAGGTCGGTCACCGAGCCCCGGCACACCCGTACCCACGGCCGCCCGGCGACCAGCCCGTCCCAGGCCACCGCCATCGGCTCGTCCACCGCCACCAGCACCAACTCGGGTTGCTCGCGCACCGGGCCAGGGTAGGCCGAGCGCCGGGCGCGGCACGTGGCAGACAGGGGCGGCGCGGGGGAGCCTACGCTCGGGGCGTGACCCGTCTGGCATTTCTCGGCCCCCGCGCGACCTTCACCGAGCAGGCGCTGCTCAGCCTGCCCGAGTCCGACGGCGCGGAGCTGATGCCCTGCGTCGGCACCACTGCCGCCCTCGCCGCCGTGCGCAGCGGCGCGGCCGACGCGGCCTGCGTGCCGATCGAGAACAGCGTCGAGGGTGGCGTGCCGTCGGTGCTGGACTCACTGGTCACCGACCCGCCACTGGTCATCGTGCGGGAGGCGCAGGTCGCCGTCGAGTTCGCGCTGATGGCCCGCCCGGGGATCAGCCTGGCCGACATCCGCAGCGTCTCCTCGCACCCGCACGGCGAGGCGCAGACCCGGCACTGGCTCGCCGCGAACCTGCCCAAGGCCGCCGTGCTGATGTCCAGCTCCACCGCTGAGGCCGCCGCACAGGCCGCCCGTGGTGAGGTGGACGCCTCGGTGTCAGCGCCGGTGGCGGCGACCGTACACGGGCTGAAGATCCTGGCCGACGACATCGCCGACAACGCGGCTGCGGTAACCCGGTTCGTGCTGGTCCGCCCGCCGGGCCCGCCGCCGGCGCCGACCGTGCTGGACCGCACCACGCTCGCGGCCACCACGGACAACCGCCCCGGCGCGCTGCTCGCCATCCTGACCGAGCTCGCCGTCCGGGGTATCGACCTGACCAGGATCGAGTCCCGCCCGATCAAGGGCATTCGCGACGAGTACTGGTTCCACCTGGACTGCACCGGGCACGTGGCGCAGCCGGCGATGGGCGAGGCGCTGGCCGCGCTGCACCGGCGCTGCCTGCGGGTGCGCTACCTCGGCTCGTACCCGCGCAGCGCCGCGCCCGGTGGCAACGGGGTCGCCGGCGGCGCCCCGGGTGACGGCTCGGGCACGGGCTCGGGCTCGGGCTCGGTCAATGCCGTCCCGGCGCCCCCCGAACCGAGGGACGGCTACGACCCGGCGCGGTTCGCGGCCGCCGCCAGCTGGCTGGACGGCGTGCGTGCCGGGACGTTGGCATGACCGCCGCGAACTCGCCCGGCGGGACCGCGCCGGCCGCCGAGGGCCCCGGCGCTGGTGGGCTGAGCGGGCCGTTACTGGTGCTGGTGCGGCACGGCCAGACGCAGTCGAACGTGCTCAAGTCGCTGGACAGCCGCCCACCCGGCCCGCCGTTGAACGAGCTGGGCTTTGCGCAGGCTGAGGCACTCGGGCTGGCCATGGCGGTGGAGCCGGTGACCGCCGTGTACGCCTCCACCGCGGTCCGCGCCCAGCAGACCGCCGCCCCGCTGGCCGCCCGGCTCGGGCTGCCCGTCGAGGTGGTCACCGGCGTGCACGAGGTGTTCTGCGGTGACCTGGAGGGGCGGGCCGACGAGGCCGCCCGGGAGGTGTTCGACGAGGTCTACGCCGCGTGGGCGGACGGTGACCTGGGCCGGCGGCTGCCCGGTGGGGAGTCGGCGATCGAGCTGCGGGAGCGCTTCCTGCCCGTGGTCGCCGAGCTGTGGGCCCGGCACGCCGATACGCCGGACCGGGTGTTGGTACTGGTCAGCCACGGCGCCGCGATCCGATTGGCGGCCGGCGCGCTGATCGGCGAGTACGCGGACACCCGGTACGTGCCGAACGCCGGCCGCGTGGTGCTGGCCCCGTTGGACCGCCCAGCTGGCCCGGGTGGGTCGGCTGGCGGCGCCGGCGGCTGGCTGCTGAAGTCCTGGGACGAGGGTTCGCCGGTGCCGGGGGACAGCACCGGCGGCGCCGGCGACCAGACCCCGGACCACTCCACCGACTGAGGCTCGCCGGGAGCCGCCCCCCGACCGAACCGAGGTCAGCGGGGCGTGCTGCCGGTCGCCTCGGCCGGCTTGGGCAGCTCGGGTGCCTTCTCGCCGCCCAGTGGGTTCGTCGGGGTGCCGTTGCCGCCCAGCGGCTTGCCGTCGCCGCCGAGTGGGTTGGTGCCCTGCTTGTCACCGCCGCCGAGCGGGTTCGCCGGCGCCTTGTCCTTGTCGTCGCCGCCGAGCGGGTTCGTGCCGGGCTTGTCGCCGCCGCCCAGCGCCGGCAGGGGGTTGGCCGGCAGCGGCACCGGCGGCGCGATGGACGGCTCGGTCTGGGACGCGTCCGCCGATTCGCCGTCCGAGTCGTCGTCCCGGCCGCCCGCCCCGGGGGCCGGCGCGCCCGGCGGGACCTGCTGCTCGGCCGGCGCCGCCGGTTTGTCCCCGACCTGCACGGGGCCCTTCACGCTGCCGGTGATCGGCGCGTAGCCGCTCTTGTCCGGCAGCACGGCGGCCAGGTTGCAGGCCACCCGGCGGGTGCCGGCCGCCCAGGACTGCTGGGTGACGTTGTTCCAGATCACGACGAGCTTCTTGGTGCTGATCACGTCGGAGCCGCCGGCGTATGCGGTGGCCAGCTTGGTGCACTGCGGCTGCAGGTAGCCGTCCTGGTCGCCCGGCGCGGGGAAGTTGCCGGAGAACTTCTGACTGAGGTCGACCGCGCCGACCGACTCCTCGGCGTGCGGCAGGGAGCAGTCAGTCGGGTCGCCGATGAACCGGCCGTCGATGCCGAGGCAGGTGCCGACCGGCCGGACGTCGGCCTGGTCCTGGCCGGCGACCTTGCCGACGATCGGGTAGAGCGCGCCGGACCGGGAGAACCGCTGCAGCCCGCAGCGCAGCGTCCGGTCGCCGTCGCCCCAGCTCTTCTGCGACGGCTTGAGCGCGCCGGCCCGGAACGCGCCGTACGGGTCGTACTTGTTGCCGAGGTAGGTGACCACCAGCGGCGTGCAGCGGTCGTTGACCAGCTCGCGGAACCGCTGGTTGTTCGGGATCGGGCTGCCGGGCTTGAAGTCGGTCAGCTGCACGGAGCCGGCCTGCTCGAACAGGTGCTGGCGGGTGCATTCCGCGAGCACCGCGTCGGCCGCGTCCGGGCGCTGCCAGGTCAGGCAGGTGCCCGGGGTCGCCGGCGGCGGGGTGCGCTCGGCCAGCGGCCGCTGGTTCTCCGGGACGGGCGCGGAGGCCAGCGTGCTGAGCACGGGTACGCGGGTGCCGACCACGTCGTTCAGGGTGGCCACGATGAGCATCACGGCGGCGCCGATGAGCAGGCCGACCACGACGCCGACATGGCGTGGGCCGAGCTTGATCCGACCCACCCGGCCGGCGCGGCCGGGCGAACGGTGTGCGCGCGAGGCGCCAGCGGTCGGCTCCATGTCGGGCCCAATCATGCCTTTCACCGGATGGGCGAACCCATTTCGGGGTGCCTCGGCGCGCTGGTCGGTCTCCGACGTGCTGCGAAATGCCCAGGTCGCGGGTGTTCCGGGGGGCCGGTGCCGGCCCGTTCGGCGACCGCGGCGCCGGATCCGGTGAGCGGTCGGCCGCCGGGAAACCGGCTCTGGACGGTACGGTGCGCGGGGGTACGGCCACGCGCACCCCGGGCGCCGGCGGGCGAGCCTCGCCCCGGTGCCGGCGAGCGAGGCGCGGAACGAGCGCGGAGTAAGGCATGAGCACTGAGGGAGAGCCACGGCGGTCGAGTCCCGCCGGTGGGGAACCGACCGCGGCGGCTGAGCCGCCGGTGCCGGAGCCGATCGAGCTGCCGACCACCGAACCGACCGGGTCCGACGCACCGACCGAGTCGACCGGGTCCGGCGGGTCCACCGAGTCAACCGGGTCGGGCGCGTCGCCAGGGTCCAGCGCGGCCGAACCGCCGGCCGAACCGCCGAGCGAGTCGGGCGGATCGGGCGAGCCGGCCGAGGCCGCGCCGCCGCGCCGGGCGGGCAGCGTCCGGTACCAGGACGCGGAGAACACCGTGCCCCGCGAGCCCACCCTGGCCGAGCGCCGGGCCCGGCTGCAGGCGCAGCGCCAGGAGGAGGAGGACGAGGAGGCCCGGCTGGCCGAGGAGGCCCGCAAGGCGAAGACGCGCAAACGGGTCATGGTCGGCGGCGGGGTGACCGTCGGGGTGGCCGCGCTGATTGCGATCGGCTACGCGGTCTCCCAGCCGGACACCACCGAGGCGCGCTGCGTCGACGACAACAACGTCGTGGTCGACGACAACAACTGCGTGCAGCCGGCGGCCCAGTCCACCGGCACCAACAACAACGGCGGCGGCTACTACGGCGGCGGCCTGATCCCGATCTTCATCGGCGGCGGCGGCCGGCAGTACCACTACAATTACGGCGGCTCTGGCAACCTCGGCCAGGTGGCCAACGGCGGCACCACGCTGGCGCCGAGGACCGGCACGGTGACCACCCCGTCCGGCCGGAGCGTGGCCGGCGGTTCGCTCGGCGGGTCCTCCGGCGGCTCGGTCGGCAGCGGCTCGTCCGGCGACACGAGCGCGGGCTCGTCCAGCGTCAGGCGCGGCGGCTTCGGGGTCGGCGGCGACAGTTCCTCCTCCTCTAGCGGACGCTCCAGCGGCGGCTGATGCGTCGAGAGAGCGGTAGTTGATGCGTCGAGAGACGGGCCCGGTCCGACCGGACTGGAAGCAACGGATCACCGAGCAGGGCATGGTGTTCGACACGCCGGGCCGAGGCCACGGCGGGGTGTCCCGGCCGTACTGGGACGAGTCGGTGCACTACGTCTTCGAGATGGACGAGGTGCTGTCGCTGGAGGCGGACGTAGAGCTGCTGCACTCGATGTGCCTCGAGGCGGTCGACCACGTGGTGACCACCGAGCGGTTCAAGGACTTCGCGCTGCCGGAGTGGGCCTGGGAGGGCGTCGCGGCCTCTTGGAAGCGCTCCGACCCGCACCTCTACGGGCGGTTCGACCTACGCTACGACGGCTCCGGGCCGGCCAAGCTGCTGGAGTACAACGCGGACACGCCGACCACGCTGCTCGAGGCGTCCATCCTGCAGTGGCACTGGCTGAAGGACACGCACGGATGCGACGATCAATGGAACTCGCTGCACGAGAAGCTGGTGGCGCGCTGGGCCGCGATCGCCGAGGCGCTGCCCGGCTCCGAGCTGCACTTCACCTGGTCCGGCGCGGACACCAGCGGCGAGGACCACGTGACCACCGCCTACCTGCAGGAGACCGCGGCCGAGGCCGGCCTGGACACGGTCGGGCTGGCCATCGAGGACCTCGGCTGGGACGTCTCCCTGGACCGGTTCGTGGACCTCGCCGAGTCACCGATCGCCGCGCTGCTCAAGCTCTACCCGTGGGAGTGGATCCTGGGCGACGAGTTCGGCAAGCACGCGCTGCGCAGCCTGCCGGAGATGCTCTGGATCGAGCCGCTGTGGAAGTCGGTGCTGTCCAACAAGGCGCTGCTCGCGGTGCTCTGGGAGATGTACCCGGGCCACCCGAACCTGCTGCCGGCGTTCCTGGACAACCCCGGCATCCTCACCGAGTACGTGCGCAAGCCCCGGCTGGGCCGGGAGGGCGCGAACATCTCGATCGTCTCGCCCGGCTCGGAGGTGCAGACCGGCGGCGTCTACGGCGACGAGGGCTACGTCTACCAGCTGTTCGACCCGCTGCCCGAGTTCGACGGGTTCCGGCCGGCGCTGGGTGCCTGGATCGTCGGGGACGACTCCGCCGGGCTGGGCATCCGGGAGACCACCGGGTTGGTCACCGACGACGGCGCCGCGTTCGTGCCGCACCGCATCCCGGAGGGCTGACCCGGCGGCTGGTTACGTGCGGGCTCGGTCTACTTTCGAGCTCGGCTACTTTCGAGCTCGGCTACTTGCGAGCGACGACCATGGACTCGGCGCCGACCAGGTACTTGACGTAGCTCTCCCGGAAACCGGCCTCGCCCAGCCAACCCTGGCAGTCCGCGCCCGTGTAGTCGGCCCCGTCCTCGGTCTCCAGCAGCATGTTCAGGCTCATCAGCAGGCCGACCGCGTTGACCCGGCGCTCGTCGTCGATGATCGTCTCGTAGACGATCAGCACGCCGTCCTCCGGCAGCGCCTCATACGCCCGGCGCAGTAGCGCGCGGCGGGCCGGCAGCCCCCAGTCGTGCAGGATCCGGCCCAGCACGTAGACGTCCGCGGCGGGCAGCGGGTCGGTGAAGAAGTCGCCGGCATGGAAGCTCACCCGGTCGCTCAGGCCCCGGCCGGCGATGAACTCCTCGAAGATCGGCCGAACCTCGGGTAGGTCGAAGCCGATGCCGCGCAGGTGTGGGTGGTGCAGCGCGAGCTGGGCCGGCACCATGCCCTGGGCGGTGCCGAGGTCGCAGACCACCTGGTAGCGCTCCCAGGGAAACTTGGTGGCCAGCGCGGTCGCCGGGGCGAGGCTGACCCCGCTCATCGCGGCCAGGAACCCGCGCAGGCTCGACTCGTCGGAGTACAGCGCGCGGAACATGTCCCCGCCGGCGCCGATCTGCCGCTGGCCGGTGCGTAGCCCCTCGGTGAGCGAGCCCCAGAGCGGGTAGCTGCGCGAGTTCTGCATCTCCAGCAGGCCGCCCACGTAGGTCGGCTTCGCCGGGTCGAGGAACAGGCCGGTCTCGGCGGTGTTGTGGTAGCCGTGCGCGTCCCGCTCGAGCATGCCGAGCGCGACCAGCGCGTCGAAGAAGTCCCGTGCGCCCCTGGCGTGCAGCCCCAGCCGCTCGCGTAGCTGTTCGACCGGTGCCGGACCGTCGGCCAGCGCCCCGAACACACCCAGCTCGACCGCGCTGAGCAGCGTCTTGGCCGCCCAGTAGCCCCGGGTCAGCTCCATGATCCGGGCCGCGGTCGGCACCGGCACCGGCCTCGCCGGTCGCGGCGGTGGCGACGGCGGCGGTGGCGGTTCGTCGGCCTGGACGGGGGCCGGGAGGTCGCCGTCAGCTGTCGAGCCGCTCACCGCACACCACTCCTGACCGGTTCCAGGTGCGGCGGCGGTGGCGGAGTTGCCCGCTCGGCGGCACCGGTCGTCGAGGGTAGGTGCCGGCGCGGTGAGATGGCCAGGGAAAACCGGTCGGGTGGTTCGGGCTGTCGGTGCGCGCGGCCGGCTGCCGATCTGCCATAGTCGCACCGCTGCCGATCTGCAGGAGGTGGAGGAACACGTGACCACGTCGGTTCTCGCGCTCGAAGCGGGATTCTTCCGGGTGATCGGTGGCGGGCTCGGCGCGATCGTGCTGTACGCGCTGGTCGGCCTGCTGCTCATGCTGATCGGTTTCTACGCGATCGACCTGACCACCCCGGGCAAGCTGAACCGGCTGGTCCGCGAGGGGCGGCCGAACGCCGTCGCGGTGACCGCATTCGGCATGGTCAGCATGGCGTTCATCATCGTCGTGGCGATCTACGGCTCGTCCGGCCGGCTGCTCGAGGGCCTGCTCGCGTCGCTGATCTTCGGGCTGGTCGGCATCGTGGTGCAGGCGGTCGCGGTGCGGATCCTGGAGTGGGTCACCGGCATCGACATCGGCGACGTGCTGGCCGCCGAGGAGCGCCGCCCGCAGACGTTCGTAGTGTGCGCCGCGCACGTTGCACTCGGTCTGGTCGTCGCGGTCGCCATCCTCTAGTAGCTGCGGCCGCTGCCGGTCAGCTGGTCCAGGGGCCGACGCCGGAGATCCGGTCGACGGTGATGCGGGTGATGTAGCCCGGCGGGGCGTCAGCGGGCGGGAAGACCACGTCCGGCCCCAGGTAGAGGTGCGCCAGGCGCTGCAGCAGCTCCGGCGCGCCGCCCTCGGTGACCCGCGCGGTGCCGTAGACCACCAGGTACTCGGCGAGGCCCACCGCGTTCAGCGTGCCCGCCTCGACGGACAGTGCCACCCGCGCGTCGTTGCGGATGTTGCGCAGCTTGCGGTGCAGCGGCAGGTGGCCGGCGACGATCTCGTCCCCGTCCAGCCCGACCCAGACGATGCTCACCTGCGGGCTGCCGTCCGGCTCCAGGGTGACCAGGTGGGCGAGCGCATTGGACTCCAGCACCGCGCGGGCGCTGTCCGGGATAGTGGCCATTAGTCCAACTTAGCTGGTCCGGTCACCGCTGGGGATCGTAGAGGGCGGCCCGCACCCCCTCCTGGGTGACGCTGTGCAGCAGCTCGCGCATGGCGCCGCGTTGGCCACGGCAACGGAGCCGGACCGCCCGGTCAGCAGCACGCCGTACTCGGTGATCGGTTCGCGCACCGGGAAGAAGATCGCGATCAGCCAGCCGAGCGCCGCGCAGGCCATACCGCCCGCGCGGCCGGACCACCCTCGGCGCGACCGGGTCGGAGAGCAGCTCGTCGGGCGGCCGGGACGAGCTGAGCCCCGATCGGGTGATCCGTTGCAAGTCCACGCGCCCATCCTGAGTGAGACCGCTGCGCCACACAGCCGCCGAACAGTTAAGCCGAATGCGGCCGCTACCAGGCGCTGACTAGGCTGCAGCGCTGTGATCGACCTGAAATTGCTTCGTGACGACCCGGAAGCGCTGCGCGCCTCGCAGCGGGCCCGCGGCGAGGACCCGGTGGCCGTGGACGCGCTGTTGGCCGCCGACGAGAGTCGCCGGCAGGCCGTCGGCCGGGCCGACACGCTGCGCGCCGAGCAACGCCAGCTCGGCAAGAAGATCGGCCAGGCGCGCGGCGACGAGCGCACCGAGCTGCTCGCCCACGGTAAGGAGCTCGCGGCACAGGTCAAGGCGGCCGAGGCGGCGCAGGCCGAGGCCGACGAGGCCCTCACGGCCGCCCAGCGCGCGCTGCCGAACCTGGTCATCGACGGGGTGCCGGCGGGCGGCGAGGACGACTACGTGGTGCTCGACCACGTGGGCACGCCACGCGAGTTCGACTTCACTGTGCGCGACCACGTGGAGCTGCTCGAGAGCCTCGGCGGGCTGGACAGCGAGCGCGGCGCGAAGGTGGCCGGCGCCCGGTTCTACTTCCTCACCGGGATCGGCGCGCAGCTGCAGCTCGCGCTGCTCACCATGGCGATGAACAAGGCGATCGCCGCCGGGTTCACCATGATGATCCCGCCGGTGCTGGTCAAGCCGGAGATCATGGAGGGCACCGGGTTCCTGGGTGCGCACGCCGCCGAGGTGTACCGGCTGCGCGACGACGACCTGTACCTGGTCGGCACCAGCGAGGTGCCCCTGGCCGGGTATCACGCCGGCGAGATCCTGGACCTGGCCGGCGGGCCTCGGCGCTACGCCGGCTGGTCGACGTGCTTCCGCCGGGAGGCCGGCAGCTACGGCAAGGACACCCGGGGCATCATCCGGGTGCACCAGTTCGACAAGATCGAGATGTTCTCCTACTGCCGGCCGGAGGACGCGGCGGACGAGCACCAGCGGCTGCTCGGCTTCGAGCGCGACATGCTGGCCGCCGTCGAGGTGCCCTACCGCGTGATCGACACCGCCGCCGGTGACCTCGGCGCCAGCGCGGCCCGCAAGTTCGACTGCGAGGCCTGGGTGCCGTCCCAGAACCAGTACCGGGAGCTCACCTCGACCTCCAACTGCACCACCTTCCAGGCGCGCCGGCTGAACATCCGGTACCGCGACGCGAACGGCCGCAACCAGACCACCGCCACCCTCAACGGCACCCTGGCCACCACCCGCTGGATCGTCGCCATCCTGGAGAACCACCAGCAGCCCGACGGCTCGGTCACCGTCCCCACCCAGCTACGCCCGTACCTGGGCAAAGACACCCTCACCCCCAACTAACCGCCATCCCGTCGTGCTGAAGGCCACCGCCCGTTCCACTTGTCGTGGCAAATTGGCACGACAAGAGCCACCTGTCGTGCCTATTTCCAACGACAAGTGGCGAGTGGGCGTCCAGTTCCCACGACAGGTGCGCCCGCCGCCGCCCACCCCGGACGGGCGGCGGCCGACTGACAAAATCCGCGACTCACCCTGACGGAATCCCCGACTCGCGGAGACGGCGAAGGGTTAGAAGGGGCCGGTTAGTTCGCCTAGGCGGTCGGTGAGGCGGAGGTTCTCGGAGTAGTCGACGGGGCAGGCGATGATGGAGACGCCGTTCGAGTCGAGGGCTTCGCGCAGGGCCGGCAGCAGCTCGTCGGCGGAGCTGATCTGGTAGCCGCGGGCGCCGAAGCTCTCCGCGTATTGGACCAGGTCGGGGTTGGCGAACCGCACGTTGCTGTGCCGGCCGATCTCCAGCTGCATCTTCCATTCGATGAGGCCGTAGGAGTTGTCCACCCAGACCAGCACGGTGAGCGGGATGTGCTCCCGGACGGCGGTCTCGATCTCCTGCGAGTTCATCAGGAACGCGCCGTCACCGACCGAGGCGAGGATCTTGCGGTCGGGGTGCACGAGGTGCGCGGCGAGGGCGCCGGGCAGCGCGAAGCCCATGGTGGAGAGGCCGTTGGAGATCAGGCAGGTGTTCGGCGCGTAGGTGGGGTAGAGCCGGGCCATCCACATCTTCACCGCGCCGGTGTCGGCGAGCACGATGTCCTCGCGGCCCAGCGCGGCCCTGGTGTCGGCGACCACGCGCTGCGGGACGAGCGGGAAGTGGTCGTCGCTCGAGCCGCGCTCCAGCTCGTCGACGAGCAGCTGGCGGATCTTGCTGGTGCCGGTGCCGGCGGGGAACGGGCCGGTCACCGCGGCGCCGAGGGCGGCCAGCGAGCGGGAGATGTCGCCCTCGATGCCCACCTCGACGGGGTAGTGGTCGTCCACCTCGGCGGCGAACCGGTGCACGTGGATGATCTTCTTGTCCCGGTTCGGGTTGATCTTGACGGGGTCGAACTCCTGCAGCTCGTAGCCGACCGCGACGATCACGTCGGCGGCGTCGAAGCCGAAGTTGGCGTAGTCGTGGCGCATGAAGCCGACCGCGCCGAGGGCGTTGGGGTGGTCGTCCGGGAACACGCCCTTGCCGTGGAACGTGGTGGCCACCGGCACGCCCCACTGCTCGGCCAGCGTGAGCAGCGCGGCGCCCGCTGCGTCCCTGGCCGCGCCGTGCCCGGCCAGCAGGATCGGCGCGTGCGCCCCGGCCAGCACCGTCGCCGCGCGCTGCACCTGGGCCGGCGAGGGCTCCTCGGCGCGCACCCGGTTGATCGGCAGCGGGACGGCTCCGGCCGGCGCCGGCGCCGCCTCGACGTCCTCCGGGATGGCGAGGTAGGTGGCTCCGGGGCGCTCGCTCTGCGCGGTCTTGAACGCCCGGCGGAACATCTCGGGCACCGCCGCCGGTGCCGGCACCAGCTCGGACCACTTGGTGACCGGCCGGAACATCCCGACCAGGTCGACCACCTGGTGCGACTCCTTGAAGATCCGGTCCAGGCCGACCTGGGCGGACAGCGCCAGCAGCGGGGTGGAGTTGGTGGTCGCGTCGGCCACCCCGAGCAGTAGGTTGATCGCCCCGGGGCCGAGCGTGGCGGAGCAGACGCCCGCCTTGCCGGTGAGCCGGCCGTAGATCTCGGCCAT
>Ga0137415_10002717_pt1 | contig 17515 bp, 18 predicted proteins | sample CZODoug3_1_1_16f_FD_183082 | JGI IMG/M metagenome (GOLD analysis project Ga0137415, IMG submission 183082) | Vadose zone soil fungal communities from Angelo Coast Range Reserve, California, USA - CZODoug3_1_1_16fungal (Hybrid Assembly) | ecosystem: Environmental > Terrestrial > Soil > Vadose...
CGCATTAGGGTTTCTCGCCCAACTGCTTCAACTTCCCTTCTGCGCTTTCCTGAATCCCCTTGCGGAATGCCTCGGTAGCGGTTGTATCCGTCGCAAGCGTCTGCAGCGCCTTCTTCGCATTTTCCCGCGCCAAGTCTTTCTGCCCGTCCGCCAGATAGGCGTCGGAAAGGCTGTCGTATACATTCGCCGAATCAGGAAATGCGCTGGCATTCAGTTTCAAAATCTCGATCGCACCTTTGTTGTCTCCTTCTTGCAAATGCTCGTAACCAATCATATTCACCAGCCCTTCATCGAAAAGTTTCGCCTTTGGATCCTTCTGCCGCGCCGCCGCCAGTTGCCGCGCCGCCTTTTCCGCGCCGCCCGGCGAATCGATCAATTTCAGAATCGCGGGAGGCTCGCTATGCCGTGCCGTATTCGCAGGCGCGCTCCCCGGCGTTTTCACCAGCGTCTGCACATACCAGTTCGCAATCAGTTCCGGCAATTCCTTGTGCGCGGCAAAAATGTCCACGCCATGCCCGCCATTGGGATATTCCACGAACTTGCTGCCGGGATTTGTCGACAGGCTGTACAGCCATTTCATCAATTCCACCGCGCCGCCGTCATCGTCAGCGGCGGAAAGCAGCACCGGCATTTTCTCCGACGCGCTCAAAAACCCGCGCCCCTCGCGATCCGCGTTTCCGGAAAGCAGCACCAGGGATTTCACCTCCGGATGCCGTATCGCCAGATGGATTGCCTGATTCACACCGCAGCTCGCGCCTCCCGCGCCGACGATGTGGGCGTCCACACCCGGCTGCGACACCAGGTAGCTGTACGCCACGTCCACATCCCCCGGCCATTTTTCATTCAAAACTTTCGCGCCCTCCGCCGGAGGCAGATCCTTTGGCGCCTTGCCTTCGCTTTCCCCGTATCCGCGGTAGTCGAGTGTCAGCACGGAAATTCCCGCTGCGGCCAACTGCGTCGCCAGCCCATCCCAACCCTTGCGCTGCAGATTGCACTGGTGCAGCAGCAACACGCCCGGCCCCGGCTTCCCCGCCGAGAAAAAAGTCGCCTTCAACTTCGTCCCGTCCGGGGCGGACAGATCCACCACCCGCGGCGCCGGCGCCTGCTGCGCCTTGCACACCGCAGCCAGCATCAGAATCGCAAGCGCCCCCGCCAATCGAAACCGCATATTCTTGATATTTACCCTCTTCATAGGAAAACCTCCTACCCCGCTCAGAATCATACGCCCCTCCCCTGCTTTGACGCGCCACTCTCCCCTTAGTCGGGCAAGTCATCACTCCCCGTGGGTCCACTCCCCTCCGACTCACCTCTATTTCACGCGACCGCACGGCGAAAATGCTCCTCCGTTCACACTAGGTAGCGCCCGACACACTTTCTTCTGTCATTACGTCTGACAACGTGAAATTCTCTATTCGTTTCTCGACGACAATCAAAAGGTGGGCCCCATGAGCAGGATTATCCGACTGGCGTTAACGGCGCTATGGCTGCTTGCGGCGACAACTGCGCTTGCACAGACGCAAAAACCGCTGACCAACGCCGACGTCGTCACGATGACGAAGAACGGCTTCGCACCCGCGCTAATCGTGAAAGCGATTCAATCTGACGCCACGGACTTTGACGTTTCCGCACAAGCGCTGATCGATTTGAAGAATGCCGGGGTAGACCAATCCGTGATGGAAGCAATGCTCGCCGCGCAGGGGAACAAACCTTCAGCGGCAACAGAGGCGGCACATGGCGCCGCATCCCCGCCCGACGCGGCAAGCAATGACCCTTCCAAGCCCGCCTGCACGCCGAGCGGAGGATGCCTCCTGCGAGACAGCACGCAAGTGGTGTTGAAGTTTGCGGCAAATCTGACTTCCAAGACCGCGAATGAGGGCGATCCAGTGGAGTTCTTGCTGGACGAGGACGTGAAAGCGGGAGACGCCGTGGTCGTAGCCAAAGGTGCTCACGCGGTCGCTACCGTATCGGCTGCCAAGAAAGCCGGGATGATGGGCAAGCCCGGCGAATTAAGCGTTCAACTTCAATATCTGGTTGTCGGCGGCAATCACGTCCACTTGCGCGGCACAAAGGGGCGCGAGGGAGAAAGCAAGACGGGGGCAACCGTGGCGTTGACAGTACTCTTCGGCCCAATCGGCCTGATCAAGCACGGCAAAATTCCCGCCGGCACGCCCCTGACCGCCTACGTGGACCAGGACATCTGGCTCCCTGTAGTGAAGTGAATTCTTACGACCTCCCGCTCTCCCAAAGTTCTACCCGCTTCAGAATCATGCACTTTGAGCTGGGAGGTAACGCGGAGCTGGCCCATCCGTTGCCTACAACCCAACGGATGGGCCTCCATCAACAACCATGTTTCTTCGAGTTTTACGCGGACTTGGCGCGTTTTTGGGCGGTCTGGGCCATTTGGGCATGGATGGCCTTCATTCGCTCGCGGGCTTCGGCGACGCGCTTGCGGCCGTCCGGGGTGGCGTCGATGAGCTTTTCGAAGCTGGCGGCGAATTGTGGTCCAAGCGCTGCTCGGATTTCGCCGAGGAGCGGCTCGATCTTGGAGAAGACGCCGATGTGCTCGCCGTTGCTGTCGGAGAAAAGTTCCAGGCTGACGGCGCCGTTTTTGACGAGGGCGGCGGCCATCTCCCAATAGCTGATGACCATGCGCAGATAGGCGCTATTTTCGCCAAAAATCGCGGCGTTGAAATCCGCGAACGATTGGGGATTGAAATCACGAAAATACCAGTCGCGCGCTTTGCGCATGGTCTCTTCGCGGCGCAGATTGTAAAGATTGAGGATGAGTCCCGCTTCTTCTTGTTTTGACATGAGAGAAAGCTCCTTTGTGTTTTTGTTTTGACGTTCCCGAGGCGCCGGGCGTAAGTGGTCTGGCGCCACCGGGTTATTGGATCCAAGAGAACTGGCTTGAAAGCCAACGCTACATGAAAGAAGAAAGAAAAGCTTAGTGGTTTTCGTGGGCGCAGCAGGAAGAGTCTGCTTTGGCAGCGGCAGAACGCTTCCCTGGCGCAGGATCCTCCGCATCAAATGCGGGCCAGTAAGGCCTATCCGCATCGGCCAAGTGGCCGTCGGCGTAGCGATCGTGGTGGCGGACCCAGGCCATCGAAAACGGCAAGCCGTCTTCATTGCGTCCCTTGGGTGCGCGATCGAGGAATGTGTAAACGGGGAGAATATCTTCAACTCCTCGCCCAAATGAGGAATAGGTGTGGAAGACAGTTCCCGATTCGTCCTTAGCAAAAAAGCTGAGGCCGGGCGCTTCTTCGCCGGGGTGGCTGGCGGTGCCAAAGTTGTAGCAATTGCCGGCCGCCAGCTCTTCCTTGGTGAAGGAGACGCGGAAGTCCCGGTTGAAGCTGGTGTCGTGCGAGGAGACCCACGGAAAGCGCCAGCCCATCCGCTGCTTGAAGGCTTCGATCTTCGGCAGGCGCGCGCGCGAAATCGCGGCGAACGATACATCGCGCTGCGCAATGTGCACAATAGAGCCGGCGAATCCGTCGGCAACCATCGAGCAACTCGGGCAGCCCTCGGCCCAGTCGGGGCCGAACATGAAGTGGTAAACAGCCAACTGGCTGCGGCCGTCGAAAAGATCGGCAAGCGATTTCTTTCCGCCGGGAGCGTCGAAGACATAATTCTTTTCGACGCGAACCCACGGCAGCGCGCGGCGCTCCGCGGCAAGCGAATCGCGCAGATGCGTGAGCTCCTTTTCTTTCTTCAGCAGCGCCTTGCGCGCCGCCAGCCACTCGGCGGGAGTTGCGATGCGGGGATGTTCGAGCGTGGTAGTGGTCATGACTGCTTCTCCTTTATTTTTGTTTCAGATGTTTTTGAAACAAGCGTTTCTGAATCGGGATTGAGTTTACGGAAACGGTTGATGCGGCGAACTTTGGTGAGCGCCAGCGCGACCACTCCGCCGCTGGAACTCACGCTGACGGCGAACGCTGCGGCGCTGGCGATGCAAACTGGGCACATGGTTTGTTTCTCCTTCGCGCCGCGAATTAATGCTTGCGGCCCGCTTCGGCGCGGCGCACGACGCGTTCGTGGATGTATTTCCAGCCGTCCTTCACGTTGCGGTCGGCTTCGACGAGCAGGCCAAATCCGCTGTGATGGAATTTGATCAGCGTGCCGCCCTGCTCTTCGCTGAGGCGGTATTGGAGATTGTTGGCGACTGGGTGCGACATAAAGAGCGGGCCGCAGATTTCGAGCAACGTCGGCTTCTTGATGGCCTGCACGGCGCCCCAGTAATGGCCGTCGCCATTGCCGAGGTCGCGAAACCAGCGGCCGCCGGGCCACGCTTCGAGCACCATGGGCATAGGCTTATCGTCCCCCACCTCGTTGTAGGGTCCGAGCTGCTCGAGCAGCGCGGCGAAGGTGGCGTCGAGCGAGGCGCGGACGCGAATTTCCTGAGTGATGTTCAACGTCAAATTGTCCAACATGCTTGGTGCGGGTGAGCTCATGTTTTTCTCCTCGAATTGAAATGAATTGGGAATTCTATTTGGGCTTCTCTCTGGCCTCTGCGCGCTCTTTGACACGAGCGAGCTGATGACTCCAGTAACGTTCAAACGTGCCGGTCCATTCATGCAGCGGGCGGATTGCATCGGGGTTGGTTCGATAGAACATTTGGCGACCCTCCCGCCGCACATCCACAAGGCCGACCTCAAGCAGAACGCGGAGGTGCTTGGAAACGGAAGGCTGAGGTAGATTGAGGGTGGCGACGATATCGTTTACGGCGCGCTCCTGGGAGACGAGAAAGCTAAGAATGTCGCGGCGGCGGGGTTCAGCCACGGCGTTGAAGGCGTCGGAGGTGGTGGAGGCGCGAGGCATGGTTGGATTATATTCCCATACGGGAATATGTCAAGCATTATTTTTGGCTCCCCCGCACTGGCATTCCGGGTTAAAGCCGCGCATCACTTTGCGGCAGAATTGGGCAGGGGCTGTTAAAATAGATGGATATGTTGAACCAGATTGCGGGATTTGATGCCAACGCGCTGCGGCATCCACGGAAGAAAACGTATGGCGTGAAGGTGGGAAACGTCACGGTCGGCGGAAGCGCGCCGATTGTGGTGCAGTCCATGACGAACACGGACACGGCGGACGTGGAGACAACGCTGCAGCAGACGCTGGAGCTGGCCGAAGCAGGCAGCGAAATTGTGCGCTGGACGGTGAACGTACCGGAAGCGGCGGCGGCTGTGCCGGCGATCAAGAAACGGTTGCTGGACGCGGGCTGCAACGTGCCGATCATCGGCGATTTTCACTACAACGGGCACGTGCTGCTGACGAAATATCCGGAGTGCGCGGCGGCGCTGGACAAATACAGGATTAATCCGGGCAACGTGGGCGCGGGGCAGCGGCGCGACGAACAGTTTTCGACGATTTGCAAAGTGGCGGTGGACCACGGCAAGCCGGTGCGCATCGGCGTGAATGGCGGCTCGCTGAATCAAGAGCTGGTGATGCGCAAGATGCAGGAAAACACCGACCAGAACCTGGGGAAAGAAAGCGAAGAGATTATTAACGATTGCATGGTGCTTTCGGCGCTGCAATCCACGGAGCTGGCGTTGGAGAGCGGGTTGCGTAACGACCAGATTATTATTTCGTGCAAGACTTCGCGGCCGCGGGATTTGATTACCGTGTATCGCGATTTGTCTTCGAAGACGCAGCAGCCGCTGCACCTGGGATTGACCGAAGCGGGGATGGGGATGAAGGGGCTGGTGTGGTCGTCGGCGTCGCTGGGCGTGCTGCTGGCGGATGGGATTGGCGATACGATCCGGATTTCATTGACGCCGAAGCCGGGCGGTGACCGGCGCGAGGAAGTGTACGCGTGCTGCGAATTGCTGCAAGCGCTGGGGCTGCGTTCGTTTTCGCCGAGCGTGACGGCGTGCCCGGGTTGCGGGCGGACAACGAGTACGACGTTCCAGGAATTGGCGGAGCGCACGCAGGATTACATTCGCGAGATGATGCCCACGTGGAAGACGCGGTTCGACGGCGTGGAGACGATGACGCTGGCGGTGATGGGCTGCATCGTGAACGGGCCGGGCGAATCGAAAGCCGCGAATATCGGCATCAGTTTGCCGGGGACGGGTGAAGCACCGCGCTGCCCTGTCTACATCGATGGGCAGAAGAGCGTGACGCTCGAAGGCACCTACGAAGAGCTGGCGGTTGCGTTCAAAAAGCTCCTGGATGATTATGTCTCGACCAAATATCCGCGGAAGACTGCGGAAGTTGTAAAATTATAGGATGGTTGGAATCGATTTTGATCTCTCCAATTTAACACGGGCGGACCTCGCACAAAAACTTGGTCCGCCCGCGTGTAGTGAGCCTGTCGGCGAGGCAACCTCTCTCAAATGGATGTTGTCTGGAGAACCCTTCTTTCTTTCGGCATCGTTTCTTGTTTTCGGACAAGAGATCGAATCGTATAAGGTTCCATCTACCCTTATTCTGCACGGTCCTCCAATGACTTCCGTTTGCAATATCAAATTGGCAGGGATACGCCCAGGTGATTCGGAAGAGCATGTCAAGAAGCTATTTGAAAAAGAGAAGAGGACGTTCCTGCCCGGTTACAAGCGCATCAAATGGGACGAAAATTGGGTGGTCCAGTGGCTGGCGGTCAGGAGCAAAATCTCGATGGTAATTTGTGCAAATGAAGGTTTGATCAGGCAGACTTGGGAGGAACGAAAACGAGGGCAAGAGATCCCGTCAGCTTCACCGGACCTGTCATAGTGTCCAAGACGTACTGTAGAGGCCATTAAACGTGAAAATTAGCCGGGATGATGTGTTGCGGGTGGCGGAGCTGGCGTACCTCGATTTGAGCGAGGCGGAGTTGGAGACTTACCGCGCGCAGATTGATGAGATTCTGGAATACATCGGAAAGCTGAACGAGCTGGACACGGCGAATGTGGAGCCGATGGCGCAGGTGTTGGCGGACGACCAGACGGCGGACGCGACTCTGCGCGAAGACATTGTGGTGCCGTGCGCGGTGGCGGAAGATATTTTGAAGCAGGCGCCGGATCCGGAGCCGCCATATTTTCGGGTTGCCAAGGTGATAGAGCGGTAACAGAACGGAAGGATTCGCTGGTGGATTTGCGACTGACAGAACGGGATTTCTAACACAGAGTTCGCAGAGAGAAGAACACAGAGAGCACGGAGACATCGGGCGAAATGACGACGAGTTGGACAATTGAGAGCGTGAAGACGGCGATCGCTGCGAAGAAGGTTTCGGCGCGGGAGCTGGCGGCGGAGCACTTTAAAAGGATTGCGGCGCGGAATGGGGAGCTGAATGCATATTTGACGCTTAGCGAAGAGCGGGCGTACGCGCAAGCGGACAAGATTGACGCGGCGGTGGCGGCGGGCAAGCCGCTGCCGGCGCTGGCTGGTGTGCCGATTGCGGTGAAGGATGTGATCAGCACGCGCGGGGTGCGGACTACCTGTGGTTCGAAGATTCTGAACAATTACATTCCACCTTACGACGCGACGGCGGTTAGCCGATTGGAAGCGGCGGGCGCGGTGATTCTGGGCAAGACGAATTGCGATGAGTTCGCGATGGGGAGCTCCAACGAGAATTCGGCCTATGGGCCAGTGCAGAATCCGGCGGCGCCGGGCACTGTGCCGGGTGGCTCGAGTGGCGGATCGGCGGCGGCGGTGGCGGCGGATCTGGCGGTGGCTTCTCTTGGAACGGATACGGGCGGATCCATCCGGCAGCCGGGAGCGTTTTGCGGCATTCCGGCGATGATGGGAAGTTACGGGCGCGTTTCACGGTATGGGTTGATTGCGTTCGCGTCGTCGCTGGACCGTATCGGGCCGTTTGCGCGGAACGTGGCGGACGTGGCGGCGGTGTTGAAGGTAATGGCTGGGCGCGATCCGAACGATTCGACTTCCACGACGGCTCCGGTGGAAGACTATTCAGCAGAATTGAAGAAGCCAGTGAAAGGGATGAAGGTTGGCATCCCGAAAGAGTATTTCGGCGAGGGGATGGATTCGGGGGTACGCGGAAAGATCACGGCGGGGATTGAGCTGTTGCGCAAGCTGGGTTGCCAGGTGATGGATATCCAGATGCCGCATACCGACTATGCCATCGCAACGTATTACATTATTGCGACGGCAGAGGCGAGCTCCAACCTGGCGCGGTACGACGGGGTGCGATACGGCCTGCGCGAAGAGGCCGATACGCTGGTGGCAACGTACCGGAAAACGCGTGGCGCGGGGTTCGGCCCCGAAGTGAAGCGGCGCATTGTGCTGGGAACGTACGTACTTTCGGCGGGCTACTACGACGCCTATTACCTGAAGGGGCAAAAGGTGCGGGCACTGATCGCGCAGGATTTCCACAGCGCGTTTCAGAAAGTGGACGCGATTGTGACGCCGACTTCCCCGGTGCCGGCATTCAAGCTGGGGGAGCGTACGAACGACCCATTGCAGATGTATCTTGCTGATATTTATACGGTTACGGGTTCGCTGGCGGGCCTGCCGGGGATATCGGTGCCGTGCGGAAAGATCTGCGGAAAGCTGCCAGTGGGGTTGCAGATTTTTGGTCCCGCGTTTGGCGAGGCCCGCGTGTTGCAGTTGGCGCATGCGTTTGAAGAGGCGGGCGGCGCTTTGGTTTAGGTGGGACCCGCCGAGAGAGAAACCCAAGAGCGCTGACCCTCGTGCAGCGGGCAGGCCAAAAGATCAGCATAGAAGATTGAAGAGATTAGGAACCACCTGAGATAGAGTGTGCCGATGCGTACTCTGCAGCCAATTCGCCAAAAACTCGCGCGTGCGCAAACCGCTTTCTTTCGGGCGGCAGACGCAATTCCGGGCGAAAAATGGGACAACTGCCCTGGATTGAATCAATGGTCAGCGGCGGAGTTGGTTGCGCACCTGGTGGTTGTGGAACGGGGCGTCGTCACAAATGCCGACCGGCTGACACAGAGAGCCCCAATTCCAATTCCCTTTCCAAAACGTCTTCATTTTCCGATGTGGCTGGTGGAGGCCCGGGTTATCCGCCGAAAATCGCCAGTGCCGCTGGATGAGAGTCTGATGGCGGAAAAAGAGGCCATGCTGGCGGGCCTGCGCGGGGTGCGCGAACGGACTCTGGCCTTTATTTCGGAGACGGAGCGAAGAGATTTGAGTGCGTATTGCTGGCGGCATCCATTCCTGGGGATGTTAAACCTGTATGAATGGCTGGAAATGATTGCAGCACATCAGCTTCGGCATACGAAACAGATCAGGGAAATTGAGGCGAAACTTTCCCGAAAACTGTAGCAAATTCTCAACATAGGTATGTTTTTGCATATCGCCGCCTATCATTTTTTACAGGTACCCGTACCGCGAAAATACCGAAAAAGCGGCAAAAAGCCGCATTTCCACAGCTAAATTAAAAAGTACTAGTGAAGAAGTTTTACCTGGGAGAAACGGAACGACTATTGCTCTTGTAACCTGCATCCTCTAACCTGCGTGCAGCATCACATCAGGTGAGCGGCGGTTAGGGATGGAGAAAACGTGAGGCAACCCGTGGTTACCGTCAAATCGAGTCAGAAAATATTCACCGACGCGGAAGTAGCCAGCCTGAGCGGCATCTGCGTGGAGCACGTGCACAATTTCGCGAAGAGCCGGCATCTTGGGATGATCGCGCGCGCTGCGGAAGCGGCTGGCGCACAGGCCGACCAGTGGCTGTTTACCCTGTCGGACCTAATGGTTCTGGTTACCCTGTTCCCGCGCTGCTCCCACTAAGAGAGCCGCTGCCGCCCTCGGGGGGATCTCCGCCCCCTCCCCTGCCCGTCCCGCGTTGAGCTTTCCCGCCCGCCAAGTTGCCTTGCGGTACGCACCAAGCCCGAGCTATCCTGCTTGCAGATAAAGCGTCCGACGTGTTGCGGGCGCGCTATCCGGAGTCTTCATGGCTCGCCGCCCCACCATTGGCTCACTTTTTCTTGGCTTCATCCTCAGTTTGTACTTACTCCTACCTGCCATTCCGGGTTTGCGCGTTTCGGGCCGCGCCCAGGAATCGAAAACCAGCACCACGGAAAAGAAGAGCGAAGTCTACCCCCGAGGGTTGAAGCTGATGCTGGCAGACGGCACCTACCAGCTGGTGCGGGAATACCACCGCAACGGCGACCACGTGAGGTATTACAGCATGGAGCGGGGCGCCTGGGAGGAGTTGCCCGCGGCCATGGTGGACTGGGCCGCAACAGCCAAGGCGGAAGCGGAGATGGAAAAACAGTCCGCTGCACTGGTAGAAAAAGTCCATAAGCAGGAAGAGGCGCGGCGGCTGGACAACGTCGCGGACATTGACGCGAGCTTGCGAGTTGGCGATGGAGCGTTTCTGCCCTCGGGCGAGGGGATGTTCGTGGTGGAAGGAAAAACGATCCGGATCCTGGACCAGGCAGGATCGGAATTGAAAACGGATAAGAAGCGGGTAATCGCGGATGTGTTGTCCCCAGTGCATATGGTGCCAGGAAAGCAGACCATCGTGATGCAGGGATCCCACGCCGTGGTGCGGCTGAGGACCAACGCCCCCGAATTTTACCTGCGGGAAGCGCCACCGGACCCGGACTCGACAAGTTCGATCCAGAGGAGCAAGCGGGCAGGAGAATCGGGACCGGATGTGGAATTAGTGCGTACCAAAGTGGGGCGGAATACGCGAGTGCTTGAATCCGTCCGTACGCTGTTTGGCCAGGCGGTCAGCGAGAACATCAACGTAATCTCGATGCAGAGATGGGACGTTGCGCCCAACGTTTACCGATTTACGCTGAGCCAACCTCTACCGCCAGGGGAATATGTGTTGGCGGAAGTATTGGAAGAGGGGTTGAATTTGTATGTGTGGGATTTCGGCTTGGACGCGGCGCCGGGGAAGGCCAGCAAGTAGACCTGGCGACTTGAAAGTCGCCGCTACGCGGATAATGAAATCAGAAAATTTTCATTGCCTAGTGGATTGGAGCGGCGAGGGGCTGAAGATCTCCGTCAGAATGTGCAGTACGTCTGAAACGCGGAAAGGCTTCTGAAGGCGGCGGGTGCCCGGAGGGAGATTGCCGTTGTCTTCGGACATCAACTCGCCGGACATGAAGACGAGCTCGGGCTGGTGGGCGGACGCGGCGATTTTCAGGCGTAGGGCGACACCGTAGCCGTCGGCGTTGGGGCCGGATCCGGAAAGCTTCAAGTCGCAGAGAATTACATCGTATTTGGTGCTGAGAATCAGGCTCATGGCCTGTTCCGCAGTGGCCGCGCAATCCACTTTCAATCCATACGAAGCAAGGCCTTCGGCTAGAAGCATGCGGATGCTCTCTTCGTCGTCAACAACCAGAACGGCGTGCTTGGAGAAGGCGTCGAGCGTAGGCATGGCCCGTTCGCCGGAGCCCGAATCGATCTTGGCGGGGGTACGCCGGCCAGCCTCTTGTTCCGCAACCGGCAGAGTAACGGTGAACGCCGCGCCGCCAGCAGGGAGCGAGGAGGCTTCAATGTTGCCGCCATGCTCACGCACGATCGACATGCAAATGCTGAGGCCGAGGCCGGTGCCGCCACCGGGACGCTTGGTGGTGAAAAAGGGATCGAAAAGCTTGGGCAGCACTTCCGGCTGAATCCCGATGCCGTCATCCTGCACCGTGGCGGAAACGCGATTTCCGGAGCGCGCGAGGCGGATTTGAATGCGGCCGGAGGGGCGCACTTCACGGATGGCCTGCTCGGCGTTGCTGATGAGATTCAGGAAAATCTGAATGAGTTGATTGGCATCGCCGACGATGGGGGGTAAACCCGGGACGGCCTGGAATTCAACTTCGACATTGTTGCGGCGAAGGGAATGATCCTGGAGCTGCAGCGTGCGGTCTATGACCACATTGAGGTCCAGCGTCTTTTTCTGCGGGGAAGCTGGACGCGAAAACTCGAGAAGGTTCTGCACGATGCGCGCGGCGCGGCGAGCCTGGCGGTGCGTCATTTCGAGCTGACGCTTGGTGTTATCGTCCACGCCCTGACGTTCGCGGAGAAGTTCGCTGGCGCCGAGAATGGCAGTGAGAGGATTGTTCAATTCGTGGGCCACACCCGCGAGCATCTGGCCCATGGCCGCGAGTTTTTCGGCCTGGATGAGCTGGGTCTCGAGACGCTTCACTTCGGTGACGTCCCGGCCGGAGACGACGGCGCCTTCGATTTTTCCGTGTTCGTCGAAAAGCGGGCTGAAATTGCATTTCAAGCTGCGCCATTCGCCCTGCTTGTGTCGAACGCGAATTTCGATGGAGGCAAAGTTTTCCTTTCCTGCGACCAAATCGTCGAAGAGGGCCAGCATCGCCGGGCGGTCATCAACGTGGGTGCGCTCGCCGAAGGTAAGGCCAATGACTTCGGTGGGTTCGTAGCCGAGGACTTCCTTGAATTTGGAGCTGACGAAATTGTACCGGCGCTCTGTGTCCACAACAAAAATGAGGTCGGGGAAACTGTCCACGAGGCGGCGGGCAAATTCCTGCTGCTGGTGAAGCTGTTTCTCGATGGCGCGGCGCTCCGTGATATCAACGAGCGCGCCCTGGAAACGGATCACGCGACCGCTGGTGTCGCGAACGGCGGAGGCGGTGTTCAAACAATAGACAGGCTGCCCGTCTTTGCGGCACAGGGTGAGTTCGTGGCCGTGGGGACTGGCTTCTCGACTGACTTCGCGGACGATCGAGGCGCGCTGCGAATCATCCGCGAAAACTTCTGAAACCCGCTTGGACAACAACTCTTCCTTGGAGGAATAGCCAAGCATTTTGACGAGGGCGGGGTTGACCTCAAGAATCTTGTCTTCGGGCGTGACGATGTAGATGCCTTCCTGCAGAGTTTCGAAGAGTTCGGTGAAGCGGGCCTCGCTGCGCTTCATCGCGGTGATGTCGCGGGCGAGAACGGTGACGCCGTGCACCTCGCCGTCGCGAAGCATGGCGTGGGCGACGCAATCGAAAAAGTAGACGGCGTTGCGTTTTTTGAGGCGGACCTGAACCTCGCCTGACCAGATGCGGCGCTCGAGGAATCTGGTTTTTCCTGCTTCGAGGATTTCGATCGGGTTTCCGTCCGCATCCTCGAAAAATTCGCTGATGCGGCAGCCGATAATTTCCTGGAAAGGCTTCCCGACGAGGTCAGCAAAGCTGCGATTGACGGCGCGAATCTCGCCTTCGAGATCCATGGCCAGGAGGATGTCGTCGAAAGAATCGATCAGGTCGCGAAAGCCCTGCTGCGACTTGGAGATCATTGAGAAGAGATGCTGGAGTTGGTTGTCGCTGGGGAGGACAGCATCTTTTTTATCGAGGCCGCGGACCAGGCCTTTCAGCTCGGCGATCTCCTGAGTCTTTTTCCAGACGTACACGCCGAAGAGTGTGACCAGGACAACAAGGCCGATCGGGAGAGCCTCGAGGTGAAGTTTAGCGCTGCGCAGCCAGTCCCAGGACATCCAGGCAAAAACCAGGCTGACCAGGAACAAAACAAAAAAGGTGAGGCGCCAGAGTTCCTGTTGGCGTTTTTCGAAGAGCTCCAGACGTTCAACGGCAGGGGGGCGCGGCTCTCGTGAAGAGGAGAGATTTTGGGGCGCGCCGGAATTCGAATCAGGCTGCATGGCTTCCAGTCAGCCGGCAATAGCTCCCATCGGCCGCAGGCAGTGATTTCCAATGATAAAGAAAATCCTAGAAACTGAGCAAGTTAGTTGGGAAGCAAGGGTTCCTGGGCCATACCTGTACGGGGGGCCAGATTTGCGCCGGAATGTGTAACAACGGCCAGGGGCCTAGCGTAAAAGCTGATGGTTCAAATGGATAGAACCCCACATAAGAACAAGGGGACGTGGAGTCCGCGGTTTCGCAACTGCGTGCATGTTTCAATCCTGAAAACTGGCGAAGGGGATTACACAAGTATTACAGAGGGTTTTTGGCGCACATGCTACGGTGGGAATTGCAATCGAGAATCCGGATCGAGGGACACCGAGAGCTATGAGCATCTTCAAGCGCGACAAGACATTCACCCAGCCGATTATCTGGGTAACCACACTTTTTATGATTGCATTCCATGTCGGCGCCATCGCGGCGTTTTTTTTCTTTACGTGGAAGGGTGTGGCGCTGGCAGTGTTGTTCTGGTGGGTGGCGGGGAGCCTGGGCATCGGCATGGGCTACCACCGGTTGCTGACTCATCGCGGATATAAGACTCCGAAATGGGTGGAATATATTTTGACCGTTTGCGGGACGCTGGCGCTGGAAGGCGGACCCATCGCGTGGGTGGCAACGCATCGTGTTCACCACCAGAATACGGACAAGGAAGGCGATCCTCATTCGCCGCAGGATGGCGGGCTGTGGGCGCACATGGGCTGGATCATGACGGGCAAGGCGATGCACAACAAGGCGGACGAATTGCTGCCCTATGTTCCAGACCTGCGCAGAGACAAATTTCATGTGTGGATCAGCAAGTGGCACTGGGTGCCAATGGGTTTCGTGGCGCTGGCGATGTTTGTGCTTGGCGGGTGGTCGTGCCTGCTGTGGGGATTTTTCTTCCGGACAGTTTTTGGGCTTCATTCCACTTGGCTGGTGAATTCCGCGACGCATATGTGGGGATCGCAGCGCTTTCACACTGACGACACGTCGACGAACAGCTTCTGGGTGGCGATGCTTACGTTTGGAGAAGGCTGGCACAACAATCATCACGCGGCGCCGCAGGTGGCGCGCCACGGGTTGGCCTGGTATGAGGTTGATATAAACTGGTACGGAATTTTGGGGCTGAAAACACTTGGGCTTGCGTGGGACATCAAGTCTCCCCAATTCAAGGAACCCCGGAAAGCACATCCAGCTGCTCCGGGTATTCCAGCTATCCCGACTGATGTGGACAAAGTGAGTGTTCCCGTGTCGCCTACCTACGGCGACTAATCTCCGCGGAGCGGCAGTCCATTCGAAGGATGGATGCCGCACTGCAACTCTCTGCAAAATGTGGTGTCCCAGGCGTTTCGCTACTATGATTTAAGCGGAAGGCCCTATGCGCATATCCACTCGCACAAAATCGATGGCAGTGTTTATCACGCTGGGCGTTTTTCTGGTGGCGCTGACAGTGGTGGTCAACGTCGGCTGGATTGTGATCAACTGGCGCAGAGTGGCGCCGCTGATATTCGGCGTCATTTTTTTTGGCTTGATCATCGCCGGACTATCGGTGAATACCGTTTTTCTGGTGCGCGAAATCAGGCGAAATGAGCAGCAGGACAGCTTCCTGAACGCGGTCACGCACGAGTTGAAGACGCCTATCGCTTCCATTCGCATGTACCTGGAGACGCTGGAGAGCCGGCAGCTGGACGAACCGCAGCGGCGCGAATTTTATCGCATCATGCTGGAGGACACGGACCGGCTGCTGGGCACTGTGGAGCAGGTGCTGAAAGCTGGCGAGGCGCGCCAACGGAGCAACCGAAAGAACTGGCAGGAGCTGGATTTCTCCGAGCTGGTGAAAAGCGCGCTGGACCTTACGCGGCTGCGACACCATCTGACGCCGGAAAATTTGCGATTCGGCGCTGCGCCACAGGAAGGGTTGCTGGTGCTGGGAAATCCCGAGGAGTTGCGCACGGTGGTGTTCAACCTGTTCGATAATGCGGTGAAGTATTCCGGGGACAGCCGGGAAATCGTGGTGGACGTCCGCACCCCGGATATAGATACGGTTTTGTTGTCGGTGCACGACCTGGGAATTGGGATTCCGCGCAGCGAACTGAAGCGCATCTTCCACCGGTTTTACCGGGCGACGAATCCGCTGGCTGGACAGGTGAAGGGCACAGGGCTGGGGCTTTTTATTGTGCGGTCGATCGCGCGACGACACGGCGGCGATGTTTATGCGGAAAGCGAAGGCGAAGGACGGGGCAGCACGTTTACCGTCCGCCTGCCGAGAATCTATCGGGTATGAGCCGGATCCTCATCGTGGAAGACGAAGCGCACCTTGCGCAGGGGCTCCGCTTTAACCTGGAAGCAGAGGGCCACTCCGTGGAGATCTCCGACCGGGGCGAAGAAGCGCTGGTGCGTTTGCTGAAGAAGAACGAAAGCTACGACGCGCTGGTGCTGGACGTGATGCTGCCGGGGAAAGACGGGTTTTCGGTCGCGCGCGAGTTGCGCGAGGCAAAGAATTACATTCCGGTGCTGATGTTGACGGCCCGAGGGCGTGCCGAAGACGTGCTGAAGGGATTTGAATCGGGCGCCGACGATTACCTGCCGAAGCCGTTCAACCTGGCCATCCTGCTGGCGCGCATCGAAAGTTTATTGAGGCGCAAGGAGTGGGCACAGAATTCCGCAGCGCCCGTTGGCAAATCCGCCGCACCGAAGGCGGGTTCGGAAGAAAGCTACAGTTTTGGAGACAAGCTGGTGGATTTTCAGAATCTGCGGCTGCACATGGGCGACAAAGTTGTCCAACTTACGCTGATGGAGATGGAGCTGTTCCGCTACCTGATCCGGAACGCGGGGCGTCCGGTATCGCGCAAGGCGATTCTGGAAGACGTCTGGAATTTACACGAAGACACGGACACACGCGCGATTGACAATTTCATCGTGCGCCTGCGGCGATATATCGAGCAGGAACCGGGCAAGCCGGTGCACTTGTTGACGATTCGCGGCGTCGGCTACCAGTTCGAGCCAGATCCGAAGTGATTCCCTGTTTTTCCTGTTCGCAGGAAACGTTCAGGAGGTTGCACCACATCCGTCAGTAAATGGCGGGATCAGGATGCTGCAATTTCCAATCGGCAGCCAACTGCTGTGCCCTGGAGATCTGCTCCGCGGTCATTTTGTGCTGCATCCAGGCAATGTTCTTGTCGATGCCGGCGAGAGAAAACCACATGTAGGCCTGAACGTAGTCATTGGGAACTCCGTCGCCATCGGCATATAGAATCCCCAAGTTGTTTCTTCCCTGCCCTGCGCCACCCCGATCCGGCACATGCTCAGCTGCTCTGCGAAACCAATAGGCTGCCTTGCCATAATCTTGTTCGACGCCTTCGCCGACTTCATAGTGCACACCAAGGGTATCTTCGGCGTCCGGGCTTCCCTGCTCTGCGGCTTTGCGGAACCACTTGAGCGCCTCCTGCTCGTCGGTCACTCCGAACCAGAGGTGCTGATCGAAGGCAACGCCTAACCAGAACTGCGCCTCGGGCACGCCCTTCTCCGCTGCGCGCCACAGGCATCGTTCGTGTTCCAGGGAATCCTGATTTGCACGCTTCCCGCAGACCCAATATTCCGCGGGAGCGTAACCCTGGTCGGCTGATTTCTGGTACCAGTAAACGGATTTCTCTTTATCGAGGGGAAGAATTCTGCCCGCTTCATAAATTCTGCCCAGCCAATATTCGGCCTCTGGGTCGCCGGATTCAGCCAGGGAGAAAAGCGCCTGCCAGTCGCCGGGTTGCAAAGCGGGCAAACGCAGAATTTGCGCCAGACGAGTGTCCGTGGAAGGAGGTGCTGTTTGCGCAGGCAGGAAGGAAGCAACAAACGAAACGAGGAACAGCGATGGGACCAAAGAGCGGTGTTTCATAAGACCACTCAACTAAGGGGGATACTACACCAGCTATTAGCATCCCATCAATATCTCTCGACTTCGCATGCCCGCCTGGCGGACTAGT
>Ga0137415_10002718_pt1 | contig 17514 bp, 16 predicted proteins | sample CZODoug3_1_1_16f_FD_183082 | JGI IMG/M metagenome (GOLD analysis project Ga0137415, IMG submission 183082) | Vadose zone soil fungal communities from Angelo Coast Range Reserve, California, USA - CZODoug3_1_1_16fungal (Hybrid Assembly) | ecosystem: Environmental > Terrestrial > Soil > Vadose...
CCAAGCTGGCTCTTGACCGCCAGCAGCGATTTCTCGATTTCGGTTGCGCGTTCCTGTAACGGCAGGTGTCGTTGCGTTTCGGCTTGGCAAAAGCTTTCGAGCGGAGCGAACGTTTGGCTCACCTCGTGGTAGAAGGCGGTAATTGCGTGACGCAGTTGGGTTTCGACTGCTCCCGCTAATTCTTTTCTTTTTTCGTCCATCCGCAGCCGATATTCCCGTAAAATGTGGCGGCGTCGAAACACGGCATAAATAGTACCGGTAAACGCAGCCAAGCCGGCAACCGTTCCGGTAACGTCCAGAATTGCGGCGTGGGCGAGTGCGGCGATAATCGTAAAGATTCCGCCAGCTGCGGCCACTCCGGCTGGCACGCGAAGCCAACGGGCTGTCTCACCAAACCATTCTTGAAGTTGCTGCTTGATTTTCGCATCAGACATTTGCTCGAGCAGAGTCAGTTGAAGCTTCTGCAAGATTGCTCCGCGCTGACTTACGAATCCAGGAATGGCCGGTCGTACCTGTTTTCTGGTGTCTGCATCAAATTGCGCCTGCACCTTGTCCTGCAATTCTTGCCAGATTAAGCGCAGATCGGCTTCCAATAGCTCGAGTGCGTGCTCGATCTTTTCTCGAACTTTGGTCTGAACGTCACTTTCAATCTTATCCTGAAAATCTTTTTCCCAACGTCCGCCAGAGAAAATCATCTTAAAGGTTTGCAAAAAGCCGAGCCGTTCCTCGAGTAATTTCTCGCCACGCTCCCGACAAGCGTCGTAGGCCATTTCCATCTCGCGAATGAAGCCACCGACCTGTCGTAGAGTCTGCTCCTTTCGCACACCAAGAGTGCTGCGGATTGACGTGATCCGCTCTTGGTCCGCTTTGAGAAGATCGAGAGCGCTTCGGAGTTTGGCTTGTATCCCCTGCAGGACTACTTGTCCGGTCTGGGCGATCGATCGCAGCTTCCCGCCGCGTTCGTCGCTTTGGGTGACGGTGGCGGAGATCCAGTCTTCCAAGGCGCCGAAATTGCTATTTCGCCAAAGAGGATCCTCTTTGCCCTTTCCCTCTAACTTTGCTTGTAACGCTTGTTTGGCAGAAACGGCGAAAATTGGACGGCTGGAGCCGAGTATCTGCAGAATCGTTTGTTCTAGATGCTGGATGATCGTGCGCACTTCTTCCGGAGTTCGGAGATCGGCTTGTTGCAGCACGAACACGATGTTCTTTTTCCACCCATGACCCAGCATACGCAAAAAGTCCCAGGCGGAGGCGGCCCAGGGATTAACCATCGAGAAGACGAAGATGATAAGGTCGGCAAGTGGTACAAAGCTAGTCGTGATGTCCTGGTGGCTGGCAACGATGGTATTGGTTCCGGGAGTATCGACTACGTTGAAGTTTTTCAGGAATTCGATCGGGAGATAGCGCTCGGTAACGTCTTCGGCGATTGGGACGTCTCGGGGAGAGTCCGCATATTTGAATATGTAGATTTTATCGGTCGCCGGAAGAACATCGATCCTGCAAAATTCTTGGCCGAACAACGCATTGAGGAGCGACGACTTACCGGCCTTAACCTCACCGACTGCGACGAACAAAAGCGGATCATTGAGACCGGCAGCCAAGCTTTGTAGATTCTGGATGGTGGCGTCCGGTTCACCGGTTTGTTGCGAGAGCGCCACCAGGGCGCTCAGCGACTGGTTGAGGCGCGCGCGTGTTTCGAAGTATTTTTCTACGACCATCGTTTCAGATTCAAAGCAGCGAAGGTCGTTTGCAAAACAGAAGCTACCTTATTGCGCCGCCACCTTTTTCGCCTTCTTTCGTGGTGGCTGGGCCGGGGAACCGCCGGGTGTGGGCGATGATTTTGGCCGGTTCATGGCAATGAGCTGGCTGACGGTCACAAATTTATAACCTTTTGCCGCCAATGCGTCGAGCGTGGCCGGCATCGAATCGACCGTCTGTTTGTGAATATCATGCGAAAGAATGATTGCCCCGGGCCTGGCGCCCGCCAAAATGCGTTGCTGAATAACCGAAGCACCGGGCCGCTTCCAATCAAACGGATCGACCGACCATAAAATGACGCTCAAGCCAAACTGGTTTTCGATCCACTCTTTCTGGCGAGCGGTAATCGACCCGTAAGGTGGACGGAGCAGTTTCGGTGTATAGCCGGAAGCACTCTTGATAGCGTTTTGCGTTTTAGTGATTTCTTCGGTGACCCGGTCATCCGGGAGCTTGGCCAGCTGTGGGTGAGTCCAAGAGTGATTCCCGATCTCGTGCCCGTCGGCCAAAATGCGCTTCACAATATCCGGGTTCCGTTCCGCATTTTGGCCGATCATGAAGAAAGTCGCCTTAATGTTCCTCTGTTTAAGGATATCGAGGAGCCTTGGCGTCGTTTCTGGACTAGGTCCATCATCGAAGGTCATCGCGATGTATGGACCGTCCACGTTTGCCTGAAAGTAAGTAGCGGGTTTCAAGCCAGTCGGAGCGGGAGAACTGACTGGTGACGGAGTGGGAGCCGCTGGGTCTTCCGCACGAAGTAATGGGGCTATGCTGGCCATGGCCAAAAAAAGTCCGAGATAAGAGCGCATGAGATTAAAGGAAGCGTTTGAGAATGACCTCTAACTTTTTAACCGTCAATTCCGGCCAAAGTTTCCGATCGGTTACCAGCGCAGAATCAAGGACTCGATGTTCAGGCCAATTCGGCTCGGTAGGAATTCTCCGGATGATGTTTGGTAATACCCGGCGGGCCGCACCAGCATTGGCCACCAAATGTCCGATGATGATCTCTGCGGTCACCGGTTCGTCATCCACTTTCCAGCAGTCATAATCAGTTATGAAACAAATGGAAGCATACGAAATCTCTGCTTCTCGCGAAAGCTTTGCTTCCGGCGAGTTGGTCATCCCAATAACATCGAATCCCATTCGTCGATGAAAATCGGACTCTGCGCGGGTTGAAAAAGCGGGGCCATCCATGTTTACGTAGGTCCCGCCGTTATGAACCTGGTACCCGAGCGCGGTTGCTTCTTCCGCGGCGATCGTGCGAAGCGCATGACTCACCGGATCGGCCAACCCCACGTGGGCAACGATTCCTTCCCCGAAAAAAGTCGCATTCGCTCTCAGGCTGGTACGATCAAAAAATTGATCCGGCAGTACGATATCTCGTGGGTGGTATTGCTCTTGCAAGCTACCAACTGCGCCAACACTTATGATCCACCGTACATTGAGTGAACGAAGAGCAAAGATATTGGCCCGATGATTCAGTTCGGTCGGCAAAATTCGGTGTCCTCGAGCGTGTCGCGGGAGAAAGAAAATCGGTCGTTGATTGATGAATCCAGAGATAATTGCGTCAGAGGGGCTACCGAACGGGGTTTCGACGCGAATCTCTTTTGGGGAGGCGAGACCTTCGATCTGGTAGAGGCCGCTGCCTCCGATAACACCGATCGCGGCCGGTTGGTCATTCATGGACGATCAATAGGATTCAAGGACTCTGAACGATTCGCGAGGTCTTTAACAACCTCTGTACAGTATCATCGACCGTTGCAACGTCAGCTGAGGTTGTCTCGACGATTCCGTCCTTGTTGATTATCCAAATCTCCGGAATTTGGCGAACGCTATATTGCACCGCATAAGTATTGTTCCAACCTTCGCCATCGAAGTAGATGGGCCAGTTAATTCCCTTCTTAATCAAAAAATTCGCCATCGCCTGGCGATCGCGATCGAAAGAAATTCCCAGTATGACCAGGCCGGACGCTCGGTAAGTTTGATCGAGTTTCTGGATTTCAGGCAGCTCGCGGACGCAATCCGGACACCATGAGGCCCAGAAGTCGATGAGTACGACTTTACCGCGGAACTGTGCAAGATCGATTGCGCTTCCGTTGGTGGCGGTAAAATGCAAGTCAAGCGGCTTACCCAGAAGTTCCGCTTTCGCTAGCCGTGCCTGAGCGGCCTGTACCAGCTGTTGATCGGGATCTCGGACCAGTTCCTCCAAGAAGGACTTGGCCCTTTGTGCATCGACGCGATAGAGCAGATTCGAACGAGCCATTTGCAGAGAGAGTTTTTTTGGATCTGCCGGGTTTTCTTTCAAGTAATCGGCAATCTGTTGTTCCAAATGCGAGGCCGACTCGTTTGTAATCAGATCGTCGTTATTAAGTCGCTGGTGGATCAACCGAGCGGTCATTTGCTGCCGTAACGATTCCGGCAGCGAATGGCTGGCGATAAAACTGCGCGTTTCATTTTCTAATTGATCGAGCAAACCGCTGCGTTCAGTGGCCGATCCTGAAAACTCGGCACTTTCGAGTTCCCATTCCAGTGCCGTACCAGCATGAGAATCGTTCGGATATTTTTGCACGAAGGCTCGCGCGGCATTGAAGAGGTTCCGGTCTCGCTGGGCATAAAACTCGACCGCGTTTTCCCCGGCTGCCGGTTTTTCCTCACTGCGTTTTTCGAATTGGACGAGCTTGGTCCAATCAGTTTCGACCGAATCTTGGCCGGGAGCGGCCGGAACCAAGGCTAAGATGATAAAGGCCAAACCAAAAGTGCGCACCCAGTAGATTCGTTCCTCCTGGCCAGAACAGTCAAGAACTTGGTTTTTGAAGCCCCGCAGCAGGAGTTCTGACCTCCGCTACTGGAGGGATTGCTTTGCGGCTGCGGATTTGCAGCAGAAGGTTAGCTAGTAAAATGAGCCCGCCGCCGGATAGAACGGCTAGCGAGAACTGTTCGTTAGCATAATCAATATGAGCTAATCCACTCAGCTGGGCGGGCAGAAAGAGAGCGAAGACCGCAGTAAACAGCGGCTCAGTGGTATACACGATGCCTGCTTCGGTCGAGGTGATCGCCGGCTGGCAATGATTCATAAGATTAAAAGCGAGAAGCGTACAGAAAAACACCAGCAACAAAGTGAGGAAGAGTTTTGGAAACGAATCAATGGCATTCGCGTAATTCATTCGATCTGGCCGGGTACAAAAAGCGGCCAAACCAAAGACCGTGCCCATCGACAGAAACATCGTTGTCGAAACCAGGCGAGTTCGGTTCGGGCGGAAGGCAGGTCGCTCTAACCAGAGGATCTGGAAGGTAAAGAACACTGCGCTAATCAGAGTCTCCAATTCACCTCGGCTGATTCGGAACGTTCGCCAATCCACATTGGCCAATATTGCTATGCCACTAACTACCATGAAGATGGCCAACAAGTCGCGCAGTCCTGGTACCGTCCGAGTTCGTGCGAAATGGTAGAGCGGCAGTAGGATGCAATAAGCTTGGGTGAGGAACGCGGATATCGAAGCGGAGGTATAAGCGAGGCCATCCATTTGCAAGAGCATTCCTGCACCGCCGCAAAATCCGAGACCAAACCCCTGAATGAGTTCGCTTCCCCGAAGGCTACGGAGTTCTCGCCAGCAAAACGGTACCATCAGCAGTCCGGCCGTAAGAAAACGAATACTCCCCTGAAGGTTGACGACAAACCAGCTTGAGGATCCGGGCATTGATTGCAAGTAGAGCAACGTCAAACTCTTGCTGACTGGAAAACTGATACCCCAAAACAGACACGCTAAAATCAAAAGCAAAATAGCCGTTCGATGATGGAAAACGACTTCGTCCGGCTTCATCCCTCTGATTGCTGCTATGTCTGTGGCTTGAGCCATCGTGGACCGACACGAAACGAGAAAAATCGTTTCTGGTCAAGCGGAGGCGTCTCATGCTCTTCGCAATCGAAATAGCGAGACTCATGAGACCCATTGAAGTAAATCACAACTCCAACGACAATTGATTCTTCTCCACTCGCCGGAAGGCGTCGCAGCTCAAGTGAAAATCTCGTTCATTTAATCGAAATCTTCGGCAGGCAACCTCGAACAGCTGCCGAATCTGTTCTGCTAATAAGCCTTCGCCCCGCATCCGTTGCCCAAATTCAGATGAGTTTAACTTCCCGTTGCGCATCGAGCGAATCCGGCCAAGAACCGTCTCAGCCCGCTCGGGGAAATGCGATCTGAGCCAGGCAGGGAAAATTTCAGAGACCGCAAAGGGTAGTCGCACAATCGTGTAGTGTGCGCAGTGAGCGCCAGCCTCGGCAGCAGCTTGAATGATGCGTGGAATCTCATGGTCGTTAAGGCCGGGAATTACGGGTGCTACGTTCACACCGACCGGGATATTGGCCCGCGCCAGCTCACGAACCGCGGCCAGCCGCGCGCGCGGAGTCGAAGCTCTTGGCTCCAGTTTCGCAGCGAGATCTGCCTCCAGTGTGGTGATGGATATGGTGACAATCGCCGCGCGGTAGGTGGCAAGGCATTGGAGAAGGTCAATGTCGCGCGTTACCAGAAAGTTTTTCGTTACAATGGCAGCCGGATTACGAAACTCTGCTAGGACTTCTAAACATGAGCGTGTCAATCTGAGCTTCCGCTCAATTGGCTGATAGCAATCGGTCACGCCGCTCAACACCACAACCTGGGGTTTCCAACTCGGTTTGCTCAGTTCCTCGCGAAGCAGCGATCCGGCTTTCAGCTTCACCAGGATTTTAGATTCGAAATCCAATCCTGCTGAAAACCCGAGGTATTCGTGGGTGGGTCTCGCGTAACAGTAAGCGCAGCCATGCTCGCACCCCCGGTACGGGTTCACGCTCGTCTCGAAGCCGACATCGGGACTATTGTTTCGAGATATGATCGACTGGGTGTCGTCGCGAAAGAATTCGGTTGGCAGGGGACGGTCGTCTTCCGTGGCGCTGAATTCGTCCCGCTCATAATGCAAAGCAGTAAACCGATCGGCCGGGTTGATCGTCGCTCCGCGACCCCTAGGGCCGGACCGGTTCAAGGAATGGTCGGCGCCGAAGCTCATGGGAGAGGATGTACCAGGAACGGGATATGTTCAAGCGAACATATTCGAATGCGGCTTGATCCTCCTGGTTTAGGAATCCGGGGCGCGTTACGCCGATGAAGCCAGCTTTCCGGAATTCTTCAGACCTGCAAGGCGAAGGCTCCCTGAGGCTGGAGCGTCGAGCTGCATCAATTTTCTGCCATCCGAGACAACTCCGGCGTCGATATATCCAAGGGTCGGACGACCATGATACCGGCGAATTTATGATATCGGTAGACGTATTGGCGGATCGGAACATCGATGACGACGCGTCGCACATCTTTCGAGGCGTGCATAAAATGCACGACACCAACGCCGTCGCGATAAGCCAGCCCGACATGCTCGGTGAAACCCTCCGGCCCGCGGCCAGTGATGCAAATCACATCACCGCTTCGAATTCTTGATTCAATTTGCGAGACCCGCTCACGCGGGATGTGGTAGATGGTGCGGGAGGCGATGCGCTGTTCGATTGCGGCGATTTGTGGCACCAATGCAACATTATGACGCATGTACCGGGACTCGCGCCACTGGTGGCTCATTTCGTTAAGATAGCGCCCGCGCATTGGCACTCCACCGAGTGAAACGGTCAAATTCTTGACTAGTCCGCGTCGCTCATTGTCATAAATCCAGTCCTCAAGAAAATGAAGGCGGGATGTGTAGCTGCCGTTGCAGTGACCGCCTCGGTAACGGTCCAGCTCGATCATCGCGAGCAAATCGCTTGGGGCGTAATTGCCGCTCTTGATTTCCAGCATCCGGGCGAATCCAACCGAGATTTCGAAGAACGTCCAGCAGTCAAGCCCGTCCATGTTCGCCGATGGTGCCTCGACGTGATCGTCGACTTCCAAGGTGTAGTTGACATAGCGAGTTCCCAAAAAGCTCTTTGCAACTGCGACGATTCTTTCGCCAAGCGGCAACGCCCGCCAATTTTGCTGTTTAGCCTCCGCGACCAGCGCGTAGAATTTAGATTGGCCACGGAATACCGTCGACAATGGCAAGCTGCCGGCAGAGGCGGTCAATCCGGTCGAGAACAACAGAAGGGCTATAAAAAAGGCCGGCAAACGCATTTTTCTATTTTGCTATATTCGGTCGAATGAGCCAGCGAATTCAGTGTAGCGGCCGGTAACGTCGGTAGCGCGGACAGCGCTGGAAACCGTTAGAGGTGGCTTCTAAATTCTGGATTCTGATTTAGGTTCGCACATGACGCTCCAAGAAAAGATCGATTCGGATCTAAAAGAGGCGATGAGGGCTAAAGAAGCAGAACGGCTATCCGTACTTCGTATGGTTAAATCGGCTATGATGAACGCTGTTATCGAAAAACACGGCGCCGGGGGCAAGTTGACAGACTCTGATGCGATCCTCGTCCTGCGGAAGCAAGTGAAACAGCGGCAGGACTCTGTAGCCGGATTTGAAAAAGGAGGTCGTCCGCAGCTGGCGGAAAAGGAGCGGAGAGAGATTGGGATCCTTTCGGGTTATTTGCCGCAGCCGTTGACGACTGAAGAGGTGGCCAGCATAGTGCAGGCAGCGATTGCAGAAACTGGAGCATCATCCAAGGCGCAAATGGGTCAGGTGATGAAGATTGTGAACGAGAAAACCGCTGGACGAGCGGATGGCAGAACTTTAAGTGAGGCGGTCCAAAAGGCGTTAGGTTAACTGTTGTTATTTCTCTGGAATGATTCACGAATATCCGGTTCGATCCAACGCTCTCTGAACCAAGGAAGGGTTGGCACGTCATGACATCTGCGATCGTCGTTGCCGCTGGGACTAGCCAGCGGATGGGATTTGATAAGCTGACAGCCAAATTGGCCGGTTGTCCGGTATTTATTCGTACGCTCCAACGATTCGAAATTTGTTCGGAGGTGAAAGAAATTATCCTGGTTGTTCATCCAGAGCGCTTAAAGCAGTTCGGCTCATTGATTGCGGATTTCGGTCTAAGCAAAGTCAATCGAGTTGTGGCGGGAGGAGAGCAGCGGTATCTTTCAGTGGCTGCCGGTCTACAGGCGACAAGCTTAACGGCTGATTTGGTTGCAGTTCATGACGGTGCGCGACCGCTCATTTCTCCAGAGGTAATCTCGCTGGCCATTCGGGAAGCCCGCGAATGCGGTGCGGTCTCAGTGGCGGCCCCGATTGTCGAAACGGTAAAGCGGGCTGACGAAGACCAGCGCGTAGTGGGCAGCGTGGAAAGATTCGGTTTGTGGACGATGCAAACTCCCCAAGTCTTCCGGCGCGAGTGGCTGATCCGAGCGTATGAGACGGTGCTGGCCGGCGGCATTTCAGTTACCGATGAGGTTTCGGCTGTCCAGACCGCAGGTTTTCCAGTGAAGCTGTTGACGAATCCGGGTTGGAACCTAAAGATAACCTACCCAAGAGACCTGGATTTGGCGGAAATCTTGTTCAATTTGGAATCTAGTAATGTGTGATAAAGAGTGGGACTGTTCTAACTTGTCCCACTCGATGACCGTCTGATGCTTTATCGAACCAGTACACTAAAAAACGGGGTGCGTATCGCTACATGCGAAATGCCTCAGATGAAAAGCGTCAGTGTTGGCGTTTGGGTGGGAGTTGGAGGTCGACACGAACCCGAGCGGCTGTGCGGAATCTCTCATTTTTTGGAGCACCTTTTGTTCAAAGGAACCAAGACGAGAACTGCTCGCAACCTAACGGAGTCGATCGAAGGATTAGGTGGATTTATCAATGCTTTTACCACCGAAGATCACACCTGCTTTTACGCCAAGGCGGCCGCACAGCACCTGCCGGTTTTAGCGGAAATTCTGATGGACATGTTCCGGAACTCGCTGTTTGCCGAGACCGAGATCGAGCGAGAACGAGATGTTATTCGAGAAGAAATTTTAATGTACCGGGATCAACCGGCGCAATTTTCACAAGAGTTATTGAGCGAGGCGATTTGGCCATCTCACGCGTTGGGCCGGCCTTTAACCGGTTCGATGGAATCGATTGCCAGAATCCAACGATCCGAGTTACTCGAATATGTAAGGCGCAATTACAACGGTAACAGCACAGTGGTTACGGTGGCCGGAAGGTGTCGCCACGACGACGTCGTTGACATCTTCAGGAGCGGCTTGGAAGATCTTCCGGCCGGCGAAGCTCCGCAGTTTGAACCCTGGAATGGTTCAAAAAGGAACAAACGTCTGATTGTAGCTACGGAGGACACGGAGCAGACCCATCTTGCGCTCGGTTATCATGCGATTAGTCGAACGGATGATCGGAGGCATGCGCTGAAATTGCTCAGTGTTATCCTTGGCGAAAACATGAGCTCGCGGTTGTTTCAGCAGCTGCGCGAGCGTTATGCCTTCTGTTATTCGATTAACAGCGGTACCCTGGTGTTAGAGGACTCCGGTCTGGTAAGCATCTGTGTCGGGCTTGAATCAGTCAAACTGCGAAGGGCGTTACGGGCGATTAATCGGGAGTTGGAAAAGTTCCTGGAGCGGCCGCCGACCAAGAGAGAGCTGCGGCAGGCGCAAGAGTACACATTGGGCCAGAATGAGCTTAGCCTGGAAAGCACGACCAACCAGATTATGTGGATGGGCGAATCGCTGATCGCCTACGATTACGTAATCGATCCGGAAGAGGTACAAACTAAGGTAAAGGGCGTCACTCCTGAGAGTGTTCAATCGGTGGCTCGTCTGTGCTTTAGTCCCGAGCGTATGGGAATCGCGGTAGTAGGCGCGGTGAAAGAAGACAAGGTCCAGCGCTGGCTATCGGAAAACGAGATGTGAGAGGAGCGAGTGCGGGAAAGTACGAACTTTCCTACTCCGAATAGAGCGCTCCAGATGCGTGCGTCTGGGGCAAATCTTTCTGCCCTCCACTTGATGCCCGGTCGGAACCGGATTAGCGTCATATTTCTTCTGATTTCATGAACGTCGAAGTAGAACAGTTACCGAATTGCCTAGCGTCAATGCACGTGGAGCTCCCACCGGAGCGGGTCAAGCAGGAGTGGAACGAAATTGTGAAAGGGTTCCGCCAGGCTGCGCGTGTTCCCGGGTTTCGACCGGGTAAAGCACCCCAAAATGTAGTGGAAGCTAAGTACCGGAAAGAAATTCAGGAAGAGCTCACGCGTAAGCTTGTCCAAGAGACCACCAGAGAAGCGATCAAGGAAAAAGGACTCAAGGTCTTATCGGTATCAAATGTCGACGATGTCGAGTTTACGCCGGAACGCAGTATGCGTTTTACCGCCACCCTTATAACCACTCCCGAGTTTGAGTTGCCCGAATACAAAGGTATCCAGGTCAAGGTTCCGGGCACGGAAGTCGCTCCGGAGGAAGTGGACTCCGCTTTGGATCGGCTGCGGGAACGTCACGCCACGTTTAGCGAACTGGAAGGTCAGCCGCTGGAAATTGGTAGTTTTGCCGTGATTGACTTTACGACGGCGGTAGACGGACAGCCTCTATTGGAAGCGTTTCCGGATGCGCCGAAAATGCTGGGTGGTAACAATGATTTCTGGATTCGGGCAGAGGACGACATCCTGTTGCCGGGATTTGGACCGTCTCTGATGGGGATGCAGATTGGCGAGATCCGAGAATTTGATTTGCCGGTTCCAGACAAGTTTCCGACGGCCAGTTTAGCGGGAAAATTGATTCATTTCCGAGTCAATTTGAAAGCGCTGAAAAAAATGGATCTACCGGAGCTGAATGACGAGTTTGCCAGTCAGGTGGGCGAGGGTTTAACGGTGGAGAAATTGCGCGACCTGGTACGAGCGAGGTTGCAGGAAGAGCACGCGAAAGAGATAAATGCTCACAAACGGACTCAGATTGTCGATTACTTGGTGAAAAACGTTGAGTGCGAATTACCGCAAACCTACGTGAGAGACGAAACGCGACGCATCATGTCCGAGATCGTCGAGCATAACCAGCAAAGGGGAGTCAGTGAGGAATTGTTGCGGGAGAGCGGAAAGGAGATCGTGGATACGGCTTCGCGCAGCGCCAAGGACCGGCTCAAGGCGAGCTTTATTTTGACTCGAATCGGCGAAAAGGAAGAAATTGAGGTAACTGGGAATGATCTGAAAAAGCGAGTGGCGGAACTTGCGACCCAGTATCGTATGACTTTTGAGAAAGCGATGTCTGAACTCGATCGGAAAGGTGCCATTCCGCAGATCTGTGAAGAGATCCAGATCGGTAAGGTCCTTGATTTCCTAACCTCGAATGCTACCGTCGATGACAGCTCGGGAACCGCCTAAGAAGCTGCTTTAGAAGACCAAGCGAATGTCCAACCGCGTTTACACTCCGCACAGCAACTACTACCCTCCGACAGTCATCGAACGGGACGGCAACCAGGAAAGAGGGTATGACATTTATAGCCGATTGCTCAAAGATCGCATCGTTTTCATCGGCACTCCGATTGATGATTTCGTAGCAAACAGCGTTGTTGCCCAACTCCTGTTTCTGCAGATGCAGGATACGAAGCGTGATATTAATCTTTACATTAATTCTCCGGGCGGCTCCGTTACCGCCGGTCTGGCAATTTACGATACGATGCAATTCGTGACCTGTGATGTTGCTACCTATTGTATGGGTATTGCGGCGAGCATGGGAGCCGTTTTGCTGGCGGCTGGTACTCAGGGAAAACGTTACGCTTTGCCAAACTCGGATATCATGATTCACCAGGTTTCCGGCGGGGCCCAGGGTACCGCCAGCGATGTGGAGCGAACGGTCGAATGGATGTTCAAGATCAAGCGACGGCTGATCCACATTCTGTCGGCTCACACCGGCAAGTCAGACGAACAGGTGCAGATTGATTCAGATCGAGATTACTGGATGTCCGCCGATGAGGCCAAGGCCTACGGGTTAGTCGACGAGGTTGTAAAGTCCCGCAAAGATATTAGGGCGGATCTACTTCCACAGAACAGCGGGAGTGTGGTAACCTCCTGAAGTTCGTGAAACTTTGTTGCTGACGTAAGATGGCCCGGGCTTCCAATCTCACCATGTGTTCTTTCTGTGGCAAAAGCCATGCGGAGGTGCGCAAGCTTATTGCCGGGCCGGGTGTCTATATTTGCGACAATTGTATCAATGTCTGCAAGGGCATCCTTGATAAGGAGCTCAACGAGGACGCCCGTCGGCAAACGACAACTCTCCGCGTACCGAAGCCGGCGGAAATCCGGCGGCAACTTGATCAGTACGTGATTGGTCAGGAAGGGGCCAAGAAAGTGCTTTCGGTAGCGGTACACAACCACTACAAACGCATTTTACACTCCGGCGGGGGCAAGGATTTGGCACTAGATCCTTACGCCGATGTGGAAATTGAGAAGAGCAATATTCTTCTCATTGGCCCGACCGGCTGCGGGAAAACGCTGCTGGCGCGTACACTGGCTCGCATCCTCGATGTGCCATTTTGTATCGCTGATGCTACGACTCTGACGGAGGCGGGTTATGTTGGAGAGGATGTCGAAAACATCATTTTGCGGTTGCTGCAAAATGCCGACTACGATGTAAAGCGGGCCGAAATCGGAATCGTCTATATTGACGAAATCGATAAGATCGGCCGCAAAACGGATAATGTCAGTATCACGCGCGACGTCTCGGGCGAAGGAGTGCAGCAGGCGCTGCTCAAGATTCTTGAAGGCAGTAGTTGTAACGTACCTCCCCAAGGAGGCCGCAAGCATCCCCATCAAGAATATATCCAGGTAAATACCGAGAAGATTTTGTTTATCTGCGGAGGTGCTTTTGTCGGTCTCGATCGAATTATCAATAAACGGTTAGGTAATCGAGTTCTCGGATTTCAGGCAGCGATGTCAAGTGCAGCTTCGGTGCAAATACACGAGGCGCTGCGGCATACCGAACCCGAAGATCTCCTCTCGTTCGGTATGATTCCCGAGTTCATCGGGCGACTGCCCGTCGTATCGGCCTTGGATGCTTTGACTGAAGACGAGCTGATGCTGATTTTGACCGACACACGGAACGCGATGGTCAAACAGTATATTAAGTTATTGGCGATGGAAGGAGCCAATCTAGTCGTAACGAAGGATGCTCTGCGAGCCATGGCGCAACAGGCTGCCACCAAAGGGACTGGAGCTCGGGCTCTTCGCACAATGTTTGAGAAGATAATGCTGGATGTGATGTACGATGTCCCCAGTCGCGAAGATGTTGCCGATGTCGTCATTAATCGCGCGGTAGTAGAAGGCAAGCGTGCGCCTCTGATTCGTCGCAAACAGGATAAGGACGCGGCGTGAGATCCGGGTGCGTTGCACCGGAACTTGGGCAGCATTCGAATTTCTGTTCCGAGCATTGTCCGCTGGCAATTGATAGATTATTCTTGGGTGAACCGCCTTCGCGGCAGTTCAAACGGTAGAAGTTCGTTTGTTTGAACTCACATGGCCCAGTTCGAGCATACCCGACGATGGATTGCGATAGCGTGCGGGTTTGTCCTGTTTTCCGGCTGTCAAAAGTCTCCCGCGATTAGCGATGAGGAACTCACTCACCGGTTGGTCGGTACCTGGATTACTGACGAATCAGGAGGTAATCATCGCTTCTACGGTGAGAACAGTTTCCATCGCGACGGCATGCACTCGGCCGATGAAGTGATGCACGCTGATGGTGGCACCACAAAGTGGACCTTTTCTGGTATGTGGGATGTACGTGGTGGAAAGTTGCTTGCATCCGGCGAAGTCTTCCGAAGCGACTCCGCGGCAGTTGAGACCTACCAGGTCGAAGAAAAAATCGAGAGTCTGACCAGCGACGAATTAGTGCTCGTAAGCGCGAACGGGACCAGGCTGGTTCGCCATCGCAAGAGATGATTGGGAACCCACTCGCTTCGATCGAGACGTGTGCTAGGGTGCTGCCGGAATTATGCGCAAGTTTTCGTTAGTAGCTTTGGCGCTACTAGTCTGTTTTAATTTGGCGGTCGGGTACAAAGTCCTGACGGGCAGCGCATCCGCTGAATCGAGCGAGACCGAGTACAACAATCTTTCCGTCTTTACCCGTGCTCTTCAGCTGGTCCGTCAAGACTATGTCGACGAGAACAAAGTCGCGTTAAAAGACCTCACGTATTCGGCTCTGCGCGGCATGCTTAATAGCTTGGATCCCCACAGCCAGTTCATGGAGCCGACGGACTTCAGGGACATGCAGGATGACACCCGCAGCGAATTTGGGGGTCTCGGGATCATTGTCTCGACCAAAGATGGAATTATTACTGTCGTCACTCCAATGGAGGATACTCCTGGGTTCCGGGCGGGAATCATGCCGGGAGATGAGATCTTGCGAATCAACGGAAAGGTGACTGATCGAATGAGCCTGCAAGATGCGCTCAACCAGCTCAGAGGAGAACCGGGCCAACGCGTGACGTTAACAATTTATCGCCCCTCGTCCAAAGAAACGAAGGAATTCAATCTGCAGCGCGAAATCATCAAGGTGGCGAGCGTAAAGGATTCAAAGATTCTTGATCCAACGGCTACCGGGAAGTTCAAGATCGGATATCTCCGAATCACTCAATTCAACGAGCCGACTGCGCAAGAGCTGCGGCAAAGATTGGATGAACTCCAGGCGAAGGGCATGCAAGCTCTCATCGTCGATCTCCGAAATAATCCGGGAGGACTGCTCAACAGTGCGGTCGACGTTTGTGCCAATTTTCTGCCTTCTAAGACGATGGTGGTTTACACGGAGGGTCGCGGCGGATCGCAACACCACGAGTATTTCACTGATCGCAATTCTAAGCCGGTCACAAATTTTCCATTAGTGTTATTAGTCAATGCGGGAAGCGCTAGCGGCGCCGAAATTGTTGCTGGAGCGTTGAAAGATCTAAACCGAGCCATTGTCGTGGGCGACACTACGTTCGGTAAAGGATCGGTTCAGACGGTGATCCAACTTCCGGACGGCTCGGGCTTGCGGCTGACTACGGCTAAGTACTACACGCCGAGCCGGCAAGTAATCCATCAGAACGGTGTCACTCCCAATATTAAGGCTTCGCTTACGCCGGATCAGGAGAAAGCTCTGGTTTTGCGGCGTCGTGACGGTCCGTTGGCGGCGGACGAACAGAAACTGGTGAATGATCAGCGAGACGCGCAACTCGACCGCGCAATCGACGCGTTGAAGAGCGTAATGATCTACACTCAGAACGCCGGCAACACAGAACAGGGAAATTAATTCCCAAATGCGGATTGCGGAGCGCGAAGTGTGAAATCCGAAATTCGCAATCCAAGATCCAAAATGGATACACCGCTCGTCCTGGCAATCGAGACTTCATGCGACGAAACGGCGGTAGCACTGCTACGGAATCGGGATGAACTCCTTATTTCCAAGATAGCGAGCCAAAGCGCAATCCACGAACGTTATGGCGGAGTTGTACCGGAGGTCGCGTCGCGTAATCATCTCATCAAACTACCGGTGCTAGTAGAGTCTGCTTTTGCCGATGCGGGGGTCCGATTGGCGGATGTCGATTGTGTGGCGGCCACTCGCGGACCTGGATTGCTCACTTCTCTACTAGTTGGATATGCGGCGGCCAAAGGAATCGCGATCGGTCTGCGAAAGCCATTTATCGGGGTCAATCACCTGGAAGCACATCTGCTTTCGCCCTTCTTTAATGATCCAGCCGGAACGCAGCCCTCCGTTGGCTTGATCGTCAGCGGGGGTCACACTCAGCTGGTCTCGATGGAGGCCATCGGCCAATACAGAATACTGGGTTCGACCCTTGATGATGCGGCAGGTGAGGCGTTTGATAAGGTTGCTAAGCTGCTGGGTCTGCCGTATCCGGGCGGACCAAATATCGAGCGCTGCGCGCAAGGCGGCGATCCAGCTCGTTTCGATCTTCCGCGCGGCATGCTGGGAAGTGGCGATTTCAATTTTAGTTTCAGCGGCTTGAAGACGGCGGTCCGCTATTTATTGCCCAAGTTATCTGGGGATTACCAAGCCGACTTGTGTGCTTCCTTCCAGGAAGCGGTGGTCCAAGTCTTGGTCCGGAAAACGATTGCAGCCGCTAAATCGGTTGCCGTCCAAACCGTGACCGTGAGCGGTGGAGTGAGCGGTAATTTGCGGCTACGTCAGGAGATGGAGCGTGCGGCGATAGCTGCCGGGATTAATCTACGTTTGGCCGCTCCGGCATTAACGACCGACAATGCCGCGATGATCGCGTTTGTAGCAGGAGAACGTTTCCGATCTGGATCATTCACCGCTTGTACCCAAGACGCAGACCCGAATTTGAAGTTGGTCTAAGGCAGCGCGGGCGTGTCCGCCTTCACAAACTTTCGCACCATGATCTTGCCAATTCGAGCAAAGACTGTCAGGCCGCCAGGCCATCTTGAACCGCACCTTCGGCGCTGCTAAAGGAGAGACGTGACACTTTTGTTGATCGACGGACACTATTATGTCTATCGCTCGTTTCATGCGATCCAGACCTTGAACAACTCCCGAGGCGAACCGACGAACGCCATTTACGGATTTGTAAAAACGGTCCGCAAGATGATCAAAGATTTGCGGCCCGATCTCGCTGCGGTTTTCTGGGACGAAGGAATGCCGGAAAGAAGAGTTCAATTGCAGCCGGCTTACAAGCAGCAGCGCGAAGCCATGCCGTAAAAAATGATCCCGCAATTAGACTTCATTCGTTCCTTTGTAGGACCGATGGGAATTAAGTCCGTAGCGCTGCCCAATACGGAAGCAGATGATCTAATGGGGTGTTATGTCCTGGCGGCGGCGCAGGATCAGCACGACGTCATTTTGTCGACGAACGATAAAGACCTTTTCCAACTGGTCAGCGACAAAG
>Ga0137415_10002719_pt1 | contig 17513 bp, 14 predicted proteins | sample CZODoug3_1_1_16f_FD_183082 | JGI IMG/M metagenome (GOLD analysis project Ga0137415, IMG submission 183082) | Vadose zone soil fungal communities from Angelo Coast Range Reserve, California, USA - CZODoug3_1_1_16fungal (Hybrid Assembly) | ecosystem: Environmental > Terrestrial > Soil > Vadose...
GAACATTCCCCCGCTTCCAATCAACATCATCCCGCTTTGCATGGCCGCGACGCAGATCTGGCTCATGCAAATGACACCGAAAACCGGCGACGCCACGCAACGTCGCGTCATGATGTTTACGCCACTGATCTTCCTCTTTTTCTGCTACAATTTCGCGGCGGCGCTTGCATTGTACTACACCGCGCAGAACCTTTTGAGCATCTTGCAATTTTATCAGAACAAAAACCAACCGATGCCTACGCTCGAGAAAGTTGCGCCCGCCGCAAAGCGAGCGCGCAAAAACCGATGATGACTCCGAAGGAATTGCTCGACACCATGCTCGGCTATCTCGGTTTCGTCGTGCAAATCGACGAAACCCGGAGTGAAGGCGGCAGCTTGACCCTGCAAATTTACACCGAAGAAAGCCGGCGTTTGATCGGACGCGACGGCGAAACGCTCGAAGCCATCCAGTTTCTCCTGAATCGGCTGTTGCAGACCAAAGACAAGGAGGCTGCAAAGGTAATCGTCGATTGCGAGCTCTACCGCTCCATGCGCGAAGACCGCATCGTCCAGCGCGTCCGCGAACTGGCGGAACGCGTTCGCATCACTGGCCGCTCACTCCAGCTCGAGCCGATGAACTCCTACGAACGGCGCATCGTGCACAACGCGTTCAAAGACGATCCGGACGTCGCGACATGGAGCCCGTCCGATTCCGCGCGCATCAAGCAGATCACATTGCTCAAACGCCAGCCCAAAAAAGAACCCGCGCAAGGAAAGGCGATCTCCTAATCGCCTCATCGCCGCGGCAACCGCTCCTTGTAGCGGCGCTCTATGAGCGTCGCACTAATTCCCGACTGGAATCGATCGAACGCTACAAATCTCCTTGGAACCGCGCGGCTTCTTTTTGCTCGCCCGCGCGCACTTCGGGCCGCCAACGGAACTTTTTCAATATAGGATTCGGTTTGTTTTCGACCGCATCGGCAATGATTTCGCCCAGCACCGGCGCGAATTTGAATCCGTGGCCGCAGTCGCCGGTCGCGATGACCAACCCCGGTCTTTCCGGATCGGGCGCGATCCAAAAATGTCCGTCGTGTGTGTCGCAGTACATGCAGATGCGTGTGTGAACAATTGGCACGTCTGCCAGCGCGGGAATCGATCCTGACAAAAACTCGCGCAGATCCTTTTCTTCTGCGGGCGTCGCTGCTCGGTCAGAAGAGTCGGGCGACATCTTCCGGCCGGGACCGTGGTTCGCGATTTTGACGACGCCTTGATTCAGCGGGAAACCGTAATAACCCGTCGTTGAAATGTCGGCCCCGAAAAAGGGAAAACGTTCGGGCAAAAAAAGTTCGGGGTTGCGCGGCTTGAGATGAAATACGGGATGGCCGGTCGCTCGAAGGAATTTTTTCGTAAACGGCAACAGATACGGAGTCCACGCGCCAACCGCGATAACGACCGCGTCTCCACTAATCCGATCTCGATCTTCGAGGACAACGCCTTTAACACGATCATTACCTTCATCAAGCGAGGCGAGCTTGACGCCTTGACGTAATTCAACGCCGCGCGATTTGGCGCGCTCGGCAAGCATGGCAACGACACGCCCGCTTTCAACGTAGCCGGCGTCCGGATCAAGGAAGCCGTCTTGAAACCGTTCCGCATTAAAGGCGGGAAAACGTTCGCGCAGCTTCGCCGAATCGATGCGCTCGAACTTGTGTCCGCGCTTTTCCAACACCTTGCAGCTCTCATATTCAAAGTCACCGGCTTCCATCGGTCGCCGTCGCAGGAACAAAACGCCAGTCTCGTGATACAATTCGACTCCCAGTTCCTGGTTCCATTTCCGCCAGATCGGGATCGAGCGTTCAGCCAGCACTGTATACTCTTCATCCGCGCCGTAAGCTGCACGAATCGCCTTGCTGATATCGGTGGACGCAGCCAGCGGATGGGGCAGTGGCCCCGGATCAATCAGAGATACTTTATGACCGCGCTTTTTTAACTCAATCGCGGAAGTAACGCCGTTAATGCCTGCACCAACTATGATTACTTTGAGCATCATTGTGAATTGTGACGATAGCGCGTTTGTAGCCACGGCGCTCTGTCGCCGTGAATGGATTTGGGCGCGGACGCCTCGACAGAGCGAGGCGACTACAAATCGCCGAACTGGAAAACAATCTTGCCGCTGCGTTTGCCTTGCGCAGCGTGCGCGACTGCGGCGTTTACTTCGCTGAGTGGATAAACTTTCTCCACTTTTGCTTTCAACAATCCGCGTTTCGCCATTTCAAAGAGCTGCCGAAACGCTTCCATGCGTTCCGGCATCGTCGCGTTGTCGTACCATTTATTGATCCAGATGCCGCGGAAGCGCAGATCCTTGAAAATGAGCAGGCCATTCGGAATTTTCAGTGGCTGCAAGCTCATTGCGCCGAAAGTTACCATTGTCGATCCGGGGGCGAGGCAATTTGCGAGACGCAGGGCGCTCTCGCCGCCCACCGCATTCAGACCCAAACGAATCGGCGCGCCGCTTGTCGCATTTTTCACTTCGTCGCGAAGAGCCTCGCTATCGACAAGCACGACATCGCCGCCGTCCGCGCGCAATTCAGCGATCAACTCCGCGCGACGAACAACGTTTAGAGTTTTGTAACCGAGATCGTGCGCGATCTGAATCACCGCGCGGCCAGCGGCGGAGTTCGCCGCGTTCTGAATCAACCAATCACCGCGCTTCAACTCGACATAATCGTGCAACAATCGCCATGCAGTCATCGGATTGATTTTCAACATCGCCGCTTGCGCAGGCTCAATTTCCGGCGGCACAGCAACAAGCTCGTCCGCTTTTACCGAGACCGCCTCGCGCCATGTGCCGATGTTGTGCGGCAAAATCACCAGCGCACCAATCGCGACGTTCGTGACTTCGGGGCCAAGATCGACAATTACTCCCGCGCCCTCAAATCCCGGAGTCGCGGGAAGAGCCGGCTGCACCGGATATTTTCCTTCGATTGCATTCAAGTCCGCAGGATTAATCGGCGCAGCGCGCACTTGCACGATCGCTTCACCCGGCCGTGCTTTCGGCCACGGCTGGGTCTCAATGCGCAAGACGTCCGCCGGATTTCCGTGCGTTTCGTAAACGGCTGCGATTATATTTTTGGTCATGTCGCCGGCGCAGCAGCCTACATCGAACGTCACCGCCAGCAATCTGCAAGCTGGCGCCCGCCTCGCTCTCATCGGCATGATCGTCAATGTCGCGTTCGCAATTATCAAAATCACCGCCGGCGTTTTTGGAAATGCTTATGCGCTCATCGCGGACGGAATTGAATCTTCTCTCGATGTTGCCGGCTCGATTGTGATCTGGGGCGGATTACGCTTTGCGGCGCGACCTCCGGACGCCACGCATCCTTACGGTCACGGCAAAGCGGAACCGCTCGCCGCGATTTTTGTCGCGCTCGGTGTTCTCGCCGCCGCGGTTCTGCTCGCGGTGCAGAGCACTCGGACAATTTTTCTGCCGCATCGCGCGCCCGCCCCCTTCACTTTGGCGGTGCTTCTCACGGTCGTCGCCGTAAAGGAAACTCTCTTCCGTTATGTCGTCCGCTTTGGCCGTTCCATCGAAAGCATCGCCGTTCAAGCCGACGCATGGCGTCATCGTGCCGATGTGCTCACGTCCCTGGCTGCGTTTATTGGAATTTCGATTGCTTTGATCGGCGGCGAAAAATGGCGAAGCGCGGATAACTGGGCCGCGATTTTTGTTTGCCTCATCATCGCCACCATCGGCGTGCGTCTGCTCGGGCCCGCGCTCCACGATATTCTTGATACCGCGCCGCGCGGCGAAATTATCGATCTTGTCCGCAAGGCGGCTGCCTCTGTTCCGCGGGTGATCGAGATCGACAAATGTCTCGTGCGAAAAATGGGTTTGAACTTTTATGTCGATCTCCATGTAAAAGTAGACGGCAGTATTTCCGTGCGCGAAGGCCATCACATCGCGCATCAAGTGAAAACCGCCGTTCAACAAACCGACCCGCGCATTGCCGATGTGCTTGTTCACATCGAGCCCGCGCGGCCTGCTCGTTAGCCGCGCAATTCTTGCAGAAGCGCGACAATTGCGTCGGTCAACGCCTGGCGGGCCTGCCTGATTCGACTCGTGAAGCGAACAAAACGCCAGACATTGCTAGGATGTTTCAGAAGATATAATGAAAGCTTTGCGATATCAGTTCGCTGTCGTTCGAGGTCGAATAAAAGATGCGGTGGAGCGGGGAACGGTTCGTCCAAACTGTCGCTGATCGCGCGCAAAGAAAGCATTCGAATACCGCGCGCGATGCATGCTCGCGCGATTGTTTCGGTTTCCATGTCTGTCGCGAGCGCACCCTGTGCGCGCGCGATCTCATTTCGTTGCGCAGTTGAATCGACGATCGTTGTCGATGTAAAAAGTTTGGCGGTACGCACGTTTCGGGCGGCGAGAAGGCGCTGTGCGGCGGAAAGTAATTCTCCGTCCGAGAAATTTTCCGCGAGAAACAAATCACCGACTCTCAGGTCTTCGCCTACGCCGCCGGCGAAGCCACTGCTGATCCAAATATCCGGATGTTCAACGCGCAGAAAATTATCGATGTTTGCCTGACAAGCTTTTCGGCCAACCCCCGTGTGAAAGATCGCGATTGGTCGCTGGTTGATCTCTCCGTAAATGATTTCAGTGTCGCCGCTCACTGCGCGTCGCTTGTCTCGCATAAGAGCAACGAATCCAGAACTCTCCGCCGGCAAAGCGAACGTGATCGCAATCATCGCATCATCTGGTCTTACAATCCGCGATCAGTTTTGCGGTAGCGGGGACTCGACGATTTGCACGGCAAAACTCTTCTTCTCGGCGCCTGGCGCGGCCGTTTCGTTAGGCGAAGGCAAAGGCGAGGCTGAGCTCGGAGCGCCGCCGGTGATTGTCGAAATCGCCGCCCGAAATTCCATCTCGCGATTCGCGGGAAGATCGATAAGGAGGCCGAGACGATGTTGCTCCGGAATTCCTTTCGTGGCGGAACCGCCAAGCTGCTGAGTGATCGACGCGACTTCGTTCGCAACCGCATCCAATCGCCCGGGTGCTGCCGCTATTGTGATCTCGCTCACGCCGAGCGGTGCGGGCGTGAGCGCCGTCGCCGCTGCCTGTTCGAGAGATTTCGCCAGTTGCTGGCGCATTTGCGCTTCGAGCAATTCGCGATTCGGATTTTTCGTTTCGTGTCGTGCGATTAGCCATAGACCCACCCCCACGTTTGCGGCCATGAGAATGATGAAGCCTATGCCAACGCGGCGCGCCATTTTTCGGCCGCGTTCCGAAACATCCACCTGGGCTGGCAGCAAAACCTCGCGCGAATCGCCGCGCATACTCGCATGAATTTGTCGCGCTACCGCGAGCTCGCGTTGTAATTGCTGGTCCGAAGTTAGTCGCTGCTCCAGCTCCGCGCGTTCCCTCGTGGAGAGCTTGCCGTCGAGATAATCGAAGAGCTTGTCCGGGCTCATGCTTTTCTCGAAAAGCGTCACGCGAGACGCCGTCACACGCAATCGTTAAGTGCCGCTTCTGAGTTGGGCGTTGGATTGTTGAGCGTTGCAACCTTCGGCGCTCATAGAGCGCCGCTACAGTTGCATTATTTGCGCTTTCCTCTCGTGGAAATAGAGTACCGCCCTCGTGGGCGAAGATGGCGAGGCAGAAATTCCTCCGTACAGAGGATGGAAGCGCCGTGCCTGGATTGCATTGGCGATCTTTGGCGCGCTCGTGCTGATCTTTCATCGGCCGTTGCTGCAGGGCCTCGTGCGGCAGATTGCGTTGCATTACGCAGCCAAAGAAAATCTGAAAATGGATTTCCGTTTGGAGGGTAATGTTTTTACCGGTCTGACCGTACGGAACTTTCACGCGGTCGCGATTGGTCCCTCGGACGTCGAATCGATCGACGCCGATTTCGCGCACGGGGATTACAGTTTGTGGCGCTTTCTTCGGCATGGCCCGACCGATGCCTTCCGAAATATCGAGGTGCGTTGTGCGCGCTTTGTTTTGAATCCGGCGGGAACGCCGCTCAAAGTGCGTCCTCCGAAAGTCGACGAGAGAATCAGGCTACCGGGAATCATTCCAGCGGAACGGCTGCGGTTGTCCGATGTCGATCTTGTCGTGCGCAATCAGCCGCACGATTTCGTCATGCAACATGTCGATCTTGACTTGAATCCGCGCACGCCGGGCGAATTGCGCATCGAGAAATTGCAACTCCCAACGGCGCCAGCCTGGTCGAAAATTTCCGCGCCGGTTTCTTACGTAAACAGCAATCTGATGGTACGCGATCTCGTCCTCAATAATGAGGAGCGCATTCACTCCCTAAGGGTGGATGCTTCGCGAATCAGGTCGGGAACGTTAACGATCGAGGTCGAGTCGGAGATGGGTTCCGGAAAACTATCGGGGTCACTCGTTTTGCGCGAAACGCGCACTTCGCTAAACACAGATACTCATTTGGTTGTTGAGAATGTAAAGGTCGAGGCGCTCAACAAATATCTCGGTTTATCGGAAGCAGTTAGGCGTGGCGACATCGAGCGACTTACGATCGATGGAACGGGCGTGCTCAACACACCGCGCACGTGGAATGGAACTGCCTCCGCGCATATCAATAACTTCCGCGAGCAAGGGATCTTTTTCGATCGCGTCGATTTTCAAGTGATTGCGCGTGACGGAATCGCGACGCTGCCGGTCGCTGATTTGGTGCACGCGCAAAACAAATTCCATTTGCGCGGATCGGCCGAGTTGCCGCCGGACATCCGACAATTCGGCCGCAGCGCCGCGACGCTCGAGCTAACAGGTAAGGCTGTTGATTTGCACGCGATGACGGCAGGAAGTGTCGAACCGTTGACTGGTTCTGCGCAGATTAACGGCAAGATCGAGATCAAGAATGGGAAGTTTGATGCCAACTTCATGGCGTCGGGGGGTTCGATCGGATTTGAGAACGGCGCGATCGACAAGCTCAGCGTTAATCTTAGAGCATCTAAGATAGTGCCGCCGTCTAATATTAGAAAATCCTGGTTCGCCGATCTTCGCTCCGCGGTGGACCTGGAGATAACTGATGTGCGTTATCGGGATTATGCGATTGATTCAGTCGAAGGAGCGCTCCGCGGCGCCGGCGACGTGGTCAAGCTGGAACGCCTCAATCTAAGGCGGAACCAAAATGACCTCAGTGTTCGAGGCCGATATCGGTTGCCGGAAGAGTTGCGCATGGCCGCGTCACAATCAGCGCAGTTGGACCTTTCGCTAAACGCGATCGAGCTCGGCGATTATTGGGCGTCCGATTCGCCGGATAAGATCACTGGGCCATTGCACGTCGCAGCGCAGATTGAGCGGAAGCAGGGAGTCAGTAACGGCCAAATCACAATCTTCGGATCGAATCTTAAGATGCGAGATCTGCTCTTCAAGCAACTGAGCTCGCAATGCTCGATCTCGAGCAATGTGATTTACGTGAATGATTTCACCGCGAGTTTGAATGAACGCGATTTTATTGGCGCGAATGGACTCGTCGATCTTCGTGCGCCGCATCGCTACCGCGGAAAGCTGTCGGCGAGTGTTTCGGACTTATCGACGCTCGAACCGTTGCTCACTGCTTATGGAAACGAGCGCAAATTGGCGGGATCGTTCTTTATCAATTGGGACGGCCGCGGCGAAGCAGCGACGACGTTCAAACATTCCGGGAGCCTGAAGCTTGCCCTCGAGAAAGGCCGCTACGGCGATTTGCAATCGTTGCAGGCGAAGGCGGAAGCCGCCTATTCGCCGGCTGGTTTGAATGTTCCGATTCTCTTTCTCGGCAGCAACAAGATGGATTTCCAAGCGATCGTTCGGGCAAGCGGGGCAACGCTTGAGCTTACAAAGATCCAGCTTGATCAGGGCACAGCCAAATATGCTTCGGGCTATGTCTCGGTCCCGTTTATTTGGAAGAACCTTGGGACGCGTGCGCCAGTGTCTCCGTCCAATGGAAAGGTGACGGCGACCTTTCAATCGGAGAACATCGACATCAAAAGACTTTTCGAGGATGTGGGCGTAAAACCGGCGGCCTCGGGGACAATCAACGTGAAGTTCGACGCGCAAGGAACCCTGGCGGATTTGAACGCGCGGCTGGACGTGCAGATGCGCGATGTCCGGAGCGAGCAACTACCCAAGTTGGAGCCGGCGACATTCGATCTCACCGCGCAGGCGCAACACAACCAACTGAACGTTTCAGGCAAGCTGCAACAGACCAAAATTCAACCGATGGAACTGACAGCGAACCTGCCGTTCAACGCGGCAAAGATTCTGCGCGAACGGAAGCTGGATGAGGCCACGCCACTTAGCGCAAGAGTCCGGTTGCCGCGAAGTTCCGTCAATTTCCTGCGACAATTTGTACCCGCGATTCAGGAACTCGATGGCGACGTGGCGCTGGATGTAGATCTGGGCGGGACGATCGGGCACCCCATTTTCACCGGCGCCGGCGACATGACTGTGAACCTCGCCCGGTTTAGCGATCCGACGCTGCCCGCGCTGACAAATTTCAAGGGCCGGCTCAACTTTGCGCGTAACGCGCTGACCTTGGAGCGGTTCGGCGGCGAACTTGCCGGCGGCCCGTTTTCGGTGACTGGCCGCATCACATTTCCGAAACTGACCGCCGCGAATCTGGATCTGCAATTGAAAGCCGAAAGCGCACTGGTCGCGCGCAACGACACATTGACCGCGCGAGCGGACGCGAACATCAAAGTCGTCGGACCGATCGGCAGCGCAACCGTCACAGGCAATGTCGCGCTGACCAACAGTCAGTTCCTCAAGAATATCGATTTGATCCCAATCGGTCTGCCGGGCCGGCCCGCGCCGCAGCCGCCGTCGTCGCGCCCGGATTTTTCCTTCCCGCAACCGCCGATCCGCGATTGGAAATTTGATGTCGCGATTAAGACGAAGGACGCGGTGCTCATTCGCGGTAACCTGGCCAACGGCGGGGCCGTGAGCGATCTGAAATTGAGCGGCACGGGACTGCATCCAGGATTGCAAGGCTTGGTTCGACTCAACGATGTGGAAGCGACCCTTCCGTTCAGTCGTCTCGAAATCGCCTCCGGTTTTCTTTATTTTGATCCAAGCGATTCAATGAATCCGAAGATTGATTTGCACGGCACTTCGTTGCTCCGCGATTACACGATTCATGTTTATGTTTACGGCACCTTGCTGGCGCCGGAAGCGGTGTTCTCAAGCGAGCCGCCGCTTCCCCAGGAAGAAGTCATCTCGCTGCTCGCAACTGGAGTGACGCGAGAAGAACTCACTGCCAGTAACAACGTGCTGGCCGGGCGGGCCGCGTCGTTGCTGGTGCAACAGCTCTACCGGAAAATTTTCAAGAAAGGTCAGCCGACGAAAGGCGAATCGGTCTTCAATCGCCTGGACGTGGACATTGGCATGGTCGATCCACGCACCGGCCAACAAAAAGCCACAGCGCGTTTCAAGATCAACCAGCAATTCGTTCTGGTCGGCGACCTCGGCGTCGGCGGAGATTTTCGCGGTATGGTAAGATATCTCATCCGCTTCCGCTGAAATGCGACGCACCATTGGTCTTATTCTGTGCAACGTATTGGCGGGGACCGCGCTGCTCGCGCAAAACGCCGTCGATCTGCCGCAACAGGAAGAAAAAGACAAAGCAAAACGGGCGGTCGCGAAGCAGCAGGAAAAGCGGGCGCAGCGCGCGAGCGTGATCGAATTTCGCGGCCAGCACGCGTTTGATGAAAAGGAATTGCGATCGCAATTAAAGGAGCAGATCACAACGATCGATGATTTCGGACTAACCGCAGCGCGCGGGGATGATCTCGCTTTTTTTCTCGCGGTTTTTTACCGGAAACATGGTTACGCGAAAGTGGACGTGCGTTATGTGATCGAATCGAGTGATCGCCTACGTCTGGAAATCAACGAAGGCCCGCTCATGACTCTGGGTAATGTGATCTTTGATGGCAACACAAGAGAACCAGCGGAGAAGCTCTTCGAGTACGCGGTAGGGCCGACACGCGAGCGCTATTCGAAATTGCAAAAAAATCTCCCCTTCGTCGCTGCCGACGTTCAAGAAGGCGCCGATCTCGTCCATCGCTTTTATATCGCGGAGGGATTCCTCGATGCCGTGGTCGATCCTCCGCGCTACACCTATCGCGAGCAAAGCAACCAGGTGGACGCGATCATCCCGATTCACGAGGGAAAGCAATATTTTTTCGGCGACGTCTCATTTAGCGGGCGGGCCATTTACGACGCGGAAACATTGCGCGGGCAACTGCTCGATCTCTTGCAGCAACCGTACACCGATGCGCGTGTCGCCGATATCCCGCGACGTTTGCAGACCTACTTTAAGACGCGCGGTTACTATGATGTGAAAGTCGAAGCGACCGGCGCGCCGGAGGAGGCCGTGAATGGTCGCGTGCCGGTGGAGATCGCGATTGCGCCCGGACCGCTTTACCATTTTGATGGCGTGACGGTGAGTGGGCTCGATCGTCTGCGCCCGGGTTATGTCACCAAGCGATTCAGCAAGCTGAGCGGCCAAACTTATAGTCCAGACGTTCTCGACGAGAGATTCCGCACGCTCATGGGGACAGGTCTCTTCAATGTCCTGCAAATTAAACCGGTGCCGGTCGGTGGAAATCTGTTGCGGCTCGACATCTCGGCGGAAGAAGCCAAGAGCAAGGAGTTCGGTTTAGCCATCGGCTACGGCTCATACGAGGGCGGGATTTTCGGCGTGCTATTTCGCGATCGCGATCTCTTTGGTTACGGGCGTCCTCTCACGACCTCGATTGAAGTGTCGCAGCGAGGCTACAAGGGCGAAATCGCCTACGAAGACCCGTTCTTTTTCGACACCGATTTTGCTTTCAAAGCGCGGCTGGCGGCTTTGACTTTCGATTTCGACGGCTATTCCAAGTTTGAGTTGGGCGGACGCCTCGAATTGACGCGCAAGATTACAAAACAGGACGAGGCCGGCGTGATCTTCGCGGTTCGGCATGTCGAAATAACCAGGGCCGACATCAAACCGATTTTCCTGGGTGAGACGCCATATTTCGTGAATACGCTGGGCTTCACGAACACGTTTGATCTGCGCGAGAGCCCACTCGTGTCGCCTCGGGGGCTCGTCATCAATAACACCCTGGACTTGGCGTTGAACGCATTCGGGAGCGACATCGAATTCGTCCGCGGCACGGTCCGGGTCGGCTACTATATTCCTTTTGGACCAAAGCCGCTGGCTCCCGGTGTGGTGGAAGATAATACGGGCAGCGGATTGCAGCGCTGGTTCCGGCAGTCCTCCCTCGCGTTCGGCGCGCGCGCGGGCATTATTCATTCGCTCACGGCGAGCGGAGCAGACGAGGCAACGGCGATCCCGATCGACGAACGCTTTTTCAATGGCGGCGGCAATACGGTGCGAAGTTTCGGCGAACGCGACCTCGGCCCACACGATCGCAAAGGTCATCCGATCGGCGGCGAATTTTTTACGATCTTTAACATCGAGTACACCGTTCCGATTTTCGGTGAATTGGAGGGCGCGCTATTTACCGATGCCGGTAATCTTTTGCCGACTGCGGAGGAACCCGGCCTCGACGACATGCGTTACGCGCTCGGCGTCGGCTTGCGCTATAAGTTGCCCATCGGACCGGTTCGTCTGGATTATGGAGTTAATCCTAATCCGCAGAATGGCGAAGATTTCGGCGCGTTCCATTTCAGTTTTGGCTTTGCTTTCTGATTGCCAGGCAGGGACGCGCCTCCGGGGCATCCGTCGATTCCTTTTCGGAGAGAAAAGTCGGACGGCTCGGAAAGCCATCCCTACCTGAGACGCGGTGACATGAAACCTTGCACTTACATTCTTCGGATTCGCCGGAATGTTTCCTCTGAAACCGAAGCCAAGGACTTCCACAACGCTTGTCGATCTTAGAAGATGGCGACGACTTCTCGGCTTAAGAAATGAAAGATCGACAATCAAATTTGCACACTGGCCTGACTGAGCTCGGCGACGTTTCACCGGCGGTTTTTCGCGAACAACTTCATCAGCTCGCCGATTGGATTGCGGATTATCGGGAAACAATCGGTGAGCGTCCGGTCGCCCCCAACGCCAAGCCGGGCGCGATCCTCGCCGCATTGCCGGCGGAACCTCCTGAAGATGGCGAATCATTCGGGAAAATTCTGACCGACATCGATCGGGTGATCGTTCCCGGACTCGTGCATTGGGGACATCCACTCTTCATGGGTTACTTCGGCTGGACGACAACGGCGCCTGGAATCCTCGGCGAAATCATCACCGCGCCGCTGAACGTGAACGCGATGACTTGGCGCACGTCACCGGCCGCGACCGAGCTGGAAACGCTCGTGATCGATTGGCTCCGCCAATGGCTGCATTTGCCGGAGGAATTTGACGGCGTCGTTTACGACACGGCCTCGGTAGGAATCATGCACGCGCTCGCGGTCGCGCGCGAGCAAGCCGCGCCCTCCACGCGCAAGCTCGGACTCGCGGGTCGCGCCGATGTCCCGCGATTTCGCATTTACACATCTGATCAAGCGCACAGCTCCGTAGAAAAAGCAGCGATTGCGCTCGGGCTGGGCGAGGAAAACGTGCGGCGCGTGCCGAGTGACGCCGAATTTCGGATGGAAGTGACGACATTGCGCGAAATGATCGCGCACGATCTCCGGAAAAAATTCAAGCCGCTTGCTGTCGTTGCCACAGTTGGCACAACATCGACCGCGAGCGTCGATCCAATCGCCGAGGTCGCGCGGATCTGCCGCGAACAGAGAGTGTGGTTACACATCGATGGCGCTTACGGGGCCGGACTCGCCCTTTTGCCCGAATGCAAATGGGTGACGGCGGGTTGGAGCGAAGCAGATTCGATCGTGGCCAATCCGCACAAAATGCTTTTTGTGCCGCTCGATTTCAGCGTGCTTTACGTGCGCGATCTCGAACGACTCCGCCGCGTCTTCGCGCTCGTCCCCGAGTATCTGCGCGGGGACACGGTGGAAGCGGAGAAAAATTATATGGATTACGGAATCCAACTTGGCAGAAGATTTCGTGCATTAAAAGCCTGGATGGTTTTTCGCACATTTGGCCGCGCGGGAATGGCCGCGCGCATTCGCGATCATCTCCGGCTGGCTAATCTGCTCGCAGACTGGGTCAAGATCGACAACCGCTTCGAGCTGGCCGCGCCGGTGGTGATGCCGGTTGTTTGTTTTCGATTCGTCGCCACCGACAAAAGGAACGCCGAAAGCGTTCACGAGTCGAAGATCGACACGATAAACAGCGAGATCGTGGAGCGAATCAACGCGAGTGGCCGCGCTTATCTTACGCAAACGAAGTTGCGCGGTCGCACGGTCCTGCGGATCGGTTTTGGAAATGTGCTCACGACCGAGCAGCATTTGCGTACTGTATGGGAATTAATCCAGCTCACCGCAGGCGAGATTGCAGGCAGGGCGATTGGCCGCAATCGCCATCCAAATGATTAAACTTGGGGCTACATTTCAGCTTTACTAGCGTAGCGTCGATACTGAGCTCCAGCCCCTTTTCCCTACAGCGGTTATCGAACATTATTTGTGGCAACGCGCTGTCCGCAGATGGCACCGGTGAAAAAATGCGAATACACCTCGCGAATGCGATCGACGTCTGGCGTGACTTCGGCGCAGTCGAAACCGGCGCGCGTAAATGCGCGGCGCCACTGATCCGCGGTGAGGAAGCCCGGATTCGGACGAATTTCGGGATCCGTATTCACGTCGGTAAAGCTGTCTAAGATCTGAAAGATCAGCTCGGCGTAGATCGGCTGATTGACATAGGGCCGCACGCACTCGCCAATCACCAACCAACCATCGGCCGCCAGCGCGTCACGCGCTTGGCTTAAGCTAAATAACAGCTCCTTAGCGACATGCAGGACGTTAACGCCGTATACCAGGTCGAACTCACCCCGAGCTACGCCTTGAGTGTCCCATGGCAAATTAATGTCAAGCGCCCCCCATTCCAGCGGCAGATCGCGATAGTGCTTTAATAATTCACGCTGACCGCGCCGCCGGAAAAAGGCGTTCGGTTCTGTAATCAGGTACCGTTCTATGCGCGGCAGAAGCCCGCGTTCATCAAACCAGCGCAGTAAGATTTCAGCAGCGCTGCCGGCGCCGGCGCCGAGTTCTAAAATCCGCAGCTTGGGTCGAGTGGTCAGGCGGTCGGCGGCGAGCGCCGCACCCACCCAATTATTCACTGTGTAGGTTAAGTTATCATTGTGAAAATAATTCAGCCACAGCGATATCGTTTGCGCTCCGAACAGGCCCTGCTCGCCCGTTTGTTCGCCGCGTGCGACCGGCTGATAGAGGCTTGCTGCCTGATCTAATAAATCCAACGTCGGCGCATTGCCGCAGTCAATATCAAGCCCGAAAGCGCGCAGGCGGGCGAGTTCAGGTCGCCACGGCGGATGCCGCAGGCGATAGGAGCGGGTGTCATGGTCCGTTCGCGCCTCGATGCAACCCGTCTCAATCAGCCGCTCCAAAAGCCAACCCAAGGCGGAACTGAAACGCGGCTGAAACGAAAGCGCCTGACAAAGTTTTCTCGCCGATCGCCACTGGCCGAGTTGATCAATAACATCCAATCGGCCGATCAAATCGATCGCCAAATCAATACTATAGCGCTCTATTAGTTCGATGCTTTGATACAAGCGTTCGCTGAACAGCGATGGCGGGTACCCTTTAAGCCAATTTGCCAGGCGTGGATCGGGTGGTTGAAGGTTAAAGACAGGCGCTTTGAATAATGCCGCGTCTGTCATGTCAGATTTTGTCGCAACGGATCTCAAGGCGACCTTCAACTACCATGCGGCCTTCGACGCGGCAGCAAAAATCCACCTCCGTCTTCGCACCCTTCGCCGTAAGACAAATGGTAAACGGTTGCTCAGGCTTTAATGGCAGGACAAACTTGACTGCACGTATGCCGGTAAGCTGACAATCTTTGCGCCATTCGGCCAGAGCGGCAGCGACTTCATCAAGGATGACTACGCCCGGCACGATAGGCGCGCCCGGGAAATGCCCGGCCAGGCTGGGATGATCAGCGCGAATCGCGCGGGAAATTTCAAAGCTCACTTGTCGCGCACTCCCGTGACAATCATTCGTTTAAAGCGATCACGTGCGTAGCATGACGGTAATGCGTCCGCCGGCCAAAAGAGCATCGCCGACTGAGACATTGCATTCGTAAATCGCATTGCCGCCGTCGCCGAACAAGCGTTGCGCGCGAACCTCGAGCGGCGAATCGATGTCATCCAGGCGCATCACCTGCAAATGCGCATCCCGCAGCGCGGCCAGATAATACGGCGGCGCGGCCACACCCGCTGATCGCGCTCGCAATCCGGCGTGGACGGCAGCCGCCTGCGCACCATATTCGAAAGCATGTAACGCTGATAGCCGTCCGTCACGGCGCAGCGGATTGGCCGGATCGCGATGCGTCTCACTCGTACACACGATCGATTCGTCGTCCCACTCGAGCACGCTATCCAACAGACACATAAGACCGGCATGCGGGATGAGCGTGCGGATTTCCGCTTTGGCTATAGGCATATTCGGTTAGCGGCTCTTACATTTTCAACCGAGCGGCCGTTAATCCCAAAATGGATAGAAGTTGAACCAGTTGTAAGGCGCAAGTCGCGTGTAATGCTCCAGGCGATCGGCGTAGCGTTGCATCCAATGCTGGATGTCCTCCGCGCGCCGGTCGCGATTCAGGATTACTTCTTCAGCCAATTGCTCGAAGTAAATTTCGTAATGGTTGCCCCCGCGGTAAAGGCCGAAAAAAAGGATGACAGGGCAATGCATAACGGCAGCAAGTAGGATCGGGCCGGCCGGGAATGTAGCCGGGGCACCTAAGAACTGACATTGCGCGGTTTTGCCATCGCTTGAGACGCGGTCGCCTAGCGTGCCAACCAGAAAACCTGCATCCAAGCCCTCTTTAACTCTAAGCGAGGCATCCGCTCGATCCGAAACGATTACTGTGTTGGCGATCTCAGGGTTAAGCGCATCAAGAAAGCGGGTAATGTTCTCGTTGTGCGTGGTATCCATCAGCACCTTGAGCGGAAAATCCTGCTGCGTCACGCCCAGGGTGCGCAGCACCTCGAAACTACCCAAGTGAGAGCCCAAAACGATGCAGCCCTTCCCGGTTTCGACCTGGCGGTGCAGGATTTCTTTGTGATGGAGCGTTACGTCAAAGCGCTGGAACTCGCCTCTGAGCAGATACACTCGATCTAATATTGTGGCGGCGAAGGAGTGAAAGTGGCGGAAAACATGCCACCAATGGGCCGGATGGCCGTGCACCCGCTTCAAGTACTCACGCGATATTCGCCGGGCGGCATGTGCGCTGATCAGGAAATAAAGCGTGATCGGATACAGCAGCAGCCTTGCCGCCCAGCGCCCGATGCCTACGGCGATCCCATGGATCAGCCGCAGCATGACCGGCGTGCCGCGCTCCGGCAATTCCGCCCAACGGCGCGCTTGCAAGGCTCTGTTTAACATGATTGTGACGCCTTTTTCTTCGACGGCTCAACACCCCGCGGGTACCAAAGCCTCGCGGCGAGCAAGCAATCGACGCACACGGGCAACCCCGCCGGGCGCTCCATCTGATAGTTTTCGATCTGATTCACAAAGACGGCGAATCGTAATTCAACGCGCCGTCGACCAACCGAGTTCGAAAGGCAGTTCATTCGCCCACACACGTTCTATTGAAATTTAGCAAAGCACGAATCGGATTCCAAAAACGAAAATCCGCCGCACGAACAGGCGCGGCGAAAGCGTATGCGGTTGACAGTCTCCAATTATGCCGACGTGCAAAGAATCGGCGAACAAATTCTGAGCAATTTCGAGCGGGTCAATATTCTGGTGAACAATGCCGGTGTGACGCGCGACATGCTTAGCATGGCCATGTCGCCGGAAGATTGGGACGTGGTGTTGAACACAAACCTGAAAGGCGCGTTCAATTTCGTGCAGGCGGTGCAACGGTCGATGATCAAACAGCGCCCTGGTCGTATTATTAATATTAGCTCGGTCATCGGCCTGCGAATGCGATCGCCCCTGGCTACATCGCCACTGATTCGACCGGCGCGCTATCGGAAGAAATTCAAAAGTCGATTCAGGAACGAATTCCGCTCCAGCGCGTCGGAACTCCGGAGGACGTTGCGTCGGCAGTGGCTTTTGCGGCGTTGTCCGAAGCAAGTTACATCACCGGTCAAGTGCTTTGCGTGGACGGCGGAATAGTAGTGTAATTTCGTCATTCTAAGGGAAAGTCCCGCCAGTCCCGTTGCGGAATCTTTAATATGGCGGATATGCGGGGAAATTATTCGCAATGGTTTGTCTTGACAAACGGGCGGCATTTTCTTAAGACCTCTAGTGCAACCAGATCTGAATCGGGGTGGAAGAGGCTTCGTTCCGGTGGGTTTTTTTCCGCCTTATTCAGAGCTGTCACTGGCAGAACTAAACTAACCGGGGGAAAGAAAAGAGTCTTATGTACCAATCGATTCGGCGTCAAATTACAACTCTACCTGTAAGAAATTCAATCAGCCGGCCGCGTTTGCGGCGC
>Ga0137415_10002720_pt1 | contig 17507 bp, 11 predicted proteins | sample CZODoug3_1_1_16f_FD_183082 | JGI IMG/M metagenome (GOLD analysis project Ga0137415, IMG submission 183082) | Vadose zone soil fungal communities from Angelo Coast Range Reserve, California, USA - CZODoug3_1_1_16fungal (Hybrid Assembly) | ecosystem: Environmental > Terrestrial > Soil > Vadose...
ACCGGCGTTCTCTGCGGGGCAGCGCCGAACGCCACCTGGCTGGTTGTGGGTCGGCTTTTCCGAGGCGTCGCCGCCGGGCTCCTCGCCCCTCAGGTCGTTGGTCTGATCCAGCAGATGTTCCCCATTAGCGAGCGGGGCAAAGCGTTTGGTTTCTACGGTGCGATGATCGCCATCTCAACCGCTATCGGCCCCCTGCTCGGTGGTGTGATTCTCCAAGTATTCGGACTCGCCGAGGGCTGGCGCTACGTGTTCTACCTATTCGTGCCGCTGAACTTGCTGGCGCTGCTATTCGGCTATCGAGTACTGCCCAAAGACCGGCGGGCCGGTGAGCGGCGCGCGCTTGATCTGGTCGGTGCGGCGCTTCTCGGGCTCAGTGTCCTCTCGATCATGCTGCCACTAATTCAAGCCTCGGGTGCTCCGGCAGGTCGTCGCTGGTGGCTGATGGGCGTCGGGATCGGCCTACTGGTTCCGTTCGCTCTGTGGGAGAATTGGCTCGGCACGCGCGGTCGGCACCCCCTGGTTAATTTGAAACTACTGACGATACGCAGCTACTCGGTCGGAACGTTGGTTGCGACGATATTCTATGCGGGGTTCACCGGAATCTTTCTGGTCGCAGCGCTCTTCTTTCAACAAGGTCTCAAGTATTCGGCGCTACACGCGGCGCTCGCTACGGCGATTTTCGCGATTAGCTCGGCGAGTTGTGCGATCGTCAGTGGCCGCATCGTGCACCGCTTCGGCCGGAAAATGGTGGCGGCAGGCTGCGTGGCGGCGGCACTTGGACTGGGCATTACGGCCCTGCTGGTGCGCGACGTGACCGCCACGAACGCAGTACTCGTGCTGGCTGGCCCGCTGTTCCTGGCGGGCTGCGGCTGTGGGTTCGTCATCGCGCCGAACCAGACATTGGCTCTACAGGAGATACCGCGGGCCGTAGGAGGTACTGCCGCGGGCGTGTACCAGACCGGACAACGCCTCGGCACGGCCGTCGGTACCGCATTGGCCGGATCGTTGTACTTTGGCGAACTCGTCCGTTCCCACGGCGACTACCACGCCGCGGCCGCACTTGGTCTGGCCGGTTCTGCCACACTGGTGGCGTTGACCGCGCTCATCGGGCTCGTAGACATCGTGCGGCCCGTACGGCAGGGCGCTACCGAGACCGAAATTGGCGTCACGGCGTCGCCGCTTGCCTCGGGCCACGGGCAGACCTCGGCGCGCCACGAACCGGCTGCCCCCGAATCAACCCACCCCCGGGCCCGGATGAGCGAGTTCACCGGATCAGACGATGTCCCTAGAAAATGAGCCCTGATCGGGCCCCAGGGCGTGCGCGCGGCCCGGGGTGCTGATACAAGGTTGCCGCGTGTCGCGTTCGACCGGGGAATGCGACCTTGATATCGGCTAATGCTGCTTCGGTTCAGGGGGTCGTCGCAACGGGCGGAGAGGTCGGTGCCGCCGGTCCTCAACCTGCTTCCAGCGGCCGCTCAGCTGTGTCCCGGCACGACCACCACCGGGTAGCGGGCGGTGCGCACCAGCACCCCGGCCACCCCGCCGAGCAGCACCCGGCGCATCATGCGGTAGCCCCGGGACCCGACCACCAGCACGTCGGTCCGCTCGGGTAGATCGGCCAGCACCCGCGCCACCGGCCCAACCACAACGTCGGCGAGGGCGTCGACCTCCACCGGTGCCGACGCGATGCCCTTGTGCACGATCGCCCGGGCCGCCGCGACCTCGTCGTCGGTCTCAGCGACGGTGACGAAGCGCAACGCGGCGCCGGTCCGGCTCGCCAGATGCACGGCGACGGCGGCCGCACGGTCGGACTCCGGGCTGCCGTCGTAGGCGACGGTGACCACGGTCACCCCCGTCGACAAGGTATGCCGGTACCCGCGCGGGGCGATCGCCACCGGGCAGCGCGCCATGGGCAGCAGCCGCTGCACCGTCCGCCCGGGCGCGAGCCGGCCGAGCAGGCCGTGCCCCGTCGAGCCGACGACCAGCACCGCGGCGCCCACCTCGTCGGCGTACTCGGTGAGTACCAGCGCGACCGAGCCCGGCCCCAGCGCGGCGAACACCGGTTCGGCCTCGCCCCAGCCCTCGCCGATGATGGCCCGTGCCCTGGCGAACCTAGCCCGTGCCACCTTCTGGGCCCTGGGAATCCAGCGGGGGTCCCCGGCGACGGCGGCGAGGCCCCGCGCGTCAGCCGGGTAGACCGTGGCGACCACCGCGCCGAGCCCGGTGAGCCGGCTCAGCTGCGCACCCAGCACCAGCGCGTCGTGGCCGCCGGGAGTGTCTTCATAACCGGTGACGATCGGCAACCCACGCCTCCTCCCGGCCGGGATCACGCTAGCCCGGCCGAGGTCGCCCCGCGCTGTCACACCGGGATCGGTAACCCAGCTGTCACCGGGCCGGCCTCGCGATACCTCCCGCGCGCGGTGTCGGCCCAGGCGTGGTTCTGCTTGAGGTGTGACATGACGCGTGCGATGCAGTCCAGCAATCGAGCCTCTCCACGCGCCCGAGCCGCGCCCGAGAGGACCGACACCCGACAACACCGAACGATCCCGACCAACACCCGACTCGAGATAAGCCCAGATCAGACGGGATATTCCCCCCTCGGACACGCGCGCTGAGCGAGATGCGACGGTCGACGCGGACCGCCACCACGACCTTCCCTCGTCACGGCACCGTGGTTGGCCAGCCGCTCCCACGGCTGATGAACCAGCTCGGGTCGACGGTCCAGGTAGAGCCGCTCCAGACTCTCGGCGTCGGAATCCGTCAAGGCGACATCCACTTCGCCCAATGCATCACTCGTGGCCTCGACCTCGGTCTTGGTCAGGCCGTCAGGTGCGTTGCTCCGGGCTCACCGCTGGCATAGCCCCGAACTGAGTCCACGCCCGGATCGGCCGATGGCTGTTCAGCGCTCGAACGAGAGTCGGCTCATCCGTGTGCGCGGTTACCTGGTTGCCCGCCAGGCAGGCCCGGGCGGCCTGTTAATTCGCGCGCCCCGAGTAGCAAGGAGACCGGTGACACCACCCGCTGGCGAGACAACCGGATCAACGGTGGTCAAGGTGCGGGGCGCGATCCAGACCCCTGGAAGTTATGTAGGTAGGTCCAGATCAGCGCATACCGGAAACGCCCGGCGAGAGCAGTTGGGGCCCGTCCTCCTGACGAACGGTGTGATCGTCACGGGTGGTGGCCGAGCTGGCGGGTCGGTGGCCCATGGCGCGGGAGGCCTGCATGGCGCAGGCGCGCAGCAGCTCCACGTTGGCCTCGTCTTCGGCGCCCGGCAGGTGGATGGTCAGGCCGCTGATGCTCAGCGCGGCGACCACCTCTCCCAGGTGGTCGCGCACCGGGACACTGATCGCTTTCACGCCCAGCTCGACGTCGTCGTGGCTGGCCGCGTACCAGTCCCGGCGGATCCGGTGCACCTCGTCGCGCAGCTCGACGTCGGTGACCTGAGTGGCCGAGGTGCGCTGTTGCAGTGGGCCGGCCAGGTATTGCTCGACCTGCGCATCGGGCTGGGCGGCGAGCAGGATCCGGGGGCCGGCCCCGAGGTGCAGCGGCAGTGTGCCGCCCACGCTCAGGGTGTGCCGCGAGGCGTAGCGGCCGTCCAGGCGCTCCACGCACACTGCCTCGTTGCCGCGCCGCACCAGCAGGAAGATCGTCTCGCCGGTGCGGCGGTACAGGTCTTGCATGGCAGGCAGCGAGCGGTCCCGCACGTTCAGCCGCCGCGCCATCGCGCTGCCCACCCGGAAGGCGCCGACCCCGAGCCGGTAGGAGCCGGCCGAAGGGCGTTCCACGAAGTCACCGCCGGCCAACGTGGACAGGATTCGGTGGCAGGTGCTCTTGTTCATGTTCAGACGGAGCGAGATCTCATTGAGGGTGAGCTCCCCCTGTACCTCGGCGAGCAACTCCAGCATGGCCATCGCCTTGACCAGCACCCGCACCGGCTCCGCGCCCGGCCTGGCGCTCTCGGTCATCCGCCCGCCTCTCCCGTCGTCCTGTCTGAGCAGTCGACGCTACGCCGACCAGCCGGTTCAGCCGAGCTCGGGCCAGCGCTGGGCGAACGGGCGGGCCGCCTCGAATGCCGCCGCAGCGTGCAGCACTACGTCGTCGCGGTGCCAGCGGCCGACGATCTGCAGCCCGACCGGCATGCCGTCGGTGGTCCACCCGCACGGCAGGGTGATCGCCGGCTGGCCGGTGAGGTTGAACGGGTAGCACATGAAGGAGCGCCGGAAGTCCGGGTACAGCGACAGCGAACCGACCTCGGTGCGGCCGCGCCCGGACCCGGCGTCCCACGCTGTGAACGGCAGCTGCGGGGACACCAAGAGGTCGAATTCGCTGAAGAACTCGGTGGCCCGGTCGTAGAGCTGGCCGCGCTCCGTCTCCGCCTTCTTCAGGTCGATCGCGGTCAAGCTCCGGCCTTCCCGCACGATCTCGGTCAGCCACTCGTCCACCCACTCCGGGTGTTGCTCGTACTCCGTCTCGGCGCGCACCGCCAGGCCGCTGTGGTAGATCACCCGGTGGAAAGGGCCCGGGTTCGCCCAGCTCGGGTCCCGGTGCTCGACCGTCGCGCCGTACTCGGCGAACACCGGCAGCGCCGAGGCGGCCAGCTCGGCGATCTCCGGCTCCACCTCGCCGTAGCCGAAGTCCGGAGAGAACGCGATGCGCAGCCCGCGCAGCGGCGCACCGGAGGGGTCCGGGCGGAAGTCCGAGGGCCACGCCTGGTCCACGCTGAGCGGATCGCGCGGGTCCGGGCCGGCCAGCACGGACAGCAGCAGCGCCGCGTCGGCCACCGTCCGCGCGATGGGGCCGTTGTGCACCCGATGCCCCCAGTAGTCACCACCTGGCCACACCGGCACCCGCCCGAACGACGGTTTCAGCCCGACCACCCCGCACAGCGAGCTCGGCGTGCGGATCGAGCCGGCGCCGTCCGAGCCCTGCGCCACCGGGCCGAACCCGGCGGCCACTGCCGAGGCCGCGCCACCGGAGGAGCCGCCTGGGGTCTTACTGGTGTTCCACGGGTTCACGCATGGCCCGCCGAGGAGGTTCTCGGTCATGTCCTTGTAGCCGTAGGCGGGCGTGTTGGTCTTGCCGAGCAGCACGCCTCCGGAGGAGCGCAGCCGGGCGGCGGTGAGACTGTCGGTGTGCGGCACGTGGTTCTCGTGGAGCTTGGTGCCGTAGGTGGTGCGGATGCCGGCAGTGTCCTCCAGGTCCTTGATCGAGTAGGGAATGCCGTCCAGCGGGCCGATTCGCTCACCGGCCGTGGCTCGTCGCTCCGCCGCTTTGGCCTCGTCCAGTGCCTGGTCGGCGGTGACGGTCAGGAACGCGCGCAGCGTGCCGTTGTGCCGTTCGATGCGGTCCAGTACCGACTCGGTGATCTCGACCGGTGAGGCCTGCTTCTGTTCGATCAGCTCGGTCAGCTCGGTCGCGGAACGGGACCACAGTGCGTCGTTCATGAATCTCCTCTGCTCAGATCGCGTCGGCGCAGGTGGGTCAGGTCCAACATCGCGCGGCTGCGCGGCTCGAGCAGGTTGCGCACGCCGTCGCCGAGGTAGTTCAGCGCCATCACCACGAGGACGATCGCCAGCCCGGGGAAGATGATGAAACCGGGCTCGGTCATCAGGTACGGCCGCGCCTCGTCGACCATGTTTCCCCAGGTCGGGGTAGGCGCAGACACACCGAGGCCGAGAAAGCTCAGCGCGGCGTCGGACAGCAGCGCGAACGCGTAGATGAAGCTGGCCTGCACGAGCAGCGTCGGCGCCGCGTTGGGCAGCACGTGCGCGAGCAGAATCCGGGGCTCGCTCAGCCCGGAGCTTCTGGCGGCCGCGACGTAGCCTCGGGCGCTGAGGCTCAGCGTGGCGCCGCGCATCGTGCGGGCCAGGAACGGCGCGTACACGATGCTCAGCGCGATCACCTCGCTGGTCGCGCCGGAGCCGAGGAAGGCGACCAGCGCGATCGCCAGCACGAGCGGCGGAAACGCCAGCAACGCGTCCATCAGCCGCATCACGATCGCGTCCGCCCTCGGAAAGAACCCGGCGCACAACCCGATCACCGTGCCGGCCAGCACCGCGATCGCGGTGACCAACGCACCCAGCCCGAGCGAGACGCCGCCGGCGGTGAGAACCCGGCTCAGGATGTCCCGGCCGTACTCGTCGGTACCCAGCCAGTGCGCCCCGGACGGCCCGCGCAGCCTGATCAGCGGGTCGATGTCCGACGGTGGCTGGGCGAACAGCGGCCCGATCGAGATCACCAGCAGCACCAGTACGAACACCCCCGCCCAGCTCCACGGCACCGGGTCCCGCCGCCAGGCGCGCTGCAGCCAACCGGATCCGCGCATCGCCCGCTCCCTCATCGAATCCGGACCCGGGGGTCGATCGCCGTGTACAGCAGGTCCACCACCAGGTTGATCAGCACGTAGCCCAGCGCGATGGCCAGCGTGATGCCCTCCACCAGCGGATAGTCGCGGGAGTTGATCGCCTGGAACAACAGGGCGCCGAACCCGGGGATGACGAAGACGTTCTCCACGATGACGATGCCGCCCAGCAGCGTGCCCAGGCTGGTGCCGACCACGGTCAGCAGCGGGATCAGCGCGTTGGGCAACAGCTGGCCGAGGATCACGACCCGCTCGCTGGCGCCCTTCGCCCTGGCGGTGCGCGGGTAGAGCGCCAGCAGCTCGCCGAGCATGCTCTCCCGCAGCGTCCGCACGAAGAGCGCGGCCTGCCCGGCGACCAGCACGACCACCGGCAGGATGAGGTGACTCACCGCGCTGGGCAGGTCGGTCAGCGGTGAGACGTAGCCGGCGATCGGCAGCACCCGCAGCGCCACACCGAAGACGATGATCAGCACGAGGGCGAGCCAGAAGTTGGGCACCGCGATCCCGAACACCGACAGCGGCGTGAGCACCCTGGTCCACCAGGACCCCGGACGTGCGGCGGTGTACGCGGCCAGCGGCACCGACACCACCAGGCTGATCACGGTGGACGCCACGGCCAGCAAGGCGGTCGGCCCGAGGTGCTCGGCGAGCACCGTGGTCACCGGCTGCTGGAAGCCGATCGAGTCGCCCAGGTTGCCCTTGACGACGTGCCCCAGCCACAACCCGTACTGCGACAGCAGCGGCTGGTCGAGCCCGAGCGCGTGGGTGAGCTGCCGCACCTGGTCCTCGGTCGCGTAGGAACCGAGCATCGCGATTGCCGGATTGCCGGGCAGTAGGTGCACCACGAAGAACATCAGCGTGCCGACCAGCAGCAAGGTGATGACCAGGTCCCGGCCCCTGCGGAAGATCACGTGTGACACTGCGGCTCCTCAGTCGGCGGTCCGCGCGGGGGCCAGGTAGGCGTTCCAGAAGCCCTGGCCGACGAAGTTCTGGTAGTCCCTGACCTGGTGGGTGACGGCATCCAACTTCACCTGCTTGCCGATGCCGATGTCCGGCACCTCCTGCCAGACCACCGCCTGGATCCGGTCGATCGCGGCCTTCGCGGCGGCGTCGTCCGCGCTGGCCTCGTACTGGGCGATTGCGGCGTCCATCGCCGCCGACCGGTAGCCGCCCGGCCATTTCGGGGTGAGGAACAGGACCTGGGTGGGCGCCATGATCTCCCCGGCGAACGAGGTCATCGACAGGTCCCAGGAGCCAGGGTCGCTGGACAGCTTGGAGACCATCGTCGGGAAGTCGTAGACCTGCAGTTGTGCGGAGATCCCGATCGAGCGCAGCTCGCTCTGCACGACCACGGCCATCTGGTAGTAGTTCTGGTACGTGTGCGTGGTCAGGATGCGGATCGGGCTGTTCGGGCCGACCCCGGCCGAGCTGAGCAGCTGGCTGGCCTGCGCGGGGTCGTGCGCTCGATAGGTGTCCATCCCGGCGGTCGAGTACATCGCGGCGTCGTCGGGAAAGGCGAACTGGCCGGTCAGCGGCTCCCACAGTTTGGCGGGCCCGAGGGTGGCCTCGGCCAGGGCGCGCTTGTCCAGCAGCTGGTTCAACCCCTGCCGGGCAGCCAGGCTCCTGAACGGCCCGGCGCCGGAGTTGATCAGCAGGAACTCGATCAGGGAGGACCGCTCGGGCAGCCCGGTCAGCTCGGTGTTGCCGGTGATCAGGTCGTAGAAGTCGCTGTCGAGCGACTGCGCGTACTGCCACTGACCGGTGGACAGCCCGTTCAGCCGCACCGTGGAGTCGGTGACCACCCGGAACCGCAGTTGCGGGATGCGTGCCACCTTGCGCCCGTTCAGCCCGCCCCAGTCCTCGGTGCGCGAGCGGTATCCGGGGAACCGTCGAAGGTCGACGTACTGGCCATGCACGAACCGTTCCAGCTGATAGGGGCCGGTACCGATGATCTGGGCGTCGGTCAGCGGCTTCGCGCCGGCCGCCTCCGCGATGGCGGCCGGCAGCACGATGCACGGCTGCACCAGCGAGGCCAGGTCCGGGATGAACGAGCGCTGCGGCCGGTCGAAGCGCACCTGCACGGTGTAGGGGTCGAGCTGCTGCACCCCGCGCAGCGCCGATTTGATCAGCTGCGCCTGCCCGGAGATGGTGAACCAGCGGTTCAGGCTGGCCACTACGTCGGCGGCGCCCATCGGCTGGCCGTTGTGGAAAGTGACGTCCCGGCGGATCGGGATGGTGTAGACGGTGTTGCCCTCGGTGAGCGTGTACCCGTCGGCCAGCATCGGCTTGGGCTGCCAGGTCCGGTCCGCCGCGAACAGCGGTTCGAAGATGTTCTGCGCGATGTCGATGGTCAGCGCGTCGGTGTTCAGACCCCAGTCCAGGGACACCGGATCGCCGGGGATGGCGGCGGTCAACCGCTGGGTGGTGTCCTCCTGGGGCGGGGTGCCACACCCGGCGACCAGTGCGACCAGGCCGACCAACAGCGCGCCGACCAACCGGTGGTGGTTCACGGGCCGCGCACCTGGGCTCCGGCGGCGAGGAGATCCGGTCATGCCGGAGCTCCCAGCAGCGGCAGGTCCTCGGTCGCCGGAAAGTGGCAGGCGCCGAAGTGACCGGCGGACAGCTCGCGCAGCGCCGGTATCTCCTGGTCGCAGCGAGGTCGGCGCCTCGGGCAGCGCGCGCGATACCGGCAGCCGTCCGTCAGGCGTAGATCAAGAGTCGGTTCGGCGGCGTCGACGGGGTCGGTCTGGAAGCGACTCGCGTCCAGGTCGGGGTTGGCGGCCAGCAGCCGTGCGCTGTACGGGTGTGCCGGCCGGGCCAGCAGCTCGGCGGCCGGGGCCAGCTCCACCAGGGCACCGAGGTACATCACGCCGACCCGGTCGGCCACGGCGAGCACCAGGCTCAGGTTGTGTGAGATCAGCAGGTAGGCCAGGCCCAGGTCGCGACGCAGATCGAGCAGCAGGTTCATCACCTGCCCCTGGACCGAGACGTCGAGTGCGGAGGTCGGCTCGTCCGCCACCACGAGCTTCGGGTGCACGGCGATCGCCCTGGCCACCGCCACTCGTTGCCGCTGACCGCCGGACAGCTCGTGCGGCCGGCGGGTCGCTGCCTCGGGTGGCAGGCCGACTCGCTCGAGCAGCTCAGCGGCCCGTCCGGCCGCTTCGACCTTGTCCAGGCCGAGCAGCGCGGTCAATGGTTCGGCGACCGAGTGCTGCGCGGTCAGCCGGGGATCCAGTGAGCCGTGCGGGTCCTGGAAGACCATCTGCACTCGGCGCCGGAAGTCCCGCACCTCGCCCCGGCCGCGCAGCCCCGCGGCAGACCGGCCGTCGACCTCGACCTCGCCCTCGGACGGCTCGTCCAGCGCGGTGATCAGCCGGCCCAGGGTGCTCTTGCCCGAGCCGGTCTCGCCCACCAGCCCGACGATCTCCTCGGCGTTGATCCGCAGCGATACCCCGTCCACCGCGATCACCGCGCCGGGGTCGCCTCGACGCACCGGCTTGAACCCGCCGCGCCGCGCCGAACCCGCGTAATACTTGCTGACCGCGTGCGCGCTGGCCGCTGGCCCGGCGGCGGCTCGCCCCGATCGCACCGGCGGCGCGGCCGCGGATGGGGAATGCACCGAGGTCCACTCCCCCGTGCCGGGCCCGGCATGCCAACAGGCGACCAGGTGGCCGTCGGTGTGTGTGACCAGGGGCGGGGCTTCGACGTGGCAGCGCTGGGTGGCCAACGGGCAGCGTGGCGCGAACCGGCAGCCGGGCAACGCCTGGGACGGGTCGGCAACCGTGCCCGGGATCGTGGCCAGCCGGCGTCCCTCCCGGCGTTCGGCTCCCGGCACGCAGGCGAGTAAGCCACGGGTGTAGGGGTGCAACGGGCGCTCGGCGATCGCGTCCGTCGCCGCCAGCTCCACCAGCGCGCCGCTGTACATCACGCCAATTCGGTCGGACATCTGGGTCGCGACCGCGACGTCGTGGGTGATCATCAGCAGGCCCATCCCGCGCTGGGCCCGTAGCTCGGCGAGCAGGCGCAGGATCTCGGCCTGGATGGTGACGTCCAGCGCGGTGGTCGGCTCGTCCGCGATCAGCAGATCGGGGTCGCACATAAGTGCCATGGCGATCATCACCCGCTGCTGCATGCCGCCGGAGAGCTGGTGCGGGTAACGCCGCAGGCAACCTTCCGGGTCCGGGATCTCCACGGCGCGCAGCAGCTGGACGGCCCGAGCCTCGGCCCCCATGCGGTCGAACCCGTCGGGCGGCCGGGTGGCCAGCCGCCCATCGCGCTGGTGATATCGCCACGCCTGGACGAGCTGCGTACCGATCCGCGCGGTCGGGTTCAGTGCCTCCATGCACTCCTGGAAGATCATCGCCATTCCGTCGCCGCGAATCCTGGCCATGTCCCGCTGGGTCAGGTCGTTGATCACCTGACCGTTGAAGCGGATGTCGCCACGCACCTGGACCGGCGCGGTGTACTCGAGCAACCTCATGATCGACAGTGCGGTCACGGTCTTCCCGCTGCCCGACTCGCCCACCAGGCACAGCGCGTCGCCCCGGTCCATCTTCAGCGACATGCCGGTGACCAGGTTCGCGTTGGGCGCCGCACCCCGCAGTCGGACAGAGACATCGTTCAGCTCGAGCAAGGACATCGCGACCACCTGGTTCGCCGAGTCAGGCCAGTAGCTCAGATCTCGAAATGAGATATGCGTTTCGGAACGTGGAATAGAGCCTGAGTGACGTCACACCGACTGTCAAGGGCATGTCGCATGTCTGGCCTACTCACCGCTCGCCTCCGTGCCGGCCCGGTGTCGGCGAGTGCGCGACCAAGAGCTGGTCCGGCCACCGTTGAGCGTATTGACGGCTTCGCCTGGCGAGCGCAGACTTTGCGTATTCCGGTCTTCATTTCATAATACGAAATATCGGAGGTTGTATCGTGCAGCTGCTGGGATACTCGGATCGGATGTCGGTCCCTCCCGGCTCGCCGATCGAGTTCAAGGTGAGCTGCGCGCGGCCATGGTTCGTGCCACAGGTGGTTCAGCTCGGTCGGGGTGGCTCGCCTCGCCACGAGGTCGACCTCGTCGAGCACCCGGTACGCGCTGACCTGCCGACCAGGCTGCCCGGCCGGACCCAGTCCACGAGCTCAGGTTCCTATCTCGAGGCGCGGTTGCCGATGGGCTCCCGACCGAGAGAGCTCACGCTGGCTGTCTGGTTGATGCCGACCCTGCTGACCGACCGGTGGCAGGCCGTGCTCTCGCTGTGGTCCGGCCCCGAGGCGGGGGCGGCCGGGGAGATCAGCCTGGCGGTGTCCCGGCGCGGGGTGGCGCTACTGGTCGCGGACACCGAGGCGGTGGCGCTGCCGGTCGCGCCGGTGCGTGGCCAGTGGGCGTTGCTCGCGGCCCGGGTGGACGCTTCAGGCTGCGCGAGGCTGAGCCTGTACCGCCCTGGGGGGCACCAGCCCGTCCGGGCCGACGAGGTCGCCGCGGTTCCCGACGGCGACGGTGGGCTCATCAGGGTGGGCGCGCTGGCCCGACCATCCGGACCGTCGGCGCTGTTCAACGGCAAGTTGGCCCGCCCGGTGGTGGCCACCTCCGCGTGGTCGGATGCCGCGATCGACCGACTCGCCGACGGCGCCGACCCCGTCGGGCTCTCCGGCGGCCTCGAGCTCTCCGGCGGCGTCGAGCCGGCGACCGGCGCACGGCTGTGCGCGCTGGACCTCGCGACCGAGCCGGGCGGTTGCACCGTGGTGGACCGGGGCGGGATGACCGACGGTGCCCGGGTGGTCAACCTGCCGATGCGGGGCATTCCCGGCCCCTTCTGGACCGGCGCGGACACCGACTTCCGCCGCGTCCCGGCCGAGTTCGACGCGGTCCACCTGCACGAGGACGACCTCGCCGACGCAGGCTGGGCCACCGACCTGACCTGGACAGTGCCGCCCGAGCTACCCAGCGGCGTCTACGCACTGAAGATCACGGCCGGTGACGAGGTCGACCGCATCCCGTTCGTCGTCACCCCGGGGCTGGGGGTGCGGCCCGAGCCGCCGGTGCTGCTGGTCCTGCCAACCTGGACGTACCTGGCCTATGCGAACTGGCGCACCTACGCCGAGCACGAACAGCTGCGCGTCCAGCTCTACGGCGAGCGGCGCGACGTCGACCCGAGGGACTACTGGCTGGCTGAACACCCCGAGCTCGGCCGCTCGCTCTACGACCACCACAGCGACGGCAGCGGGGTGGCCTACTCCAGCCGGCTGCGCCCGATCCTGAACATCCGCCCCGACTACTTCACTCCGACCACCCGGGGGTTCCGCCACTTCGCCCAGGACCTGCAGTTCGTCGAATGGCTGGACCGGCGCGGCGAACACTACGCGGTAGCCACCGATGACGAGGTGGAACGCGAGGGCGTCGAGCTGCTGAGCCGCTACCGCGTGGTGCTCACCGGCAGCCACCCGGAGTACTGCTCAGCCGGCATGCTGGACAGCTACCTGCACTACACCCGCACCGGTGGCCGACTGATGTACCTGGGCGGCAACGGCTTCTACCAGGTCACCGCCCGTCATCCGGGACAGCCGGCGGCGATCGAGATCCGGCGCGGCAACGCCGGCGTGGCCACCTGGACCTCCGAGCCGGGTGAGACGCACCTGTCGGCGACCGGCGAACCCGGCGGCCTGTGGCGGCTACGCGGTCGCCCGCCGAACCTGCTCGCCGGCGTGGGCTTCACCGCGCAGGGGTTCGACGCCGGGTCCGGGTACCGCCGCGGCCCCGCCGGCGCCGACCCGTCGGTGGCCTGGGTGTTCGACGGTGTGCACGCCGGGGTGGGCGAGCTGTTCGGCACTGAGGGGCCCGGCCTGCACGGCGCGGCCGGCGACGAGCTGGACCGGGCGGACACCCTGCTCGGCACCCCGGCCGACGCGGTCGTGCTGGCCTCGTCGGAGGGGCACTCGACGAAGATCGAGCTGGTCCCCGAAGAGGCGGACCCGCCGTACACACCTCGACCGGACGGCATCCACCCCAAGGTCCGTTCCGATCTGGTCCTGCTCGCCAGACCGGGTGGCGGGGCGGTGTTCTCTGTCGGCTCCATCGCCTGGTCCAACGCGATGACGCACAACGACGGCGACAACGACGTGGCCCGGCTGACCGGCAACGTGCTCGACCGGTTCCGCGACAACCCCGGCGACGTCCTCGCGCCGCTCACCTCGGAAGGAGCGCACCACCATGCCGCCCACTGAGCAGGCGTCGCAGCGCCGACAGCACATCGATCGGCTGACCGACCGGGCGAGGTTCATTCGGACCGAGACCGTCCGGCTGACCCGAATCGCCGGAGCCGGCCACTACAGCGCCGTGTTCTCCTGCGCCGAACTGCTCGCTGTCCTCTACTACGCCCAGCTGCGTCTGGACCCGACCCGGCCGCGTTGGCCGGAGCGGGACCGGTTCGTGCTGAGCAAGGGACACGCCGCGATCGGCCTCTACCCGGTACTCGCCGACCTCGGGTACTTCCCGGCCAGCGAGTTGGACAGCTACACGCGCCTGGGCAGCCCGTTCGGTGACCACCCGGACATGAAGAAGATCCCCGGCGTCGACTTCAGCTCCGGCTCGCTCGGCCACGGGCTGTCCATCTCGGTGGGCATGGCGCTGGCCGGGCGGCTCTCCGGCGCCGACTACCGCACCTACTGCCTGCTCGGCGATGGTGAGCTGGCCGAGGGGCAGGTGTGGGAAGCCGCGATGTCGGCGGGGCACTTCCGGCTGGGCAACCTGGTGGCCGTCGTGGATGCCAACCAGCTGTGCATCGACGGCTTCGTGCGCGACGTGATGAACGCCGAACCGATCGAGCAGCGCTTCGCCGCGTTCGGCTGGCAAACCCGCCGCGTCGACGGGCACAACCTGAATGCGCTGCTGGACGTCTTCGCCGGCCTGCACATCGACCCCGACGGCCCACCCCAACTGATCGTCGCGGACACCATCAAGGGGCGGGGCGTCGCCCGGATGGAGCTGAGCACCGAATGGCACGTCGGCAACCTCGTCGGCGCGGACTACGACGACGTCATGGCGGAACTGGTCTCGGGGGTGGAGGGCACATGACCACGCAGAACCAGTCGGAGATCTTCAACGGCGTCGCCCCGCTGCGCGACAGCCGGTCCTCCGACGGCGCGGACACCAGGGCCGTCCCGGCGTTCGTGTTCGGCGAGGAGCTGGCCGAACTGGCCGAGCACGACTCCCGGATCGTGGTACTCACCGCCGACCTGGCCCGGTCCAACCGTTCGGTCGACTTCGCCGCCCGCCACCCGGACCGCTTCATCAACACCGGTATCGCCGAGAAAAACATGATCACCGTCGCGGCCGGCATGGCGTCCTGTGGCTACCTGCCCTTCGCCGCGACGTTCAGCTCGTTCGCGGCGCTGCTGTGCTGCGAGCAGATTCGCACCGACTGCGCCTACCCCGGGATGCCCGTGCGCGTGGTCGGTCATCACTCCGGCATGACCATGGGCTTCTACGGCACCAGCCACCACAGCCTCGAGGACATCGGGCTGATGCGCTGCATCGCCGGGCTCACCGTGGTCTGCGCTACCGACGCCAACCACCTGCGTGCGCTGCTGCGCGCCTCGCTGGATCACCCGGGCGCCATGTACCTGCGCCTCGGCCGGGGTCGTGACCCGCAGGTTTACCCCCGGGTGCCCGACATCGAGATCGGCCGGGCACTCCGAGTACGCGAGGGCACCGACCTCACGATCATCGCCACCGGCTCCGAGGTGCACCCATCGCTCGCCGCGGCCGAGCTGCTCGCCGAGCAGGGCATCCAGGCCCGGGTGCTGGACATGTTCACGGTCAGCCCGCTGGACCGCGAGGCCGTATTGGACGCCGCCCGGTCCACACCGGCGATCCTCACCGTGGAGGAGGGCAACGTGACCAACGGGCTGGGCACCGCCGTCACCGAGTGCCTCTACGAATCGGGGCACCGGGTCCCGGTTCGCCGCCATGGTGTGCCCGACGAGCACGTCCCGGTCGGTCCGCCGGCGGCGCTGTACGCCCACTACCGGCTGGACGCGGCCGGCATCGCCTCGGTAGCGCGGGATCTGCTCGCCGCCGCGCCGACCGAACGGAGCCACACATGACCACCACACAGTCCCCGACGCTCGGCGCGGCCGAGCTGGCCCTGCGCGGACGGGCCAACGCCGTCATCCCCGGCGGTATGTACGGGCACATGAACGTCCAGGCGTTCAGCTCGGCGCACCCTCAGTTCATGGTCTCCGGTAACGGCTGCCGGGTCACCGACGCGGACGGACGCGAGTACCTGGACCTGATGTGCGGCTGGGGACCGGTGGTGCTCGGCCACCGGCACCCGGCGGTGACCTCGGCGATCGTGGACCAGCTCGGCCGGGGCGACTGCCTCGACGGCACCAGCCCGGTCGCGGTGGAGTTCGCCGAACTGCTGGTCGACACCATCCCCGCCGCGGACTGGGCCATGTTCGTCAAGAACGGCAGCGACGCCACCACGACCTGCGTCACCCTGGCCCGCGCGGCCACCGGACGAGCGAAGGTGCTGGTGGCGCACGGCGCCTACCACGGGTCGGTGCCCTGGTGCGCGCTGCGCGGCGCCGGGATCGTCGCGCAGGACCAGGCGAACCTGGTGCACTACGAGTACAACGACCTCGCCAGCGCGCACTGGGCCGCCGACGAGGCCGGAGCCGATCTGGCCGCGATCGTGGTCTGCCCGATGCGCCACGACATCCGCCGCGAGCAGGAGCTGGTCGACCCGGAGTTCGCCCGTGGCCTGCGCGCGCTCGCCGACCGCACCGGCGCGGTGCTGATCCTGGACGACGTGCGCTGCGGATTCCGGCTCGACCTCGGCGGCAGCTGGGAACCCCTCGGTGTGCGGCCAGACCTGTCCGCCTGGTCCAAGGCGATCGCCAACGGCCAGGCGCTGGGTGCGGTGACCGGCACCGATGCGCTGCGCGACGCGGCCCGCTCCATCTTCGTCACTGGCTCGTTCTGGACAGCGGCCGTCCCGCTCGCCGCCGGTCTGGCGACCCTCACCGAGCTGCGCAAGGGCGAGGCGCTGCCCCGCATCGCCGCCGCCGGAACCCGGCTGCGCGAAGGATTGGCCAGCCAGGCCGCCAGCCACGGTTTCGAGATCCGCCAAACCGGTCCGGTGCAGATGCCGCTGCTGTCCTTCGTCGGCGACGTCGAGTTCCGCACCATCACCGCGTGGGCCGAGGCAGCCGCTGTCCGGGGTGTCTATCTCCACCCTTGGCACAACTGGTTCCTGTCCGCGGCGCACACCGACGACGACATCGACGCGATCCTGCAGCGCACCGACGACGCCTTCACCGCCGTGTCACGCAGCTAATGCCCCCACTCGCTGAACGGCCGCCACCCTGGTCGGCCGCCATCCTGGTCTGGAGAGGATTGGGTTCGCCCCAAAGGCAATGTCACAGATCCTGGCATCGAGGCCTGGGCCCAGCGCGGGATCGCCGGGCGCGGTGTCCTGCTGGACGTGTCCCGGGCGCTCGCGGAAACCGGCCGCCCGCTGGATCCCGGCTCGAGCACAGCGCTCACCGTGGCAGATCTGGAACTCGCTCGCCGCCGGGCCGGAATCGAGTACCGATCCGGTGACGTCGTCGTCATCCGCACCGGATTCCTGGAGTGGTACCTCAAGCAGGACCTCTGGGTAAGGGACCTGACTACAACGCATCGGCAGCGCGGATGGTTCTCAACGGTGAGAATAGCGCCGTGCGAGACATCGTGCTCCTGAACGCAGCGGCAGGCATCGTCGCCGCCGGCCTATCCAAGCAGCCCGATCATTTCAACCGTTCGATCACCAGCCGCTTTCAGTCGGCACTCGGGAACGCCTCTGAAGCGGTAGATAGCGGCGCCGCACGCGACAAGCTTGAAGCGTGGATCGCCGCCACGCACAGAACAACTAACTCGCGGAGTGTCGCGTCGATGCGGGGCCGTCCTGGCGGGTTGGGGTAAGTCCATTTCCATGTGCTGAGACGCCGCTGCCAGGTCAGCAGCGTGGCTGGTGCCGCCGCATCAACCCGACCATGTCTGCTGCGGCAAGAGGGTATACCGCTGAACCACGTCCCAATTTAGCTCGACACCCAGCCCGGGCCCCTCGGTTGGCATGATCCGCCCGTTCACGATCTGCGGCGGCCGGATCAACAG
>Ga0137415_10002722_pt1 | contig 17499 bp, 13 predicted proteins | sample CZODoug3_1_1_16f_FD_183082 | JGI IMG/M metagenome (GOLD analysis project Ga0137415, IMG submission 183082) | Vadose zone soil fungal communities from Angelo Coast Range Reserve, California, USA - CZODoug3_1_1_16fungal (Hybrid Assembly) | ecosystem: Environmental > Terrestrial > Soil > Vadose...
TCGACGATCGGCAGCACGAAGGGCGAGGCGCGGAAAATGTCGACCATGTCGACCGGCTCGGGAATGTCGGCGAGCCTGGCATAGGCCTTCTGGCCGAGCAGGTCCTTGTCCGCCAGCCCGGGATTGACCGGGATCATGCGGTAGCCGCGCTCGAGCAGATACTTGAAGGCGAAATAGCTCGGCCGGCTGTCCTTGGCGGAGACGCCCACCATGGCGATCGTCTTGACGGTGTTGAGAATGCCGCGGATGTAGGTGTCGTCGTAACTCTCGTGACTCATCGCGCCGCCGCCGATCCAAGGAGGATCATAGATATGACGTCGGCGGCGGAACGGGAAGAGCGGGTGCGCTCAATTCTTCCCGGCGTCCGAGCGTTTGACGGGCTTGGTCATGACGGTCCGGCAAGCCGGGCTGATGGTCTTCAGCTTGCGCTTCAGGCACGCAACGATGGCGTCGCGGTCGGGGATGAATTCGCCGCAATGCGCGTGCACGTCGTCGATACATGCCTGCCGATCCTCCGACGTCTCGGCGCGCGCGCCGAGCGATAATGCGCCGATCGCGCACAGGGCCAGCACGGCGGTGACGAGCGAAGTCCGGTTCGGCATGGCGTTGCTCCCCCTCGCGTCTGCCACATGTCCACGTCTGTTGCGCTCTTGCGGTGCGACGTGAATTCAACGTCACCATGACGGAAATCGCGCCGCGGGCGCAAGCTTTTTTGCGTCCCGCCTTTTTTCATCGACACTTTTTTTTGTGAAAAAATTTGCGCGCGAGCGTTCAGCCGTCTTCCCAGTCGGGCGCGCGCTTTTCCAGGAAGGCCGCGATACCTTCGGACGCGTCATAGCGCAACATATTCTCCACCATCACCTGCGAGGCGAGCCGATAGGCGGCCGAAAGTTCCATGTGGAGCTGACGGTAAAATGCTTCCTTGCCGTAGCGCACCGCGGTGGCCGATTTCTCGGTGATGTGGCGCGCGAGCTTCATGGCCTGCTCGCGCTCGGTTCCCGGCGGCACCACGCGGTTGACGAGCCCGATGCGCAGCGCGTGCTCGGCCGACACCGTGTCGCCGGTGAGCAGCATCTCCATGGCGTGCTTGGGCGCGACATTGCGGGTGAGCGCGACCATCGGGGTCGAGCAGAACAACCCGATGTCGACGCCGGGCGTGCAGAAGCCCGCGCGCGCGGAGGCGACCGCAAGGTCGCAGCTCGCCACCAGCTGGCAGCCGGCCGCGGTTGCGATGCCCTGGACCGCGGCGATCACCGGCTGCGGCAGCCGGATGATCGACTGCATCAGCGCGCTGCAGGTTTCCATGACCTGGAGGTAATAGGCGCGGCCGCGATCGGGATCGTTGTGGCGGGCGGTGAGCTCCTTGAGGTCGTGGCCGGCGCAGAAGGCCGGGCCGTCGGCCGCGATCACCACGGCGCGCACCTGCGGATCCGGCGCGATGGCGGCCAGGGCCTCGCCGAGCGCCGCCATCATGGGTTCGGATAATGTATTGCGCAGCGCGGGACGGTTGAGTGTGAGGAGCGTGATGCCGCCACTGCTCTCGCGCAACACGATCGGCGAGGATGTGGCTTGCGGAGCAGGGCTGGTGGCTTGCATCGTGGTTCGGTTCTTGGGGACGCGCCTTTCCGTGATTGTATCCGATCCGCCCCGCGGCGCGAGGGCGGCCATCCCGAATAATGGCAGCCGATGACCTTGGGGCAGGCGACATGGACGCAGTGCTGACGGCCGAGGAACTCGCGCGGCGGCTCGCGGCCGAGTTCCCGGAAGCCTTCCATGCCGGCAGCGGCCTCGCCATTCTCGAGGTCGCGGGCGGGCGCGCGCGGATGCGGCTCGCCCCGCAGGAAAAAGCGACGCGCCCGGGCGGGACGATCTCGGGTCCGACCCTGATGATGCTGGCCGACGTGACGATGTATGTGGCGCTGCTGGCGTCGATCGGCTGGGTGCCGCTGGCGGTCACCACCAGCCTCAATATCAATTTCCTGAAAAAACCGGCGCCGGGAGCGCTGGTCGCCGAATGCCGGCTGTTGAAGCTCGGCAAGCGCCTGGCGGTCGGGGAGGTGACGCTGCGTGCGGAAGGCGACGACACCCCGGTGGCGCACGCCACGTCGACCTATTCAATTCCGACCCGACCCAGATGATTAGGTCATGGTACTATCACACCTAAATCGCAAGTGGTTGATTCAGCTGAACTTAAACTGGCCGAATGGCGTTGACCCGAATACCGCCACGCGCTAGAAGCGCACCCCGGTGGTGCCGCCGTCAAGGCCGGCCAGAAATTCACGGATACTCTCATGAAGACCTATTCGGCCAAACCTGCCGAAGTCGAGAAGAAATGGGTGATGATCGACGCCCAGGGCCTCGTCGTCGGCCGGCTCGCCTCCATCATCGCGATGCGGCTGCGCGGCAAGCACAAGCCGACCTACACGCCCCATGTCGACTGCGGCGACAACGTCATCGTGGTCAATGCCGAGAAGGTGGTGCTGACCGGCCGCAAGCTGCAGCAGAAGGTCTATCACCACCACACCGGCTTCATCGGCGGCATCAAGACGCGCAGCGCCAAATTCATCATGGAAGGGCGCTTCCCGGAGCGCATCGTCGAGAAGGCGGTGGAGCGCATGCTGCCGCGCGGCCCGCTCGGGCGCGTCCAGTTCGGCAATCTGCGCGTCTACAAGGGTCCCGATCATCCGCACGCGGCGCAGTCCCCAGAGGCGCTCGACGTCGGATCCATGAACCGCAAGAACAAGAGGAGCGCGTGAGCATGGCCGAGACGATGCAATCGCTCGATCAATTGGCGACGCTGAAGCCGGCCGCGCCCGAGGCGCCGAAATACGTCCAGAAGATCGACAAGCAGGGCCGCGCCTATGCGACCGGCAAGCGCAAGGACGCGGTCGCCCGCGTCTGGATCAAGCCGGGCCCCGGCAAGATCGTGGTCAACGAGCGCACGGTCGAGGTCTATTTCGCCCGTCCGGTGCTCCGCATGCTGATCCAGCAGCCGCTGGTCGCCTCGAACCGCAACGGCCAATACGACATCATCTGCACGGTCTCGGGCGGCGGGCTCTCGGGCCAGGCCGGCGCGGTGCGCCACGGCATCTCCAAGGCGCTCACCGCCTACGAGCCCGACCTGCGCGGCGTGTTGAAGCGCGGCGGATTCCTGACCCGCGACTCGCGCGTGGTCGAGCGCAAGAAATATGGCCGCGCCAAAGCCCGGCGCTCGTTCCAGTTCTCCAAGCGCTGAGACGGTTCAATCGGCAAGACCAAAGGGGCGCTCCGGCGCCCCTTTTTTATGTGGCTGTTTTGCCGCGTATTCGTCGCCCTTTTGCCGATCATTGTCGGGTATTTTGACGGTGTTTCGCCCGGCATTGTCGCTGTATTCGCGCCGTATTCGCCAAAAAGGCGCGCGCTTGGTTAAATGTCCGGCAAAGTCTGTTTCGAGACTCCGCTCGGAAGTCGCGCGCTGCGCTGGTATGGCTTGCTCATCGGCTAGCCCGCGTGGGAGCAAACGCATGTTCGCTCACGGCATCGCGCTTACGATTTCGCTGGACGTCGGGACACTGTTTGTCGTCGCCACCTGCGTCACCGCGCTCCTGGGCGTCTTCCTGCTGTTCGCCTGGACCCAGGATCGCATTCGTGCGCTCGCCTGGTGGGGCGCCGCCTATCTGATCGGCGGATTCTCGGTCGCGCTGTGGAGCGCGGACACGCATGCGATCCCCGTCATGCCGGCAAGCTTGCCCACCGCCTTGCTGTTCGTCTCCTGCGGCATGATCTGGAACGCCGCCCGCCTGTTCCATGGCCGCAACATTCTCTGGCTCGCCATGGTGGCGGGCGCGGCGACCTGGGTGTCGGCCTGCGCGCTGCCGAGCTTCACGCAAATGAGCCCCGGCCGCATCGTGCTCGCTTCGCTCATCGTCTCGGCCTACACATTCCTGACCGCGACCGAGTTGTGGCGCGAGCGGCGCAAGACGCTGATGCGGCGCTGGCCGGCGCTGTTCGTGCCGGCGCTGCACGGCGCGGTGTTCCTGTTTCCGATCCCGCTCGCGAGTTTCATGCCGGACGAGCGCGGCCTGATCACGCTGGCGACCGGCTGGATCGCGGTCCTCGTCCTCGAGATGCTGCTCTACGCGGTCGGCACCGCCTTCATCGTGCTGATCCTGGCCAAGGAGCGGACGTTGCGCATGCACAAGACCGCGGCGTTGACCGACCCGCTCACCGGGCTGTTCAACCGTCGCGGCCTGATCGAGGCCGCGCGCGAACTCACCGGCAAGCCCGCGCGCCGCGCCCAGCCGATCGCGGTGCTGGTCTTCGACCTCGATCACTTCAAGGCGATCAACGACCGTTTCGGTCATGCGGTCGGCGACGACGTCCTCAGGCTGTTCGGAGCGCTGGCGAAGGGCAGCATGCGGACCCGCGATTTCGTCGCCCGGCTCGGCGGCGAGGAATTCGCGATCATCATCCGGGGCACGCTCGAGGAAGGGATCGCGGTCGCGGAGCGCCTGCGCGTCGCTTTCGAGGACGCGGCCCGCACGGTGTCGGGCCGCTATGTGGGGGCGACGGTGAGCGTGGGCGTGGCGGCGCACGCGGCCGCGACCAATATCGACGCGCTGATCGCGCGCGCCGATGAGGCGCTCTATGCCGCCAAGGCGGGCGGGCGCAACCGGGTCGAAGCCGACATGGCGCGCGAGGCCCCGCTGGCGCCCGCACCCGGTGAGGTGCCGTCACCCGATACCACGATCGCCTGGACGAGCTACCGCCGGCCGGGCGGCGCGTCTCAGGCCGCGGCGTAGCGTCTCGGTGCGTGACGAAAACAGAAGGGCGGGCAAAATGCCCGCCCTTCTTCATTACGATCTTGAGGTTACGCGTTACGCAACGCCGGATACGCAAGATGCGGTAGGCAAAGAAGCGCTATAAAAAACGCAACGCCGCAATTCGCTTTGGTGATGCCGGGGCGCCGCGGGACACGGGATCGGAGCGCCCTGGTTTGCCGACCCACTGCGGCAGGCCGACGTTCCCTTGATAGCGCCAGTCGATGACGGCGCCGTGACGGACAAGTGCCCGGTCCCGGCGCCGGCGCAACCGCCTGTTTACCTGTCCGGGTTAGCCTCGGCTCCATGTTGCGTCAGTGGAGCGTCGCCCGGTTGCAGGCCGATCTCGGCGCGCTCGAGGCGAGTGCCGAGCGTGCCCGAGCGGCGCTCGGCTGCATCTATTCCTCATCGAACGAATTCGAGGCGGCCGCCATACGGGCGCGTCAGGCGGTGAACCTGTGGGGGCCGCGCACGATCGGCACGATGCGCCTGGTGCTCGGCGCGACGGTGCTCGCGGCGATCGCGGCGCTGGCGGCGCTGGTCGTTTAGGGCAATCGCGCTCGTCGTCGGCATGACGATCTTCACTTCACGTCATTGCCCGCGCAAGCGGGCAATCCAGACCCCGACAAGCCGCTGGCGTTACTGGATCGTCCGCTTTCGCGGACGATGACGGCAGAGCACGAGCCGGTCAAGAAAAAGCGGGCGCCCGAGGGCGCCCGCAAGGTGAGATCGCGTCCGCGATCTTGGGAGGAAGGCTGGCGCATGATCCCGAAAAGTTGACAGACTTTTCGGACAAGATCATGCGCAAAAACATCACGCCGAATAGTACATCTCGAACTCGACGGGATGCGGGGTGTGCTCGAAGCGGATCACTTCCGACATCTTCAGGTCGATGTAGCTGTCGATGAAGTCGTCGTCGAACACGCCGCCGGCCTTGAGGAAGGCGCGGTCGGCGTCGAGCTCGCCGAGCGCCTGGCGGAGCGATCCGCACACCGTCGGGATCTGCTTGAGCTCGGCGGGCGGCAGGTCATAGAGGTCCTTGTCGATCGCCGGGCCCGGATCGAGCTTGTTCTTGATGCCGTCGAGGCCGGCCATCAGCATCGCGGCGAAGCCGAGATACGGATTTGCGAGCGGATCGGGGAAGCGCACCTCGACGCGCTTGGCCTTGGGATTGGTGGTGTAGGGGATACGGCAGGAAGCCGACCGGTTGCGCGCCGAATAGGCGAGCAGCACCGGCGCCTCGAAGCCGGGGACCAGACGCTTGTAGGAATTCGTCGTCGGATTGGTGAAGGCGTTGATCGCCTTGGCGTGCTTGATGATGCCCCCGATGTAGCTCAGGCAGGTCTCCGAGAGGTCGGCGTATTTCTTGCCGGCGAAGACCGGCTTGCCGTCCTTCCAGATCGACTGATGGCAGTGCATGCCCGAGCCGTTGTCGCCGTAGACCGGCTTGGGCATGAAGGTCGCGGTCTTGCCGTAGATGTGGGCGACCTGCTGGATGCAGTATTTGTAGATCTGCATCCGGTCGGCCATCACGGTGAGCGGCGAGAATTTCAGGCCGAGCTCGTGCTGGGCGGACGCCACCTCGTGGTGGTGCTTCTCGACCTTGCAGCCCATCTTGGCCATGGCGGCGAGCATCTCGGAGCGCATGTCCTGCACCGAGTCCTGCGGCGGGACCGGGAAATAGCCCTTCTTGGTGCCGATGCGGTGGCCGAGGTTTCCGCCTTCGTAGTCGGTGTCCGAATTGGTCGGAAACTCGACCTGGTCGAGCTTGAAGCCGGTGTTGTAGGGGCCGACTGCATATTTCACGTCGTCGAACACAAAGAACTCAGCCTCGGGGCCGAAGAACACGGTGTCGCCGACGCCCATGGACTTGACCATCGCCTCGGCCTTCTTGGCGATGCCGCGGGGATCGCGGCTGTAGGGCTCGCCGGTGGTCGGCTCGAGCACGTCGCAGATCAGCACCAAGGTGGTCTCGGCGAAGAACGGATCGATGGTGGCGGAAGCCGGATCCGGCATCAGGCACATGTCGGACTCGTGGATCGCCTTCCAGCCGGCGATCGAGGAGCCGTCGAACATCTGGCCTTCCGCGAAAGTCTCCTCTTCGATCATCCCGATGTCGAAGGTGACGTGCTGCCACTTGCCGCGCGGATCCGTAAAGCGGAAGTCGGCGTATTTAACGTCGTTGTCCTTGATCATCTTCAGGACTTCTTTGGCCGTCGTCATGGATCGCATTCCCTTTCTCAGCAGCGGACGTGAATGTTTGATGTGTAAGGAGGTCGGGCCAGAAGGCGCGGTTCAAATGGCGTCCACGCCGGACTCCCCCGTCCGAATCCGGATGGCTTCCTCGATATTGGAGACGAAGATCTTGCCGTCGCCGATGCGCCCGGTCTGGGCTGCGCGACGGATCGCCTCGACGGCTTTCTCGACCATCTCGTCGGTGAGCACAATCTCGATTTTGACCTTGGGGAGAAAATCCACCACGTATTCGGCGCCGCGATAGAGCTCGGTATGGCCCTTCTGGCGGCCGAATCCCTTGGCCTCGGTGACGGTGATGCCCTGCAGACCGACCTCTTGCAGCGCTTCCTTCACCTCATCGAGCTTGAAGGGTTTGATGATCGCCTCGATTTTTTTCATTGCCTCTCCGCCTCTGGTCCGGCCGTTGGGGCGCCGCCGGCCGACCCGCGACCTGTTTAGCAGGGTCCATGCCAAGCATCGTTTTTCGTAAAAACCCGCGCTTTATCAGCCGGTTGTTACGCATCTTAGGGGGTTGGCCGCAAGGTCCGCCAGGGAGCCCCTGATTAATTATTAGGCGTCGTGCATCAAAACGCGTCAAGGCCCGGGCGGCCGCCGGGCGGGCTGCTGTCGGAATTTGTCGCAGTCCGCCCGTCGGGCGGGCGTTACGCTACGGCCCGCGCGTTGTCCGGCCGAAGCACCCGCCTTACTGTCAGGCAGATGATCGAACTGTTGACCAATGCCGAGATGGCGCAAGCCGACCGGCTGACCATCGCTGCCGGGGTTCCCGGCATCGATCTCATGGAGAATGCGGGCCGCGCCATTGCCGACGCGGTCATGGCCCGCCATCCGCCGGGCAGCCTCATTTGCGTCGTGGCGGGCCCGGGCAACAACGGCGGCGACGGATTCGTCGCGGCCCGTCTGCTGGCCGGGCGGGGCCATCGGGTGCGGCTGCTCTTGTTGGGCGATCCGGCCCGGCTGGCGGGCGACGCGGCCGAAGCGGCCAAGCGCTGGCAAGGTCCGGTCGCGGCGGCGACGCCGCAAGCCCTGGCGGGGGCCGCGGTCATGATCGATGCCTTGTTCGGTGCCGGGCTCGATCGCCCGCTCGCGGGGCCGGCCCGCCAGATGGTCGAGGCGATCAATGCGAGCGGCTCGCCGATCCTCGCGGTCGATCTGCCGAGCGGCATCAACGGCACGACCGGCGCGGTGATGGGGGCCGCCGTGCGGGCGAGCCGGACGGTGACCTTCTTTCGCCGCAAGGTCGGACATCTGCTGCTGCCCGGCCGCATCCATTGCGGGCCGGTCCAGGTTGCCGATATCGGGATCAAGCCGGACGTGCTGGCGCGCATCCAGCCGCGCGCTGTCGCGAACGAGCCTGCGCTGTGGCGGTCGCAATTTCCGTTTCCGCGCATCGACGGCCACAAATACAGCCGCGGCCACGCCGTGGTGGTGTCAGGTCCCCTGAGCACCACCGGGGCGGCGCGGCTCGCGGCCCGCGCGGCGCTGCGTGCCGGCGCCGGCCTTGTGACGATCGCCTCGCCCCGCGACGCGCTGGCGGTCCACGCGGCCGCCAATACGGCCGTCATGGTGCGCCGGACCGACGGCACAGAAGGGCTGCGGGCCTTGCTGGCCGATCGCCGGCTCAATGCGGTGGTGCTTGGTCCCGGCGGCGGCGCCGGCCGGGAATTGCGCGAAGAAGTCCTGGTCGCGCTGGCGGGCGCCCGCGCGGTGGTGCTCGACGCCGATGCGCTCACCAGCTTTGCCGACGATCCCCAGCGCCTGTTTGCGGCGATCGCGGCGCGCGCGGGTCAGCCGACCGTGCTCACGCCCCATGACGGGGAGTTCGCCAGGTTGTTTGGCGCCCAGGCGGAAGGTGCTCAAATACAGTCCCGTTTGGACAGGGCATCCCGCGCCGCGCGGGCCAGTGGCGCGATCGTGGTTCTGAAAGGACCGGACACGGTCATCGCGCATCCGGACGGGCGGGCGGCCATCAACCAGAATGCGCCGCCCTGGCTCGCGACCGCCGGCACCGGCGACGTGCTGGCCGGTCTGGTCGCCGGACTCCTGGCGCAAGGCATGCCGGCATTCGAGGCCGCCGGCGCCGCCGTCTGGCTGCACGGGGAGGCCGCCGCGGAGGCCGGGCCGGGGATGATTTCGGAGGATTTGTCGGAGGCCTTGCCGATGGTTTACCGGCGCCTGTCGGGCGATGCGCCGGCGTCCGCCTGACCGCGGCCGGCCGCCGGCATGTCCGATTTTTATGCTGCACCTTCGCGCCCGGCCTGTTATAAGCCGCGCCGCGGCGGCAGACCCGGCGCGGCCCTTTGGCGGGCGTGGCGGAATTGGTAGACGCGCTGGATTTAGGTTCCAGTGACGCAAGTCGTGGGGGTTCGAGTCCCTCCGCCCGCACCACGGCAGGGAGCCGCGACGAGCGCCGAATTTCTCGAACCCGCTGGCGCCGCGACCGCGATTCACCACAATCAATGACGAGTATTTGATCCATGCAGGTGACCGAAACCAACAGCGACGGCCTCAAGCGCGAGTTCAAGGTGGTCGTAGCCGCCTCCGACCTCGACGCGCGGCTCAACGACCGCCTGGCCAAGCTCAAGGACCGGGTCCAGATCCGAGGGTTCCGGCCCGGCAAGGTGCCGGTCACCCATCTCCGGAAGGTCTATGGCCGCGCCGCAATGGCCGAGACGATCGAGGAGGTGGTGCGCGAGACCAACGCCAAGATCGTCACCGATGGCGGCTTCAAGCTCGCCATGGATCCCAAGATCACCATGCCGGAGAGCCAGAGCGAGATCGAAGGGATCATCGCCGGCAAGTCGGACCTGGCCTACACGGTCGCGCTCGAGGTGGTGCCCAAGATCACGCTGGCGGACTTCAAGCAGATCGCGCTGGAGCGGCTGACCGCCGAGGTATCCGACGCCGAAGTCGAGGAAGCGGTCGGCAAGATCGCCGAGCAATCCCGGCCGTTCGGTCCCAAGGCGGAGGGAGGAAAGGTCGCAAAGGGCGACCGGGCCACCGTGAAGTTCACCGGGACGATCGATGGCCAGCCCTTCGAGGGCGGCACCGGCGACGACATCGCGGTTCAGATCGGCTCGAATACCTTCATTCCCGGATTCGAGGACCAGTTGATCGGGATGGCGGCGGGGGAGACCCGCACCGTCAATGTCACGTTCCCGCAGAACTACTTGGCGCCCAACCTGGCCGGCAAGGCCGCGGTGTTCGAGGTGACGGCGAAGTCGATCGAGACGCCGGGCGAGGTGACCGTCAACGAGGATTTCGCCAAGTCGCTCGGCATGGAGTCGCTCGACAAGCTCAAGGGCGCGATCCGGGACCGGCTGACGCGCGAGCATGCCTCGGTGAGCCGCCAGAAGCTCAAGCGCACCCTGCTCGACGAGCTCGACAAGCTGCACAAGTTCGATCCGCCGCCGACCCTGGTGGAAGAGGAGTTCAAGAATGTGTGGGGCACCGTCCAGTCGGACCTGAAGTCGCAGAACCGCACCTTCGCGGACGAGGGCACGACCGAGGAAAAGGCGACCGAGGAGTATCGCGGCATCGCCGACCGCCGGGTCCGGCTCGGCCTCGTCCTTGCGGAAATCGGCGACAAGAACAATATCAAGGTCACCGACGACGAGATCACGCGGGCGATCGTCGAGCAGGCGCGCCAGTATCCCGGGCGCGAGCAGGAGGTTTGGGACCACTACCGCAAAAATCCGAACGCGGTCGCGACCTTGCGGGCGCCGATCTTCGAGGAGAAGGTGGTGGACTATATCGTCGAGCTCGCCAAGGTCACCGACAAGCCGGTCTCGCGCGAGGAGCTCTACAAGGAAGACGACGACGCCAAGGCGTAACGGTCTTTCGGCACGGGCGCGCCGCGCGCCCGCGGCGGGCCCGGCCCGCCGAGGCGGCATGGCGGCGGCGCGAATCGTGGCATAAGCACAGGCGCAGCGACCCTACGCTTGTTTCTGCGGGTTCCAGCCATATCTTGGGCGCCTGGGCGCGACCCCAGAGGCCGGCATCCTTCGATCGGACCGGTTTTTGGTCTCTAAGGGCTCTGTGTTTGGTGACATGCTACGGCGGACCGGTGCCGGTTTCGCCCGAAGGCTTTCGGTAGGACAGGAAAAAATGCGGGATCCCGTCGACACATATATGAACTACCTGGTGCCCATGGTGGTCGAGCAGACCAACCGTGGCGAGCGCGCCTATGACATCTATTCCAGGCTCCTGAAGGAGCGCATCATCTTCATCACCGGCCCGGTCGAGGACGGGATGTCGACGCTGATCGTGGCTCAACTCCTTTTTCTGGAGGCGGAGAACCCGAAGAAAGAGATCGCGATGTACATCAACTCGCCGGGCGGGGTGGTGACCGCCGGGCTCGCGATCTACGACACCATGCAGTTCATCCGCCCGCCGGTCTCGACGCTGTGCACCGGACAGGCGGCGTCCATGGGGTCGCTGCTGCTGGCGGCCGGCCACAAGGACATGCGTTTCGCGTTGCCGAATGCACGCATCATGCTGCATCAGCCGTCCGGCGGCTTCCAGGGGCAGGCGACCGACATCATGCTGCATGCCCAGGAGATTCTGAATCTCAAGAAGCGCCTCAACGAGATTTACGTGCGACATACCGGCCAGCCGCTGAAGACGGTCGAGGACGCGCTGGAGCGCGACAAGTTCCTCACGGCCGAGGGCGCGATGGAGTTCGGCATCGTCGACAAGGTGATCGCGAAGCGGCCCGAAGAGGCCAGCAAGGCGTGACGCTCGGTCGCTTCGACGGGGTCGTCGGGCGGCATATATCGGGGCCCGGCCGGCTGGCCGGGCGGGTCCGCTTCGATTTTGCCATAAAGATTCGCGAATCCGCTGGGGGCGGTCCCGAAAGCGGAGCCGGAACAGGGAAAAGCGCTGGGATTTCATCATTAATGAAATCTTGATTATCCCCGCGCTAGCGTGTTTCGTTATAGGTCAGGACTGGCGTTGACGACGAAATGGCGGCCAAGTGTGGCATCGGCGCTACGGATTCTTAGGGCCGAGGCGAGTAGGATCGGAGGCCGCGGAAGAAGTCCGGGTCACGACGGGCTGGCGGAGAAGATGGAATGAGCAAGGTCGGCGGCGACTCCAAGAATACCCTGTACTGCTCGTTCTGCGGTAAGAGCCAGCACGAGGTTCGCAAGCTCATCGCAGGACCGACGGTCTTCATCTGCGACGAGTGCGTCGAGCTGTGCATGGACATCATCCGCGAGGAGAACAAGTCCTCGCTGGTGAAGTCGCGCGACGGCATCCCGACCCCGAAGGAGATCCGCAAGGTCCTCGACGATTACGTCATCGGCCAGGATCACGCCAAGAAGGTGCTCTCGGTCGCGGTCCACAATCACTACAAGCGGCTCAATCACCAGACCAAGCACCAGGACGTCGAGCTCGCCAAGTCCAATATCCTGCTGATCGGGCCGACCGGCTCGGGCAAGACGCTGCTGGCGCAGACGCTCGCGCGCATCCTCGACGTGCCCTTCACGATGGCGGATGCGACGACGCTGACGGAAGCCGGCTATGTCGGCGAGGACGTCGAGAACATCATCCTCAAGCTGCTGCAGTCGGCCGACTACAATGTCGAGCGCGCGCAGCGCGGGATCGTCTATATCGACGAGATCGACAAGATCAGCCGCAAGTCCGACAATCCGTCGATCACGCGCGACGTGTCGGGCGAAGGCGTGCAGCAGGCGCTGCTCAAGATCATGGAAGGCACCATCGCGTCGGTGCCCCCGCAGGGCGGGCGCAAGCATCCGCAGCAGGAATTCCTCCAGGTCGACACCACCAACATCCTGTTCGTGTGCGGCGGCGCTTTCGCCGGCCTCGAGAAGATCATTTCGGCGCGCGGCCGGTCGACCTCGATCGGGTTCTCCGCCAAGGTGCTGGCGCCGGAAGACCGCAAGCAGGGCGAGATATTCCGCGAGGTCGAGCCCGAGGACTTGCTGAAATACGGGCTGATCCCGGAATTCGTCGGCCGTCTGCCGGTGGTGGCGACGCTCGAGGATCTCGACGAGCCGGCCCTGAAGCGCATCCTGACCGAGCCCAAGAACGCGCTGCTCAAGCAATACCAGCGGCTGTTCGAGATGGAGAGCGTCGACCTGACGCTGGCCGAGGAAGCCCTGGGCGCGATCTCGCGCAAGGCGATCGAGCGCAAGACCGGCGCGCGGGGGTTGCGCTCCATCATGGAGAGCATCCTGCTCGACACCATGTTCGATCTGCCGAGCCTCGAAGGGGTCGAAAAGGTCGTGATCTCGAAAGAGGTGGTCGAAGGCACGGCCCGGCCGCTCTACATCTATGCCGACCGGGTTGGCGACGCCGGCGCGACCGCTTGAGTCGGGGCCCGCGCCAGCGCGACGCGGCGCGCCGGGGTCGCCCGGCGCCGATTTTCCCACGTATTTGCTTGATTTTCCGGGATTACTTGACACGCCCGGGGGGCATCGCCACCTAATGATGGCGAGCGTTTGATGGTCGAGTCGAAGCGTTCCGCAGACGTCTCCGGGCAGGGTCTCGCCCCGAAATTCGGACGCGGCAGCCTACGCGTTCCCTCCCGGTGGATTGCACTCTGTGCGGCGGCGCCATGACGGCGGGTCGCTCGGAGGGGCACAACAAAGGATTGGAATGAAGCCATGACGACCCCAACCAAACCGCGCGCCCTGCCGCAGCCCGGCGAAACAAGGACCTATCCGGTCCTGCCGTTGCGCGACATCGTCGTCTTCCCCCACATGATCGTGCCGCTCTTCGTCGGGCGCGAGAAATCAATTCGCGCCCTCGAAGAGGTGATGCGCAACGACACCTTCATCCTGCTGGCGACGCAAAAGAACGCCTCCGACGACGATCCGGCGACCGACTCGATCTTCGAGGTCGGGACGCTGGCGAGCGTGCTGCAGCTTTTGAAACTGCCAGACGGCACCGTGAAGGTGCTGGTCGAGGGCGCCGAGCGCGCCCGCGTCGTCAAATACGGCGAGCGCACCGACTATTACGAGGCCGAGGCGATCGCGCTGGCCGACAATTCGGGCGAGCGGGTCGAGGCCGAGGCCTTGGCGCGCTCGGTGGTCACCGAGTTCGAAAGCTATGTGAAGCTCAACAAGAAGGTGTCGCCGGAAGTCGTCGGCGTGGTCCAGCAGATCGAGGACTATGCCAAGCTCGCCGATACCGTGGCGTCGCACCTGGCGGTCAAGATCCCCGACAAGCAGGCGATCCTCGAGACCGCCACCGTCACCGAGCGCCTGGAGAAGGTGCTGGGCCTGATGGAGAGCGAGATCTCCGTTCTGCAGGTGGAGAAGCGCATCCGGACCCGCGTCAAGCGGCAGATGGAGAAGACGCAGCGCGAATACTACCTCAACGAACAGATGAAGGCGATCCAGAAGGAGCTCGGCGACGAGGAAGGCAAGGACGAGCTCGCCGAGCTCGAGGACAAGATCAAGAAGACCAAGCTGTCGAAGGAAGCGCGCGACAAGGCGACCCACGAGCTCAAGAAGCTCCGCCAGATGTCGCCGATGTCGGCGGAAGCGACCGTCGTGCGCAATTATCTCGACTGGCTGTTGTCGATCCCGTGGAACAAGAAGTCGAAGATCAAGAAGGATCTCGGCCTCGCGCAGACCATCCTCGACAACGACCATTACGGCCTGGAGAAGGTCAAGGAACGCATCGTCGAGTATCTGGCGGTGCAGACCCGCGCCAACAAGCTGACCGGCCCGATCCTGTGCCTGGTCGGCCCTCCGGGCGTCGGCAAGACCTCGCTCGGCAAGTCGATCGCCCGCGCGACCGGCCGCGAATTCGTGCGCGTGTCGCTCGGCGGCGTGCGCGACGAAGCGGAGATCCGCGGTCACCGGCGCACCTATATCGGCTCGATGCCCGGCAAGGTCATCCAGTCGATGCGCAAGGCCAAGACCTCGAACCCGCTGTTCCTGTTCGACGAGGTCGACAAGATGGGCGCCGATTTCCGCGGCGATCCGTCCTCGGCGCTGCTCGAGGTGCTCGACCCCGAGCAGAACCATACCTTCAACGACCACTACCTGGAGGTGGACTACGATCTGTCCAACGTGATGTTCATCACGACGGCGAATACCCTCAATATCCCGCCGCCCCTGATGGACCGCATGGAGATCATCCGCATCGCGGGCTACACCGAGGACGAGAAGGTCGAGATCGCGCGCAAGCATCTGATCCCGAACGCCATCACCAAGCACGGCCTCCACGCCAACGAATGGGCGATCGAGGACGACGCGCTGATGACGCTGATCCGGCGCTATACGCGGGAAGCCGGCGTGCGCAATCTCGAGCGCGAGATCTCCAACCTGTCGCGCAAGGCCGTCAAGGAATTGATGACCTCGAAGAAGAAGACCGTGCGGGTGACGGCGGAAAATCTCGCCGATTACCTCAGCGTTCCGAAGTACCGCTATGGCGAGGTCGAGGCTGAGGATCAGATCGGCGTCGTCACAGGGCTGGCCTGGACCGATGTGGGCGGCGAGCTACTCACCATCGAAGCCGCCATGATGCCCGGCAAGGGCCGCATGACGGTGACCGGCAACCTGCGCGACGTGATGAAGGAGTCGATCTCGGCGGCGGCGTCTTACGTGCGCTCGCGCGCGGTCGCCTTCGGCATCAAGCCGCCCTTGTTTGACGAGCGCGACATCCACGTCCACGTGCCGGAAGGCGCGACGCCGAAGGATGGACCCTCCGCCGGCGTCGCCATGGTCACCGCGATCGTCTCGGTGATGACCGGAATTCCGGTGCGCCGCGACCTCGCTATGACTGGCGAGATCACGCTGCGCGGCCGCGTGTGGCCGATCGCCGGTCTCAAGGAGAAGCTGCTCGCGGCCTTGCGTGGGGGCATCAAGACGGTGCTCATTCCCGAAGAGAACGCCAGGGATCTTGTCGAAATCGCGGACAGCATCAAGTGTAGGCTCGAGATCGTTCCGGTCTCGCGCATGGACGAGGTGCTCGCCCGCGCGATGACGCGTAAGCTGGAGCCGATCGAGTGGGACGAGACCACGACCACCGCAGCGGCCGTGCCGGAGGAGGCCCCGGTCGAGGAGGAAGCTTCGACGCTCACCGCGCATTGAACGATCGCGACACAGGTGCCGCGACAGCGGGGACTCCTCAAAACTTCATCCACTTGAGCAAGCTTGGTGATTCCAGCCGCTCGTTGGGCAGAAAGTCGCTCAAGCCCGGCGACGAGCTCAAGCTGAGGATCGATCCGTTGCGCAGCGGCGCGCCCGGCGGCCCAATCCGAGAAGAAGACCAACTTCCTCTCCGGTGAACTGGTGGTCACGCACTAAAGCATCAGCCTAACCAAGAACTTGTCAGCGTTCGCCAGCGTTCGCGCGCAGGCGGTCGGCCTCGTCGGCAATTGAGGGAGCAAGCCGCGGCTGCGGCTTTGTGATCGCGGCCTAGCCGACAGCCCCTCTCCATCGACGTAATAACGTGAGATGATCGCGGGCGACCATTTCGTCTGCGCGGGGATTGCGTCGTGCGGTTGCTTTCGAACTTGTTGGAAAAAGTCATCAAGAACGGCACCCTGCGCCTGTACGACGCCGCGGGGCGGCTCCACATTTTTGCCGGCAAACTCCCCGGACCGGTCGCCACCGTCCGCATTCACCAGCCCGGCCTCGAAACCAAGCTCTTCCTCAATCCGGAGCTTCGCGCCGGCGAGGCTTACATGGACGGCACCCTCACGGCCGAGGAGGGCTCGACCATCCGTGATTTCATCCTGCTGTTCTCGGTCAATCGCTCCGGCTTTGCCGGTCACGTTTCGCAAAAAATCCTGGGCCAGGTCTGGCGGGCGCTGCGACGCTGGCATCAGGCGAACCCGATCGGCAAAGCCGCCGCGCACGCGCGCCACCATTACGATATTTCGACCGATCTCTACCGGCTCTTCCTCGACCAGGACCTGCATTATTCGTGCGCGTACTTTCGCGACCCCGCACGCGACACGCTCGAACAGGCGCAATGCAATAAGCTCATTCATGCCACTGCGAAGCTGCAGCTGAAGCCGGGGATGTCGGTGGCCGAGATCGGTTGCGGATGGGGCGCCTTCGCGATCCATCTGGCGCGCGAGACCGGCGCGCGCGTCACCGCCATCAATGTCTCACCCGAGCAGCTGCGCGTCGCGCGCGAGCGCGCGGCGGCGGCGGGCGTCGCCGATCGCATCGAGTTCCGCGAGATCGATTATCGCCAGCTCGAGGGACGTTTCGACCGCGTCGTCTCGGTCGGGATGATGGAGCATGTCGGCATCGGGCACTTCGACGAGTACTTCGGCAAGATCCGCGGCATGCTCGCCGACGATGGCTACGCCTTCCTCCATTGCATCGGTCGCAATACGCCGCCCGGCACGACCGGCCCGTTCATTCGCAAGTACATCTTTCCCGGCGCTTACGTGCCGGCGCTGTCCGAGGTGTTCGCGGCGATCGAGCGCAACGGCTTGTGGACCGGCGACGCGGAA
>Ga0137415_10002723_pt1 | contig 17497 bp, 13 predicted proteins | sample CZODoug3_1_1_16f_FD_183082 | JGI IMG/M metagenome (GOLD analysis project Ga0137415, IMG submission 183082) | Vadose zone soil fungal communities from Angelo Coast Range Reserve, California, USA - CZODoug3_1_1_16fungal (Hybrid Assembly) | ecosystem: Environmental > Terrestrial > Soil > Vadose...
ACTGGCGCGGCGGATAATCCCATGAACTTCATACCCTTTCTCAAGCAACAGATCGGCCAGATAACTTCCATCCTGGCCAGTAATGCCGGTGATGAGCGCCCGCTTCATTGGGCACTAATTGTAGGGCGTTTCTGTGAAACGCCAATCGAAGAACATCGAGATGGCATCAGCGGCGGGAACGCCCCACAGCTATGCCACTAACTTTCCGGCGGTGTCACCATGATGCGGGCTAAGACAGCACGCTGGGCACCGATCAGGTCGCTGATGCCTTTCCGTCCGAGCGCGAGCATTTCATCCAGCTGTGATGCAGCAAACGTCGCTTCTTCACCTGAACTCTGTACTTCTACGAATTCGCCGTCCTCGGTAGCCACAAGATTGAAATCAACACTAACGAGTTTGTCCTCGTCGTAATTGAGATCGAGTATCGTCTGCCCGTCAAGAATTCCAGCGCTCACCGCGGCCACCAATTTTCTCATCGGAGGCGCGTCGAGTTTTTTCTCCCTCACGAATTTCCGGCAGGCTATGGCCAGCGCGAGACTCGAACCGGTGATCGCGGTGGTGCGTGTTCCGCCATCGGCCTGTAATACATCGCAATCGACCCAGATTGTACGCGGCCCAAGCTTTTCAAGGTCCACGACCGCTCGCAGCGAGCGGCCAATCAAACGTTGAATCTCCACGCTCCGACCGTCGACGCGGCCTTTTGCGACGTCGCGAGGTTTCCGTGGCTGGGTCGAATACGGAAGCATTGAATATTCGGCAGTAAGCCAGCCGCCGGCGACTCCCTGCTCCTTCATCCAGCGCGGCACGGTGTCTTCGATCGTAACAGCACAGATCACGCGCGTGTTACCCATCGACACGAGCACCGACCCGCTCGCATGCACCGCCACGTTCAATTCGAAATTGAGCGGACGAATCTCATCTGGTGCGCGGCCGTCGCTTCGCTGCATCAATGGAACGTAAATGTAGAGCAGAATTTATGCGACGACGATTTTGCAGGGCAAATTTGAGGATAACAGCCGGTGGCTTTGTTGCACGGAGGCAGCAATCGGCTTGACGCGTCGAGCGGGTCATCGTTCTATAAAGCCTTTGCGTGCTATAAAGCCTTTGCGTGAAAAGTATTGCTGAGACCCAGAGGGCGATTTGCATTGCCGGTGCTCACCGTTCGGGAACAAGTATGGTCACGCGGTTGCTTCATCGCTGCGGCTTGGAGCTTGGGCCCGAATCAGACTTGATGCCGCCGCAGGCTGATAACCCCGAAGGTTTTTGGGAACATCTGAGGTTCGTGGCGTTGAATGACGAATTACTGGCGGCGCTTGGCGGCGCCTGGGACCTGCCCCCCAAGCCTGACGAGAGTTTCACAGGCACGCCATTGAATCCTTTGCGTCTTAAAGCACGGCTCCTAATTGAGGGCTTTGCCCGGGCAAACGTCTGGGGCTGGAAGGACCCTCGTAACAGTTTGACCCTACCGTTCTGGCAGGATCTCTTGCCGGGGCTCAGAACTCTCATCGTTGTACGTAATCCGCTGGAAGTCGCCCATTCGATGCGGGAACGGAACGGAACTTCTTATTCGTTTGCTCTGCGCCTTTGGGAAATCTACAACCGGCGGCTAGTCGAGGTGGCAAATGAAAAAGACCGCCTTGTAACGCGCTACGACGCATTTTTCGAAAATGCAGAATCGGAGTTGCGCAAAATTCTGCAGTTCGCAGGTCTGAAGGATACGGAATTGCGCAACGCCGCAGGGCTTGTGTCCACGCGACGACGCCACACCCATTTCACAATTGACGACCTGATCGACGCCGGTGTCTCCGATGAAGTGATCGAACTCTATCGCTCTTTGATTGCGGAGGGATCACCAACCAAAACGCGAGTCGCAAAGGCTACAGCCCGCCGCGATACATCGAGCGAGCCCGACTTGCTTCCCGGATCCGTCAGCCGGGTGAATGCTTTCGTTCCCGAACGTCTTGCGCAGATAGAGCATCTCTACGGCGAGCTCCTTTCACAAGCCGAAGCGCGACACCGAGTTGAAATCGAGAAACTCAAAGCACAGATAGAAGAAATCAGCGCTCACTACACGGGCGAAGTTAAGCAACTGCAGGATCGCATCTTGCAAATCAACGAGCTGCTTCGCGCCAGGAGCATCAGTTTGGCTGAGAATGAAAGCCGCGCACAAGACCTGCAAAACCGGCTGCGAAAACAATTGCAGGCGACGAAGAGGCTAAGCCGAATACTCGACGACGCCAGCAACGCAGCTGCCCAGCTTCGCTCTTCATTGCGCTGGCAGATTGCAAATCCGGTTGCCGCGTTGAAAGCAAAAATTTCTCCAGAAAAATCAAAGCACTTGTTAGGCTATGGGCATCTGGAAAAGGCAATCTCCAGTTACGAGAATTGGCGAGTCACCCATTCTGAGATCACGGCGATCGACGATGAAATCCAAAGCCTGCTTTCAGGTATAGCGTCGGCGCCCACGCAACGTTCAGCGACCACCGCGGCGGAAACTGCTTCCACTTTTGCGCCGCCCGTGCCGACCCGCCCAATTGAGTTTCCAGTTCATAAGCAGGTGGATGTTTCAATTTTGATTCCGGTTTTCAATCAATTCCATTTCACGCAGGCTTGCCTGGTGTCAATTCAGGAACACCAGGGAGCGGAGCGCTTTGAAGTGATTGTTGTGGACGATTGCTCGACAGACGCTACCCCGGAAGCTATTTCGCAGTTGCCAGGAGTTATTTATCTGCGAAATGAGACCAACTCAGGCTTTATCGCCTCCTGTAACCGCGGCGCGGAAAAGGCGCGGGGGAAATATCTTGTCTTCTTAAACAACGACGCGCTTGTAAAGGCAGGCTGGTTGAAGGCGCTGCTCGACACTTTCGCCGAACAGCCAGGGACCGGCATCGTCGGAGCGAAGCTCCTTTATCCAGATGGTCGCTTGCAGGAAGCAGGCGGAATAATCTGGCAGGATGCGTCTGGATGGAACTATGGGAAGTTCGATGATCCAGAAAAACCTGAATACAATTATCTGCGCGAAGTAGATTATTGCTCAGCGGCGGCCTTGATGATTCCTAAGGCGCTATTTGAAAGCGTGGGCGGGTTCGACGCTAGCTATGCGCCCGCCTATTATGAGGACACCGATCTCGCATTCAAAGTGCGCCAAGCGGGTTACAAGGTGCTGTACCAGCCGCTAAGCGAAGTTATCCATTACGAGGGAGCAACCGGCGGAACCGATCTTTCGAGCGGTACAAAAAAACATCAGGATATTAACCGCTCAAGATTTGCCGAAAAGTGGGCCGCTGAATTGGAGGCGAAACCAGTCAATGGCGAGCTCACATTCCTGCGGCAGCCTCAAACGCCTTCGGGGAAAAACATTCTTGTGATTGATCATCACGTTCCGATGCCTGACCGCGATTCAGGATCGCTGCGGATGTTTCAAATTCTTAAGCTCCTCCACCGGCTGGGCCACCGTGTCACTTTCGTGCCGGATAACCTCGCAAAGATCGACCCTTATAGGTGCGAGCTACAAAAGCGTGGTATTGAAGTTGTTCATTACCCTTACGTCGCGAGAGTCCGCGATTACCTTATTTCACGCGGCTCCGAGTTTGACGTTGTGATGCTAAGTCGTTGCAAGTTTGCGCACAAACACATGGCTGACGTTCGCCTGTACGCACCGCAAGCTCGCATCATTTTCGACACGGTGGATCTCCATTTCGTTCGCGAAGCAGGCGAGGCACGAGTAACTGGCGACCCAGAGATGCGACAGAAGGCGAGTGACACGGAACGATTGGAGTCCGAGCTAATCGATCAATCCGATGAAACGTGGACGGTGAGCACCAGCGAGCAGCGGCTGCTTCAGAGGAAATGGCCAGAAAAATCCATTCAAGTGATCTCAAACATTGTCGATGTGCCCGGCTCGAGCACGCCTTTCACACTTCGGAGAGACTGGCTGTTCATCGGTAGCTTTCAACACACCCCGAACGTCGATGCTGTTCTGTTTTTTGTGCAGAGCATTTACCCTTTGGTTCGCGCTCATCTTCCAGAAGCTAAATTCTACATCATCGGCGATAAAGCGCCGCCGGAGGTCATTGCTTTGGCCAGCGACAACATCGTCGTAACAGGATTGCAGAGGGATGCGGCTCCATTTTTCGATAGCGTAAAACTGTCCGTGGCGCCTTTGCGATTTGGGGCCGGGGTGAAAGGCAAAATCAATCAAAGCATGGCCTTTGGCGTGCCAGTGGTGGCAACTTCGGTCGCGGTCGATGGAACAGAACTTCGGGATCGTGAAGAAATCCTGGTAGCGGACGAGCCGGAGGACTTTGCACAGGCATTGATCGAGCTCTACGAATCGGAAGACCTCTGGAACCGGCTATCGGACAATGGCCTCACGAAAACACGCGCCCTGTATTCTACTGACGCGGCGCGCAAAAAGCTGGAATTTTTGTTAAGCGATCAGCATCTCACCAGCTTAGGTTCATCACTTACAAAGGCCGCGAGCCGGCGTGCTGCCATGCTAGCTAACTAACGGTTTCTGCTTCAAATAAAGTGAGTCAGATTGGTCGAACCGGAGAGATTCGCGGGACAATTACTGCAACACCCAACCCGGTTCCTTTTGGCGACGAGTGCGTTGTGATTTCATGGGACATCAACGATCAAACTGGAGGGGAGGTGCGCGTCTCAACTTCGCCCGGCCACGAAAAACTGGTTAGTCGAGGCCGATCTGGAAGTACGAAAATTTCCTGGATCGCGCATTCAAAGGTATATGAGTTTCGCCTTTACGCGCGAAGCCTGCCCGACCTGCCGATAGCCAGCGTAAAGGTCAGGCGCGATACCGATTCCGCCAAGGCCGTTCTCCGCGAACTCGCTGCTGAAGTAATGTGGGGGAACGTTGATGCCGCATTATCAAGCTTTATCGCGGCAATCGTCCCTCGCTTTGTGCACACGGGAAAGTTTCGGAAGGTTTTTCCGGTTTGGGAGCAACACGGTTTTCACGTGACGCCAGTGCATTTTTACCAGCCGATTCCGGATACCCAAACCCTTCCCGAAAGCCTGTGGAATCAACCTAGCAAGCTCGTCGGCATAGACATGAACGACTCCCTGCAGCTAAACCTGCTGCGAAACGATTTTCCGAAGTTTCGGCACGAATATGAACGCTTTCCAACTGAACCAACGAGCGGCGCGAGCCGTTTTCATCTCAATAACGGCTTCTTTGACGGCACAGACGCATTGGTCGCGTACTGTATGGTGCGCCGTTTTCGACCACGGTTGATCATTGAGGTTGGCAGCGGCTATTCGTCCCTTCTTATGGGCGAAGCAGGAGCCAGAAACGATGCCTGCCCGCTCATCTGTGTCGAGCCGTTCCCCTCGGATTTCCTATCTAAAGGTTTCCCTGGTTTAAAGTCATTGGTCATAAAAGAGGTTCAGCAGATCGACTTGGATTTCTTTTCGCAACTCCAATCAGGGGACGTCCTTTTTATCGACAGCTCCCATACGGTGAAGATTGGCGGCGATGTCAATTATTTGTTCCTGGAAGTGCTGCCGCGTCTAAAACCAGGAGTGATAGTGCATGTCCACGATATCTTCCTTCCTTTTGAGTACCCCCGCGACTGGGTGGTGGATGACTTTCGCTTTTGGGCCGAGCAATATCTGCTCCAGGCGTTTCTGACGTTTAATTCTGAGTTCCAAGTCCTAATGGCGAATAACTATCTCAACCATTACTATCGCGAGGATCTCAAGAGTGCTTTTCCAAGTTTGCCATCTTGGGGCGGCGGCAGCTTCTGGATGCGCCGACGCGTGTCCAAGCAGACGGAATCGAAGTGATTCTAAGTTTTGCAGCCAATCGCACACCTGCATACGTGCTAGTATGGCATAAGAGAATTCTACTCCTATCAAACGCCGCGATGCTGGAACGGCACCGTTTCGAAATTGACACGGAGACAGAAATGCCTATTCATCGCCCCTTATGAGGGCTTTTAGTCGACTCATTGCTTTTGCATGCGCAGCTCTTGTAATAAGTGCCTGCAATCCGTCTAAAACCACTGCGCCCCCAGCCGACGCTCCATTGAGCCCGACAGGGGTGATCTCGGCGGGACCGAATCCTGTTCCAGCTGGCAGCGGTGCTGGAACCACTACAATTAAATGGACAACGGGTGATGGGACTACCGGCAAGGTTTTTGTCTCGGCCGACGGAGCTCAGGAGACAGAGTTTGCCGAAGGACCGGACGGTTCTCACGATGCGCCTATTGAGGCGGGGGTAACTTATGAATTTCGTCTCTACAATTCAGATCACACCAAAAAGCTCGCCAAAATTACTGTGACCAGACCAGCTCAGTGATATCTCGGCTCAGGCCTATCGCGTGGCTGGCAAGACTGGCTGCAGCCTTCAACCTAGCTGATTGAACAATCCGACCACGGGAGCAAAAGGGACATGCAACCTCTACCAGCCAGGCCTGTCTTTGTTGTCGGTTCCCCAAGATCGGGGACGAGCATTCTCACGTGGTGTCTGGGGCATCATCCCAATCTGTTCCCGGTGCCGGAGTCAAATTGGATGGGGGACTTTGCTGTCAATGTAGCAATTGCCTACCGAATTGGGGCGGCACGCAATTACTACTCGATCTTGAGCGCGATGGATATTCCAGATGATGAATTGTTCGCCGCATTTGGTCGGAGCATCAACGACTTGATCCTGCGCCATCGCACGGACTTGGAGAAAAAACGTTATGCCAACCGTATCGAACTGAAACTCGAACCGCGCTGGATCAAAGCTGCCAGCACCGCGGCGGGACCTAAAACACGTTGGGTCGATGGAACGCCGGAATATTCTTTCCACATCCACGGCCTGCGCAAACTCTTTCCCCAGGCTCTATTCATCCATTTAGTCCGCGATGTTCGGGCAGTCGTCCGGTCGATGGTCAAGTTCCATAGCGTAACAGGGATTCAGTTGGTGGCCAACGAGGAGGAGGCCTACCGGTACTGGATGCGAACCGTCGGCGCGTGCCTCCTGGCTGAGCGCGCCTATGGCCCAGCTGTGCTTCATCGCGTCCGTTACACAGATCTGATCGAGCACCCCGAACCAACGATGCGTTCGCTGCTCGATTTCCTCGGAGAGCCCTACGCGGAAAGATGTCTCGACCCGCTCGAGCTTCGCATCAATAGTTCCATTGTTCCCGCGGATTTTGAAATCAACTACGCCGCTCTGAATCCGACGCTTGTTAAAGAAGCAACACAGCTTTCAGCTGAAGTCGAAAGAACTACCCAGCCCGCGGACGTTTCGCCTCAAGCAGCCGATGAAATGCAAGCTGCGTTTCGAGAACTAGTCAGGCATCTCGCAACCCAGAAATAATGCGCGCTTCGAATCGGCTACAAGTTTTGTTTAAACCGCTTTAGCCGATCAAACCACCTCTACAGAGTGGAGCTGATACGCTAGGTTGCGCATGTCTTTTGACGAGCTGTCAGCACTTGCGGGACAAATAGATTCTGACGCCCGAATTCGAACTGAAGCGCGCTCGACGGCGGCCATCGCAGCGGGAACCTTCCAATCGAACTCGCCGGGCCCGAAGTGTGCCCGCTCGGAGCCGTTGCGAATTGTGCACTCGAGCGTCTGGCCCTGCGGGAAGCGATGCGGCACTCGGCCATGGAATACTAAAGCCTTTGAAGGCGCAGACAGTTTGAGATCCAATGTCAGTAACGGAGCGCACCACTCGTCATTGGGATAGTAGCCGTCAGGCGCGGTTGCAAGCTTTGCCTTTCCAATAATTGGCAGCCCAAGCTGCCGATCTGCGACGCGATGCTGCAGCCACTCGATATCCCTGCTAAACTCCTTCTCGCGGTCGTAGAGCAGTTTTAACAGAGCATCTTCCCGACGGAACAGGCCCTCAAGCATCTCGATCTCCGGCTGGCCAATTGGTTTGGTGCTGGAAAACAGTTTTCTCACCTGAGTGATGATTCCCTCACTGAATGCCCGCTCGCGCTCCTGCAACCTAGCTATGTGCTCGATGCGGCGCGTCAATGCCTTCCGCACGCGTGCCCCCTGAGCTTCGGTCGAGTCACCGGCACGCAGCACGAACGGCAAGGGTCGTTCAACGTAGACTGTGGCATGCGACGGCGCGGTCTCAGCAGGGGGCCGATCTTTTGTGTACATGTAGATAGCAAGCGACTTGCGCGATATCGACGGATGATCCTGCGGCTGCCGGATGACTTCAAATCCGTGCCATGATCGCTCGCTCGTCTCGAACAGAATGGCGCGGTTGGCCAGCGGGACAACGCGCTCAATTCGGTTTTGCTCGGGAGGACGCCACGGATCCTCATGAAACTCGATAGAACCACCCCATTCCACCTCCCACTCACGATTCAAATAAACGATCAGATTCAATCGCCGATGCCACCCATGATGCGGGTGATAGTTGAAGTCCACGTGTGGATCAAGCTCTTGCCCTGGACGGTTCTCATGTGTGCCGCCACCTACGTACAATTGGTCGTAAAGGAGGTCTGGGATGCCTGTAACATCGTTCATTAGCGCGGAAAATTCTGCGGACCGGAACAGCTCGTCCGCCAGCGCATAAGTCTCCCCAAGCGATCGAATGTCTTCAACGGTCGACTTCCCGCCTGGCAATCCATCCTCATTGAGATTCGCTCCGCGCTCAAAAGGCGGAAACTCGGCGATCAATTGCTCGCAAAACGTTGGGCTGAAGAATTGATCGATCACAACATGTGGAAAAGGATCCGCCGATCGAAAGCGGCTTCCGTACCTTTCACGATTCTTCAATACCTCAGGATTAATCAGGTCGAGCATGGAGAGCGATAGAATGCGGAAACACCGCAAACAGTCAAGCCCTTCAGCCTCCTTAACCGCGCTGATCCAAAAGCCAACGTGGGTCTTGCGTTACGACCCGCTAATACTGGGCGGGTACACGGATCGGTGTGATATAGTGACCAGCAGATGCCTGTGTTGAAAACCTACGTCCTGGGTATGGCAGTGGCCCACCTGCTCTGGTTGTATTTTTTTACAACAGGTCACTTGTTACGACCGAAGGCCTTTGAACAATCACGCTGTTTCTCAATTACCGATCTCGTCACTACGTCGGTGGCGGGAATGGCGGTCGCAGGGTTCTGCCTGTTGTTGCTGGGATTCGCTCACCTTTTAAACCGCCCTGGGATATTGCTCGCGCTGGTGTGCGAGGGCCTCCTATTTCTGTGGCTTAAGGGCGAAAACTGGCTCTCCTACAGCTTTTGGCAAAAAATTTGCCGGCGCTTTGTTGGAGCGTGGACGGTGCCGGCGCTTTTCATTTATCTGCTGTTCTTGGTTCTTGCAGTGCCGGCTGTCCTGCCTCCCACTTTCTCTGATTCGGTATCATATCACTTAGCTTATGCTGTTGATTGGGCGAACGCCGGCCGGATCTACGTCGATCCCTTCCTGCGTTTTCCATATTACGCAAATAATTTTCTGCTTTTCTATAGCGCCCTGTTCGTTCTGAAGCTGGGGAGCTATTGCCATTTTCTAAATTGGCTCTGCGGCTTGCTTACGTGTCTGGGAGTCCTGGCCTTTTTTACTCCGGTTGAAAATCCATTTCGAGAAGGGACATCCACCTGGAAGCTATCTCGCCCGCAGCACTTCCTAATTCCCCTTTGTGTGGCGTTGTCTCCAGCTTTTCTCCGGTATCTGAACGTTGCTTATATCGATGTTCCTATCGGACTCTTTTTGCTCGTTCCGATTCTGTGCGCCTACCGATCGTCGTCAGGCCAGCCATTTGAACGCGAACTCGTCGTCAGCGCAGCATTCTGCGGCGGGATGAAGCTCACCCTGATTGGTCATCTACCTTTTTTTGTTGGCTCGCTGCTTTTCGCTACGGCGCGGCGGCTGCAACGACGGCAGATTGCAGTCCTTTGCCTCCTTCTGGTAGGTCTAAGTCTTCCCTGGTATCTGCGGAACCTGTTTGAAGCTCATGACCCCACACCACCGGTTTTCAATATGCTTTTCAAGCACCCAGATCCAATCTTCAAAGATGATCCTTTCCCTTACACCGCCGATACCATGACGGAACGAAAACCAGCTCATTTGCTGCTGTTGCCTTTCCGATTTTTCACTTACCCGCAATCCGAAAATTTTCGAGAGTGGGGAATTACGGCGATGATCCTGCTATTGTATGCGCCGATTTTATTCCTACTTGTGCAAGGCTGTTGGCGGGACAGGTGGCGCAATTCACCCCGTCTCATCTATTTATCGCTGGCCGCTGCGTACCTCCCCCTTCCCTGGCTTTTCAGCTCTCTGGGGAGATATGCTCTTCATTGGTATCCCGTGCTCGCGGCGTGGGTGGGAGTCATGGTTTCAGACATTTGCGCACGGGCCGAAACCCTTTGGAGTTCTCGTTTGACAACATCGATAACCAGGACTGCTACCGCTATATTCTGCATCGCTCTCATCCTTCCGAGTCCGGCGCGCTCTTCCAAGCGCTTTTACAGCGACTATTATGGAATAACACGTTCGTTACTAGGCTCCGACACCAACCTAAAAGACTATCTGAAGAAGGACCTTAGTGGCTATTTGGCGAGCCAAGCCGTCATTGCGACGCTAGTTTCTAATCAGAAAACAAACACTAAAGTCCTTCTTTTGCCCGGTGTTGTAGGACTTACCTTCTACTTTCGGAAGGCAAACATGATTACCGTCGGCGATTATACTGGACCGGCTGGATACATGGAGCTATGGACGGGCGTAGAACAGGGAAACTGCTTACCCTACTTGAACCGGCTGGATATATCAGTTGTCATCGTCCAGCCACACCACCAGGAGGCTTGGTGGCCGCGATTCTACGACCCGTTTCGGTCGCAATTAAAGGAGTATGGGTTCAGGGAATATCGCACCGAGGAGCGTAACGTTGCCATTTTTCTCAGAGGTGATATCCATGCTAGCCGTAAGCTACTTCCGGCTAATCGATAGGCGCTAGCGTGTTTAGCTAGTGTCGAGAACCCGTCGATTGTCAGTTTCAAGAAATCAAGCCTCCTCGTCAGGCGTTCTCGCCTCTCCCTCACCCTCCCCCTGCAAGGGCGAGGTGACCTGCGCGCTGCAGCCTGACCCAATCCCTATCACGCGAACCGACAATTGACCAACGCTACTAAAGCTTTGGCCATTGCTTGAATCTACTTGCAATTGAAGCCCCAACGGAAAAATAATCCCCAAACTGCTGTGAACACGAAGATCAATCATCTCGCCGTCTGGATCCTGATCGTTGTGTATTTTCTGATCGGTTGGGGCTGGTACGCAATTTTTGGCGAGAAATGGTTGAATCTTCATGCGCGCACGATGACTGACATCGAACACACGCATAACGTCGGCGCCTACGTGCTCGCGTTCCTTGGTTCGATCGCTGTCAATTACACCCTCGCAGTTCTTATTGCGCGGACCAACCCAACAAGCGTCTGGTGTGGCCTGAAAGTCGCGCTCGCATGCTGGTTCGCCTTTGTGTTTATGGAATACGCGACCATTTCTGTGTTCTCCGCGTTCGAAACCAATCCGTGGCCGCTTATTTGTATCGACATGGGCCGGCCCCTGCTCGGCATGGCACTCAGCGGTATCGTCCTCGGCGCTTGGCGGAAGTCTCAACCGTAGCGCGGTCGCTGGCCGGGCTTTCACATGAGCGCGCGAGCAGCGCTGGACAATCGCGGCCCGGTTGGCAATATCATAATTCCAAGCCATGGCTGATCTCATCCTCGTTGCGCAATCAAAGGAACCGATCTACCTCCTGCCGAAGATGGCGAATCGTCATGGATTGATCGCTGGCGCCACTGGAACTGGAAAGACAGTCACACTGCAAACTCTCGCGGAGAATTTCAGTGCGCGCGGTGTGCCAGTTTTCATGGCCGACGTCAAAGGCGATCTCGCTGGCATGAGTCAGCCGGGCGCGACAACCCGAAAGTAGTCGAACGCGCCAGGGAGCTTGGCATCTCTGATTTCAAAGGCGAAGCCTGCCCGGTGGTTTTTTGGGATGTGTTCGGCCAGCAGGGACATCCCGTGCGCGCAACGGTGTCTGAAATGGGTCCGCTTCTGCTCGGGCGCTTGCTCGAATTGAACGACACGCAGGAAGGCGTGCTCAACATGGTGTTCAAGATCGCCGACGACAATGGCTTGTTGCTTCTCGATCTCAAGGACCTGCGCGCGATGCTGCAATACGTTGCGGATAACGCCGATCAATTCAAAACGCAGTACGGAAATATCTCGGCTGCGAGTGCAGGCGCTATCCAGCGCAATCTTCTCGCGCTCGAATCACAGGGTGCGGATAAATTTTTCGGCGAACCCGCCCTCAATCTTGACGACTTGATCCAAACACAAAACGGCAAAGGCGTGATCAATATCCTCGCCGCGGACAAATTAATGCAACAGTCACCCAAAGTTTACGCGACGTTTCTGCTTTGGATGCTCTCGGAGTTGTTCGAGAACCTTCCAGAAATTGGCGATCCGGACAAACCAAAGCTGGTTTTCTTTTTCGACGAGGCGCATTTGCTCTTCACTGACATCGCGCCAGCGGTAGAACAGAAGATTGAGCAAATGGTGCGGCTCATTCGCTCAAAGGGCGTCGGCGTTTATTTTGTCAGCCAGAATCCGCTCGATATTCCCGAGGTTGTTCTCGGTCAGCTCGGAAACCGTGTGCAACACGCTCTGCGAGCGTTTACACCACGCGATCAGAAAGCGGTGAAAGCCGCCGCGGAAACTTTCCGGCAAAATCCAAAGCTAAAAATCGAGACGGCGCTCACCGAGCTTGCGGTAGGTGAAGCGCTTGTGTCGATGCTGGATGAAAATGGCAGTCCGCAAATTGTAGAGCGCGCCAAAATTGTTCCACCGCGCAGTCAGGTCGGCGCGATCACGTCGGAGCAGCGCAAACAAATTATAAGTTCCTCAGTTCTGTTCGGGCATTACGAGAGCGCAATCGACCGGGAATCGGCGTATGAAAAATTGCAGGCTCGTGCAGGAGAGAAAACGCAAAGTGCCGGCGCACCACCGGTAGTTCCAGCCGCAGCGACGACTCCCGAAGGTGGCAAGCCTTCGTTGTTGACCGAAGCGCTGGGAACGGTTACGGCAGCATTCCAACCAACGATCGGTCCGCGCGGTGCGATTCATGATTCGCTTGCGTCTTCGATGGCAAAAAGTGCCATGCGCGCCGCGAGCAGTCAGCTTGGACGGCAGGTTGTTCGCGGGATTCTGGGAGGAATTCTCGGCGGCAGCACGCGGCGAAGGTAGTTGTAGCCACGGCCCTGTGGGCCGTCTGTGCACGTCGCACAGCGACTTGGCTACAAAGAAATCGCCGGACGATTTACGCGCCCGGCGATTTAGGTTGTTGCTTGTTTTATTTTTTTGGCGAAGCAGCCGGACTGGCGCCTTCTTTTTTTGCACCCTTGCCTGCCTTCACTTCCACGTCGGTAGCCGTCATCGTGTAGGTAACGGTCACCTTGTCGCCGACCTTAACGTCCCCGCTGACCTTGGTGTTGGAGTCGCGATTGACTTCCCAGCGGTCCTTGCCCTTTTGGACCGCGATCATTGAATCGTTGACCTCCAGAACCGGCCCGGTGACTTGGTAGGTCTTCGCACCCGCAAAAGCTGTGCTGCTGAGCGCCAGACTCGCTGCGGCCAATAAACTGAGTGGTAATTTTATCTTCATGTGTGCGATTAGACTCCGTCGGGTCGGTTCTATTCAAGCGTTTTGCTCCAGGAACAAACGATTGGAGTTAGGAAAGCAGGAACGCAGGAACAATTGGTAGGGCGCCACCGCCGGGCGCGCCGTGGATGTTCGATGTCGCAACGAGCGTTTTTCCGATGAAACGTCACGCACTAATGATTCAACGCTTCAAGATCATTCCTTCAGCGATGCGCGAATAGCGTTGACCCTATCCGCAGAGTCAACGGCCAGACAACCCGCCGTCTCCGATTCGGATCGCCCCATGCGGCGCTCAGGTCTTTGCGGATCTGATCCAGCGGATCGCGGTTATTTGCTGCGATGAAGCGCTGAGTTGAAGACCAGCTCCCAAGGTAGCCGATCAGATGCTCGAGGTTCCAGTGCGCGGCCATTTCGAATTTCGGCGGATCGATCTCTTGAAACGGGAAGAGGAGATCTGCGAACCGTTCCACCATATCGCGCTCCGGCGGCCAAAAAGGTCCGACCACGTCGTAGTAGAATCGATTTACAACTTCATCGATCGCCGGTTTGATCGTCAACAAATTGTAAGCCGACGCAGCAAGGACTCCATCAGGCTTCAACACCCGCCGCGCCCTCCGCATAAAAACGCTCCAGGTCGAACCAGTGCAATGCCTGCGCAACCATGATCAGATCCAGGCTACCGGATTTAATCCCGCTGTTTTCTGCAGGAGCCATATGGTACTCAACGCGCTCGTTACGTTGGGCATTTAGAATTTGTTTCCCACTTGCATCAGTCGCGATCACACGATCGAACACTGACGCCAACCCTACTGCCGCTTGTCCGTTTCCTGTGCCGCAATCCCACGCCAGATGACGACTGGGTGCGATGTTTCCCAGGTAATCGAATAACTCCTGCGGGTAGGTTGGCCGAAATTTCGCGTAATCCGCCGCCTGGACGGAAAAGTGGTCCTTAAAACTCATTTCCTCAACTTCGAAGCGTGCATCATAAGCCGCTTACGATGCATGAATCGACGGCGTGATCTTGTTGCAGTTGCCGCTGTCTCAGCGGCAGAGTCTGACTTTAACATTGAGCGTTGGACGTTCCGCCTTCGTTTCACTGCGAGCCGGACAAGTGAGCGCCTGCCAGGCCGAAGCCTCGGCATAGGCGGGTTCGGCGCTTGCTTGCCCTTACGCTTTCGGCGGCTCCGGCATCGTTCTCAGCCCGACTCGAGCGAGATACTCATCGGCCTGCAGTAGATCGTTACCGGCGCGCTCGATGATTTTCAGCAAATTATCCATCGACGAAACTTCCTCCAGTTGCTCGGTCAGGAACCATTGGAGGAAATTGATCGTGATGTAATCGTTCTGCTTTCGCGCGAGCTCGACTAGTCCGTTGATTTGCTGGGTGACATGAATTTCCTGATCGAGCGACAGCTTGATGGCATCGCGGGCCGTCTTGAATTTTGATTTCGGCGCATCGATCGCCGGGATCACCACACGGCCGCCGGCATCGACTACGTATTTGATGAAGCGCAGTGCATGCCCTTTCTCTTCCTCAGCCTGCTGGAAAAAATGCTGCGAAAGTTGCGGCAAAGCCTCCGTCGCAAAATGTGCCCCGATAGCGTAATACTGCAACTCCGCGCTGAACTCGTATCCAATCTGCTCGTTGATCGCATCGATGACCTTTTGGCTCGTTAGCATACGAAGAGCTTAACGCGGATTACACGGATTCAAATCGATTGATGGCGCTTGCCAAGCAGTAGCTTCAGCGAAGGCTGGTCGATGACTTTTTGGCTGGTAAGCATGAAAGACCTTTCAGTTAGCTTTCTCTTTTTTAGCGCAGCATTGAGGTAGGCCCAAATTTGATTAGTGAAAACAGGCTGTATGAACTTACGTTGCACCTATGAATGAGGACGGCTTAGGGATAAACGGCGAGCGACTTTGCGGTATTCTTACCCGGCGAGCATTCGTTCGTGCCGCTCTGGCGAGCGGAGCCACGATTTTGGCGGGAAGAGCGGCTACAGTGTTGGGGGCTGGATCGGGGAAGACAACGGCCGCGGGCGAGAATTCCATTTTCAACATCGGTGGCGATCTGCCGGTGAATCGACTTGGATTTGGTGCAATGCGTCTCACGGGAGAGGGCATTTGGGGTTGGCCACCAGACCGCGAGAACGCGCGCAAAGTATTGCGTCGCGCCTTGGAACTTGGCGCGAACCTGATCGACACCGCGGACGCGTACGGACCTGAAACTGATGAATTGCTCATCGCAGAAGCGCTTTATCCTTATCCGAAAGGACTCGTCATCGCGACAAAGGGTGGTCAGATACGACCCGGACGCGAGCAGTGGGTGCCCAGGGGTGATCCCGAATATCTGAAACAATGCGTCGATAAAAGTCTGAAGCGCCTAAAACTTGAGCGCATCGATCTTTATCAACTGCACCGCATCGATCCCAAGGTGCCGATGGAAGATTCGTTAGGCGCGTTGAAAGAAGCGCAGAGCGCGGGCAAGATTCGCCACATTGGATTATCCGAAGTCTCACCTGAGCAGGTAGAGCGCGCACGCAAGACCGTGCCGATCGTTACCGTGCAGAATCGCTACAACATCACTGATCGAAAATGGGAGAACACGCTCACGTACTGCGAGAACGAGCAAATCGGCTTTATGCCTTGGGCGCCCGTCGGTGGGACCAGGGGAATGACCAGCGACGCTCTTGAAAAAGCCGCGAAAGATCACGGCGTAACGATTTATCAGCTAGGCCTCGCATGGTTATTGCATCGATCGTCAGTAATGCTGCCGATTCCGGGAACATCGTCGCTCGCTCACCTCGAGGAAAATATGGCCGCGCGTAAAATCCAACTGACCGAAGAGGAGTGGAAGACGATCGACGCACTGGCGAGCCACGCATGATCAGTCACGCGACGAAGCGCATTCGTTCGACGGCATCGTCGCGACACACAAATTAGCTGATTTTTCATATCCCAGCACGCGACTGCGAGAATTCGCGTAACACTGAATCAGCGCAGAGAAGCAAATCCCGCTGCCAAGAAAAAATCCCTTTCGGTTTTCTGGTTCGGTGGGTTCCGTCATTTCCGGGGTCGCTGTCGGGGCGGCGTCGTGCCAATGCGCGAAAGCGAAAAATGGACGGGACATTTGAAGAGCGGTAGAGACAACCGCGCGCTAAAAAATAGCAAGGTATCGGCAGCAGAGGTGTAACGACGCAGGTACTCTTCGACGCGTGATTCAGAAGAATCTCCGGAAGAAACTTACGTTATTGATTCTGTCCTTGTCGATGTTGCCGAGCACGGCGGCTCTTGCCGGCGCGCGCCACTTTACTTTTCTCTATGAGGCGCCGACCTCAGCGCCCGGGAGCATCGAATTGGAGAATTGGATTACGTGGGAACGCGTAACGAACCCAGAGCAGTCCGATCAAATCGGGTTTCGTCATGAAATTGAGATCGGAGTCACCGATCATTTTCAAGCCAGCATTTATTTCGTCGACTGGTTCTACGAGCGCAACCGCAACCAATCCGGCTTCAATTATTCGGATTCCGCAATCGAGCTGATTTATAACCTGACGAATCCGGTCATCGACCCGGTGGGATTGTCTGTCTATGGAGAAATCAAGGGCGGTCGCCAAAACTTCGAGCTCGAATCAAAGCTAATTGCGCAGAAGAATTTTGGGCCACTAATTCTCGATTACAACCTGACGCTGGAAGCCGAATGGGAAGAACAAGGGCTTCAAGAACACCAGGGCGAAATGCAGCAGGCGCTCGGCGCAAGTTACGAACTTTCGCCGCGCATTTCGGTCGGTCTTGAATTTTTGCACGAATTTGTTTTCCCAGATTGGTGCGACGAAGGAAAAATCAGGAATGTCTTCGTAGGCCCGAAC
>Ga0137415_10002724_pt1 | contig 17493 bp, 16 predicted proteins | sample CZODoug3_1_1_16f_FD_183082 | JGI IMG/M metagenome (GOLD analysis project Ga0137415, IMG submission 183082) | Vadose zone soil fungal communities from Angelo Coast Range Reserve, California, USA - CZODoug3_1_1_16fungal (Hybrid Assembly) | ecosystem: Environmental > Terrestrial > Soil > Vadose...
GATCGGCCAGGCCGAGAACCGTCAATTCTGATGGATCAGCCGAGGACGTCCTGGTTGATAACATTCTGACGCAGTGGTTCGCCGTCGAGCACGCTCAGGATATTGCGCGCGGTCTGCTCGCTCATCCGGTCTACGGCTTCCACGGTGACGCCGGCGACATGCGGCGCCATGATGACATTGGGAAGCGCCAACAGCGAATGGCCGGCCGGCGGCGGCTCCTGCTCGAAAACGTCGAGCCCGGCGCCTGCAAGCTTGCCCGACACCAGCGCGTCGTAGAGCGCAGGTTCATCGACGATCCCGCCGCGCGCGGTATTGATGAGGTAGGCGGTCGGCTTCATCCGCTTCAGCCTGGCGGCATTGAACATGCCAACGGTTTCCGGATTCTTGGGGCAGTGGATGCTGACGAAATCGGCACGCGGCAGCGCCGCGTCGAGGTCGGTAACCGGTTCGTATCCGGCCGCCTTGATCTCGGCCGCGGGTTTATAGGGATCAAACGCCAGGACGTTCATTTCCATCGCCTGGCAACGCTTGGCGGTGCGGGTGCCGATGCGGCCGAAACCTACGATCAGAACGGTCTTGCCGAACAGATCGTAGGGCAGCATGCCAAGCCGGGCAGCCCATTTATTGTCCCTGACGAGCGAATGCATTTCCACCGCGCGCTTGGCGAGCGTCAGCATCATGAACAGCGCCTGTTCGGCGACCGATGGCGAGTTGGCGGTGCCCGCGACCATCAGCGGAACCTTGCGGCGGCTCAGCGCCGGGACATCGACGGCGTCGAAACCGACCCCGATCCGCGTCACCACTTTCATGTCACCGGACGCCTCCAGCTCGGGCTCGCCGAACCTGGTGCCGCCGAGCGCTACGCCATGGACCGGGGCCTGCTGCTTGAGCATGGCCTCGAAATCCCTGGCCGAGATCATGTTGGGAAATTCGACGAGTTCGATATCGTCCCGCGCGTGGAGCAGCGCTCGTCCCGGTTGCGACATCGACTCGGTGACGAGAATTTTCTTCTTGTTGGTCGTCATTCCTGCCCTTGGCCTTTTCTTGAAGCTATTGCGCCGTCAAAGCACGGCGCCGGTCACCTCGTTTAGCAAATGCATGTTGTTGAGGTCCACTGCCAATCGGATCGGGGCGCCATCCCGTGCGCCGGCGTTGGGATTGACCCGGCCGCAGATCTGGGCGCCTTCGAGCGTGAAATAGATCAACGTCTCCATTCCCATCGGCTCGGTGACGTCAAGCACAACATCGAAGGCCTCGATGCCGGGCTCGGTATGCGGTTTGGCTTCGGTGATATGCTCGGGACGAATACCCAGCAGCAATTTGTCGGTGCGCGGGACGGCCTGATACCTCGCGGCGCGGGCCGGCGGCAGCGCGAAGGCGATGCGGTCGGTCAGCCGCACATTGAGCTTGCCGCCGACATCCTCCAGCCGGCAGCGCATGAAGTTCATCGCCGGCGAGCCGATGAAGCTCGCGACAAAGCGCGTGGCCGGCTTGTGATAGAGTTCGTTCGGGGTGCCGATCTGTTCAATGCGGCCGTGGTTCATCACCACGACCCGGTCGGCGAGCGTCATCGCCTCGACCTGATCGTGGGTGACGTAGACGGTGGTGGTGCGGACCTTCAGGTGCACCTTCTTGATCTCGATCCGCATCTGGACGCGAAGTTTTGCGTCGAGGTTGGACAACGGCTCGTCGAACAAGAACACCTTCGGGTTACGCACGATGGCGCGGCCCATCGCGACGCGCTGGCGCTGGCCTCCCGATAATTGCTTTGGCTTCCGATTGACGAGTTCGACAATATCCAGCATGCGGGCGGCTTCGTCGATCCGGGTCTTGATCTCGGCCTTCGGGTAGTGCTTCAGCCGCAGCCCGAACGACATGTTTTCGGCGACCGTCATGTGCGGGTAGAGCGCGTAGTTCTGGAACACCATGGCGATGTCGCGGTCCTTCGGCGGCACGTCGTTGACGACGTCACCGCCGATCATGATGTCGCCGCCGGTGATGTCTTCGAGCCCCGCGATCATCCGCAGCGTGGTGGACTTGCCGCAGCCCGACGGTCCCACCAGCACCACGAACTCATGGTCAGCGATGTCGAGATCGATGCCGCGCACCGCCTCGACGTCGTCGTATTTCTTTACCACCTTACGCAAGGTAACGTCGGCCATGAGTTCAACCCTTTGTCGCACCGGCGGTGAGGCCGGCAATGTAATAATCCATCAGGAAGGCGTAGATGATCAGCGGGGGTGCGGCGCCGAGCAGGGCGCCGGTCATGATCTGACCCCAGTTGAACACGTCGCCCTTGATCAGGGTGGTAATGATGCCGACCGGCAGCACCAGTTGATCAGTCGAGGTCGTGAACACCAGCGGATAGAGGAATTGCGCCCACGAGACCGTGAAGGCGAAGATGGTCGCAGCAATAATGCCGGGGAGGGCGACCGGGATAAAGATACGCGTCAGCGTCTGAAACCATGACGCGCCGTCGATGATGGCGGCTTCATCGAGTTCCTTCGGGATCGACGCGAAATAGCCGATCATGATCCAGGTGGCGAACGGGACGGTCAGCGTCGGATAGACGACGACCAGCACGTACCATCGGTTGATGAGCTGGATTCCGGTCCAGTCGCCGAATACCGCGAACATCTTGAACAGCGGCAGGAACAGCAACGTATCCGGAATGAGGTAGGTCAGAAATACGCCGGTCGCGAGCGTCGCCGAGCCCCAGAACCGCATGCGCGACAATGCGAAAGCGGCGGGCACGCTGATCAGCATGGTGATCACCACCACGAGGACGGAGACCATCACCGAATTTCGAAAGAACGTCAGGAACTGACCCGATGTCAGCAGTGCCGCGTAGTTTGCCAGCGTTGGATGAAATACCCACCACGGATTCGTCGCCGCCGAAATCTCGGCGCTGCTCTTGAGCGACGTGATGAGCATGTAAAGCGGCGGTACCAGCGAGAAGATCGCAAATATCGTCAGGAAGAAGTACGACCATTTCAGCGCCCAGGCGCGGTCGCGGCTCATGCTGCCGTAGGCGACGTTGCGGGTCGGCGCGGCCTTGTCGATCACCACAGCGCTGGTCATCAGGCTTCGTTCCCGCGTTTGTTGATATCGCGCAGGATAAAGACCGCCGCGATCGCCAGTATCGGAAACATGAACAGCGAAACGCTGGCGCCGAGCGGGATGTCGCCACCTTCGATACCGACACGAAACGCCCAGGTCGCGAAGATATGGGTGTGATCCAGTGGACCGCCAGCGGTGAGCACCCGGACGATATCAAAATTCGCAAAGGTCACGATCAGCGAAAACAGCAACGTGATCGCGATGATGTTCCGCATCATCGGCAGCGTTACGTACCAGATGCGCTGCCACCAATTGGCCCCATCGATCGCCGCGGCTTCGTAAAGCTGGTCGGGCACCGATTTCAGCGACGCCAAATACAGGATCATGAAGAACGGTGCGCCAAACCAGATATTGACCAGAATGACGGTGAAGCGGGCCCAGTTAGGTTCGCCAGTCCAGGGAATCGGCCCGATATTGAAAAACGAAAGCGTGTAATTGAACGCGCTGTAGGAAGGGTCGAACAGCCAAAGCCACGCCAGCGTGCTCATGGCCGGCGGAATCACCCACGGCACCAGCAGCATTCCACGCCATTTGCGCTGCCCCTTGGCCGGAACGTTGTGGACGAAGTGTGCGACGACGAAGCCGATCAGCGCCTTGAACACGACGGCGGTGATCGCAAAGATGCAGGATTGCTCGACGACCAACCAGAATGTTTCACGCTTGAACAGGAACTGGAAGTTTCCAAGTCCGACAAAGCGCTGCATCGACTTGTTCAGGGTAGCCAGATGCAGGGAATAGAACGCGGGATAGATCACCAGAACCAGGATCAGAAGGATCAGCGGCAGCGTCATGAGAAAGGCCGCCGAGGACTTCCGCTTGAGCGCCGTCCGCAGGCTCGAGCGCTTTCGCCCTGATCGCGTTTCTGAAACGCTGTTCGGCTGAAATGCGACATCGACCATGATGCTTCTTCCTCGCGCGTTTCATTTCAGAGGAACCGGATTTCGGGGTACATCGACGAGCCGGCATAACGTCGGCTCCCGATCCTGTTGGCACAACCCTGCCACGGCGCAGCTTCGCGGCGGCGATCACACGGTTTTCGCGTGACCGCCACGACGATTGAACACCTCAGCTTCGCATGAAGCCTTCGAGTTCGCCTTCGGCCCAGGCCAGCGTCTTCTCCATCGCTTCGCCCTGGTAATAGCGCACGCACATCTTGGTCAAAGTCGCCTGCGTGTAGATTTGTTGGGCGATTTTCGGCGGCGCCGGCGATGCCGAGATCGACAGCTTCTGGTGGTTGTACGGATTCGGGTAATGGAACAGCGTACCCTTCGGCGGCCCTTCCTCGGCCCAGGTTTTCAGCGTGGTGAGCTTCTCGAACGCCGGCAAGTCGTAGCCGCCACTGGCCGCGACCAGTTTCTCGACTGCAGCCGGTTGCGACATATGGGTCAGCAGGCTCTTCGCCGCCTCCTTGTTCTTGGAGAAATTCCACACGTTCCAGAAATAAGGCAGGAACGGCGCAAAGCGGCCCTTCGGCCCAGATGGGAAGCCGTGAGTCCAGCATTGCGCAGCAATATCAGGCGCATCGCGTTTGGCGACGGCCCAGGCGCTCGGCGGGTTCATGATCAGCGCGCCCTTGCCCGAGACCAGCCAACGGTTGTTGGAGGCATCGTCCCACGCCGGCGCATCCGGTGGCAGGAAGGCCATCAGCTTTTTGTAATATTCGAGAACCTGCCGCACGTTGTCATTCTTCACGACGACGTTGCCTTTGGCGTCGACGACCTCGGCCCCAAAGGCCAGGAAGAACGCGCCGACGGTATCGACGGAATCGCTGGTTTCACCGAGGCCGATGCCGAACGGGACGCCGGCCTTGTGGCAGGCCTCGGCGGCTTTCAGGAAGGTATCCGTGGTCCAGCCGTCGGCTTTTGGCTGCGCACCGGCAGGATACATCTCCTGCACGTCGATCCCGGCGTGCTTCTTCATCAGATCGATGCGCGAGCAGGGCCCCTTGATCTGGCTGCCGATGCAGGTGGGAACGCCGAGCCATTTGTCGCCTGCAAGGCCGAGATATCGGACGGTGCCGTTGACTTCGCCGTTGAGCTTGATCAGCGGTTCGACCACGTCGTTCATGGGTTCAAGCAGGTCGGCCTGTGCGTGCGGCCACCATGTCGGCATCGCCAGGATATCATGCCCGGACTTCGCCTGAGCCTCGGCTGCGATGGTGACGAGGTTCTTGTTGCCCTGGCTTGTGATGTAGTCGATCGAAACCTCGACCTTCTCTTTTTTGGCCCACTCATTAACCAGATCGGTTGAAGCCTTGTTGGCGTTGGGCACCCAGTGGTCCCAGAAGCCCATCGTGAGTTTGCCGGCGGCGTAAGCCCCGCGCACGTAAGGCGCGGTGATCAGCGCTGCCGATGACAGCGCGGTTGCAGCAACAAATTGTCGTCGAGAAAGCTTCTTCCGTGTCATGGCGTTCCCTCCCTGGTGGGCCAATCGGATATGAAGAAAGATCTCGTTTTTGCTTTTCTTCTCGCGGCCCAGCGGGCGACGCGGAGATTTCGTTACTTGTAATCAGAGCAGAATTGCCGGCGTCTGTCGAGAAATGAGGCGCTTGCGCCCCTAGTACTAACGTTGTGTGCAAATTGCAGGCAGCCGGAGTCCCGGCCGCGCCCACGCAAACGATTTGCAGCGTTCGCGGCGAACATATTGCGCCGCACGCGTGATCTGCCCTCCGAGTCCTCGGGTGAGGGTGCGCGAATGCGCCGCAGGTTCCGTCGCCCTTGCGCTAAGCCATTTGTGCGCCGGGGCCTTTCGTCATCCGGATGAACAACGTCGCAGGTAGACTCGCTCTCCGCGAAAACGCTAGAATCCGGATTCGGCGGGCCCTCCGCCGCAAGAGACCTTCAAACCCCGACAACTCACAATCGACCATGGAGACCAGATAATGACCAGCCCGGTATCGAAGGTGCGTGCGCGGTGGAAACTGTGCGTCGTCCTTGGGGTGGCCGCCATCATGCTTGTCAACGCGCCGCGCCTGGTGGACGCCCAAGTGGTTCAGGGCGTCGAGAAAGGCGCCCGCGAGGGCAGCAGGGCGGCTGGTCCGGTCGGCGGCGTGCTGGGCGGTGCGATCGGCGGCGTTGTCGGCGTGGTGACCGGCGTGACCGGCGTCCTGACCGGCGGCAACAACAACGGCGCCAAGAACGCGCAGACGCCGGCGCCCGCGGCCAACGACAAACCGGGCGGCTCGAAGAACGGCAGGCAGGCGAAAGCTTCCAAGGACAAGGGCGCCAAGCAGGCGGCGGTGCTGACCCAGGACGGCGCGCCGCGGCTTACCGCCGAGCAGATTGTCACCAACAGCGATGCCAATATCGAGCGGATCAAGACGGAATTGAACCTGACGCCCGAGCAGGAGAAGAACTGGGCCGGCTTCAACAGCGCCATGCACTATCTCGGCCATAATGGCGCCGATCGCCTCAATCTGCGCGTGGCGCGCGCCAAGCGCGACCCGCCCGACGACATCATCGAGCAGATGCGCAACGAAGCCCAATTCCTCAATGACCGGGCCGGCGACCAGCGCAATGTCGCCGACGCGGCCGAGCCGCTTTATACAAGCCTGGACGACAAGCAGAAGCAGACCTTCATTGAAGAGATGGTGCGCCTGAGCCACGAGCGCGGGCTCGACTAGCGGACAAGGCCGGCCCGGTGGCGACGAATAGCCGGGCACGCGCATGCCCTGGGGTAGGTTAAAGGCGCGGCACCCGGCTATCCTGCCGCACGGTGCGGCCTTTCACCTCTTCATTTCAATCATGAAGAAAAGCAGACCGATTCACGCCCGAGTGATGGCTGTCCCGGGGCCTTGTCGGGAAGGCGGTGGCACAGGGCGATACCGAAGCATCCTGGCCAGCGCGGGGCCAATCGGTCGGTTGCAACCGTTGGAAGGCGTGAAGCCGGCTCAGCGCTTCGGGAAGTTCAATTCCACGCCGACCCCGTCCGGGTCGTACATGAAGAATTGTGTGTCGCCGGTGCGCGGGACGATGCTTTCACGGAACTTCACATGGTGCGACTGCAGGCGCTGGCGCACGCCATCGACGTCGGTCGCGGCGAACGCGATGTGGTCGAGCCGGCCGGTGTCGTCGTATTTCTTTTCGGTGCCGCGCACCACGATGCCTTCGCGCGGCTTGCGCGTGCCCATCAGATGCACGGTGGCGACGCCGCCCGAATAGAGCCAGTAGCCGGGGAAGTCGAGCGGCGGGCGATCGCCGTTCTCCAGGCCCAGCACCTCGCAATAGAAATTCTTGGTGCGCTCGAGATCCTGGGGTTCGATGGTGTAGTGCTGAAGTCCGCCAAGTGGCATGGTTGTTCTCCTTGCACGAGAGTGGGTTAGACGAAGGTGAGGTCGGCGTCGACGCCCATCATCCAGGCGCCGACGGTTTCGAAATGGCTGAGCCGGCCCTGCAATTGCTGGGTTACGGTGTGGATGTCGCGGAAGCGCCGTTCGAGTGGATGCCCCTCGAAGATCGCGGTGGCACCGGCGGCATTATAGGCGAAATCGACCGCTTCGCGCGCCTTGTGGATGGCGTGGGTTGCCGCCATGCGGATGGTGACGCGCTGCGCCACTGCGATGTCGTTCCCGGCGACGAGGTCCTTCCAGATATCGGCCATCGACTGCAGCACGAAGCCGCGCGCCGCGCGCAAATTGACCTCGGCCTGGGCAAGACCCGATTGCACCACGGCGTTGTCGCGCAGTGGGCTCTTCATGCCGCGTGGCACCTTGTTGCGCGCCATTTCGACGAAATTGTCGAGCGCACCGCGGGCGATGCCGCAGGCGACGCCGGCAAAGCCGACCTGGTAGCAGGTGCCCGAGCCCATGCGGTAGAGCGGGCCGGCTTCGCGGCGCTCGCGGTCGAACTCGCGGGTGATCGAATGGTCCGCTCGAACGAAGAAATCGTTCAATGTAAACTGGTCGCTGGCGGTGCCGCGCAGGCCGACCGTGTTCCAGATATCGGTCCATTCGACGTCCTCGGTGCGCACCAGCATGGTGCGCTCCAGCGGCTCGCCATTGGCCTCGCGCCCCGGCGAGCCGTCGGCTGCGTAGACCGGGCAATGGGCGCCGAGCCAGGTCGCGTGCCGGCCGCCGGAGGCGAACGACCACACCCCGGTGACCCGGTAACCGCCTTCGCATGCGACCGCCTTGACCCTCGGACCTGGGCCCCAGGCCAGCACCGCGCGCGGATCGGAAAAGATCGCCTGCGCCACCGGCAGGTCGAGATAGGCCGCCGACATCGCGCAGCCGCCGGCCTGGCTCAGGCACCACGCCGTCGATGCGTCGGCCTTGGCGATGGTTTCGATGACATGGAAGAAGGTGACCGGATCGGTTTCGATCCCGTCGGACGAGCGCGGCAATAGCAGGCGGAACAGCCGCGCCTCGTGCAGCCTGTCGAGCAGCGCCGGCGGCAGCCGGCGCCTCGCCTCGATCTCATTGGAGGCCGCCGCGACATCGGCGCGGATAGCCTCGGCGCGGGCGATCACCGCCGGATCGCCCGCAAGGTCAACGGAGGTTGCGATCATCATATCCAGCCGTCAGGATATCCAAACATCAGGCTCGCCGAACTTTGGCGGCGGCTGCCGCGAGTTCAGCTCCGTCGAGCAATTCCTTGTCGATCTGCTCGATCGACTTGCCGCGGGTTTCGATTCCGAGGAAATAATACACCATCCCCGCCATCAGGAACCAGCAGCCGAGATAAACGAATGCGGTCGGGATCTGCGTCAGCGGCACGTCGGGCTTGAGATAGTTGTTGGAGCCGACGATCATGGCAAGGCCGACCGGCCCGATGATCTTGCCGATGCCGCCGAAGCCGTAAGCCGAGCCCATGCCGGTGGTTCTCAGATGCGAAGGCCAGACCTCCGCCGCATAGGGCCCGACGATGGCAAAGCCGCCGTCGGCGAAGAAGAACGCGGCGGCCAGGATCAGCCAGAATGCCGAAAGGCCGAACAGCGTCGTGTCGTAATGATAGCCCGCGATGATGGTCAGCGCGCCGGCGCCGAAGCCGAGCAGGCCGCCCGCGGTGCGCCGTCCCAACAGCTCCGAGAAATAGGAAAAGGAGAGGCGGCCGAGGAAGCCGGAGACGCTGAGCAGGATCATCATCTTGGCGGCTTCCTGCGGCGTCACCTTCAACAGCAGCACGAACAGCGAGGGCGCCCACAAGGTGACGCCGTAGACGCCGGTCTGGGCGCCGGCATTGCCGAGCCAGGAGACGATCAGACTGCGTGGATATTTGAACAGGTCGAACCAGCTCGACTTGATGATCGGGCCGGCATCGGCCGCGGTCGGTAACGGCAGCGCCGAGGGCTCCATCTGCAGCGCCCAGGCGAGCGACTTGCGCGCTTCCTCGTAGCGTCCTTGGCGGCACAGCCAGCGCGGCGATTCCGGAACCCAGAGACGGACCAGCAACACCAGCAGCGCCGGCAACACGCCGATCGCAAATAGCAGCCGCCAGTCGCCGGAGCCGATCAACGCGCCCATGACCGCGCCGAGGCCGACGCCCAGCGGAATCACGCAGGTCACGAGCCCGCCAACCCAGCCGCGCTTGGAGGATGGCATGAATTCCTGCACCAGCGGCAGGTCCACGCAATAGAGCCCACCGACGCCAACGCCCACGAAGAAGCGCAGGATCGCGAGATAGATCCAGCCGTTCTCCGGCGTGAAATAGAGCAGGCCGGTCGCGATCGAGAAGTTCAGCACGGTGCCGATGAAGACGATGCGGCGGCCGATCCGATCGGCCAGCCAGCCCCAGACATAGGCGCCGATGATCGCGCCGATGCCGGAACTCATCAGCACGGTCGCCGATTGCCCGAAGGTGAGTTTCCACGGCCCGATCAGGAAGGCGAGCACAAATCCGATCAGGAAGTAATCGAAGAATTCCAGCGCGTCGCCGATGATGGCGGCTGCGAGAATTTTGATCTGGTTGCCGGTCAGACGAGTCCGGCGATCGAGAATCTCGAACATGGCGTCTCCCCATGGCGCCTATTTGTCTTTTTTTAAGCGGGCCTCGCGCCGTCGCACCGCCTATAAAGAGAGGCTATCCTGTCGACGCCGCGAACGGCAAGCCCGGCCTGACGCGGGACACGTCTGCGGCTGAACCAGTCGGCGCGGCCTACCGCTCTGCACCATCGGGCCGCGGCCGGCCAGCCAGCCAGGATCCATCGCGGTCATTGACTAATCCGCGTGCAACCGTTCAAAGGGCTGTATTCATTTTCTGCTTTGGTCGGCGTCAAGCACTAGCAAGCCCGTTTATTTGACGCCTAACTGCCAAGCGTGCCCCTGCATCCCAGGTCAAAATCGATGGACGAGAAGCGAAAGTATCCGCGGACCGAGATCAACGAGCCCGGCTACGTTTCGTCGGGCGGCTCTGTGATGCATTGCGTGATCCTGAATATCTCGCCCGAGGGCGCGGCCATCGAAGTCGATAACCCGGCCTTCGTTCCGCAACGTTTTCGCCTGATGATGGCGAACCACGCCTCGATCGTTCATGAGTGCCGGATTACGTGGATCAAGAAGAACCGGATCGGGCTGACTTTTGTCGAGACGGCGTAATCCAAGGCTTTGGCTCTGCTTGAATCAGAGCCAAAGCCTTGGTCTCTTGTTTTGACGCGTTTTCCTCACGCGAATCGGCATCCACTTCGCTCGAAAACGCTTTACCGCTTCAACAGCGGCGTCAGCCTCTCTTCCAGCTCCTCGAACGACATCGCGCCCTTCAGCCGTTCACCATTGACGAAGAAGGTCGGCGTCGAGTCGACCTTCAGCGTATCCAGCGCGTATCTTTGATCGGCGGCGAGCTTGTCGAGCAGTGCCTGATCCTTCTCGCAGGCCTCGACGTCCTGTTCGCTCATCCCGTTCAGCTTGCCGATGAATATCAGCGTGTCCTTGGTCTGTGCCATCAGGCGTTCCTGCTGCTTGAACAGGATTTCGACGGCGCCAAGGTATTTTTCGGAATCGTCTTTGGCGATACAGCGCGCCAGCATCGAGGCCGCCGCGGCCTTGATATCGAGCGGGAATTCGCGGAACACGAAACGCACCTTGCCGGTGTCGATATAGCGCGAGCGAAGCATCGGAAAGGCGTTCTCGCCAAACGCCGCGCAATGCGGGCAACTCATCGAGGCATATTCGGTAATCGTCACCGGCGCCTTGGCCGAGCCGATCGCGATATCCGGCAACGACACCGGCTTGGCCACCGCGTCTTCGAAAGCGTTTTGCGCCAAGGCCGAGGTGGCGAGAGGGAGTGCGAATGCAAGGAGGGCAGCGACCGACAATGCGGCGATGTGGGCTCGGCGGTAAACTCTCAACGAACTGCTCCGAAAGTCAGAACTGGCGAAACGATGCGGAATGAACGCCATTGATGTTATTGGGTATTTGCCAGGTGGCGCTTCGGATAGCCGCTGAACCTCCAAGGTTCCCCAATGCCTCTACAGGTAAGGAGGATTTCGTCGCTTTCCACGTCGAATCCGCAAAATAAAGCGGCCGCCGGGCGCGTCCAAATGAGACCGCGAGTCCCCCCGGATCAGCGCCACATCCCGCGCATCTTTGCCCCGATATCGATTTGGGGCGTCCGTCCGGCCGGCGAGGCCTGCGCAGCGGAGGCGGTTGGCCAGGTGGTCTTCTCGAACAGCGGCAGCAGCTTTTCCGGAATGAAGCGCGTGCGCGACGCATACAGATGGCGGTCGCCCTTTGCCTTTTGCCCATGAATAAAGAAGCGTTGCGGGACGACGAGGTGCAAATCGTCCTTTGCGCGCGTCATGGCGACGTAGAGCAGGCGCCGCTCCTCCTCCAGTTCGGCGCTGGTGCCGGCGCCGAGATCCGATGGCATGCAGCCGTCGACGACATTGAGCACGAACACCGATTTCCATTCCTGTCCCTTCGCCGAATGGACCGTCGAAAGGACCAGGTAATCCTCGTCGAGCAGCGGCACGCCGGCCTGGTCGCTGGTGGCATCGGGCGGATCGAGCGTGAGCTCGGTCAGGAAACGTTCGCGCGACGGATATCCGCTTGCGATCTGCTCGAGCTGGATCAGGTCCGCGCGCCGGACTTCGCTGTCCTCGTGGATGCGATCGAGATGCGGCTGATACCAGAGCCTGACGCGCTCGACGTCGGCGGGCCATTCCGAGTGACGGAGATTTGCGATCATTTCGACGAACATCCGCCAGTCCGCGCCGGCGCGCGGCGGCGCGGGCAGGCGGCAGAGGGCGGCAATCGGATCGGCTGCTTCGGCCATGTGGTCGAGCACCCGCTGGGCTGACGCCGGCCCAACCCCCGGCAGCAGATGCAGGATGCGGAAACCGGCGACGCGGTCGCGCGGATTCTCGACGAACCGCAGAAGTGCGAGCATGTCCTTGACATGCGCGGCATCGAGAAACTTCAGGCCGCCGAATTTGACGAAGGGAATGTTGCGCCGGGTGAGCTCAATCTCGAGCGGCCCGCTGTGCGCGGAGGTGCGAAACAGCACCGCCTGGGCCTTAAGCAGCGCGCCTTCCTCGCGGTTCGCGAGCACCTGCTCGACGACGTAACGGGCCTGGTCGGCTTCGTCGCGCACGGCGACCAGCTGCGGTTTTCGGGTCGAGGCCCGCTCGGTCCAGAGGTTTTTCGCGAAGCGCTCTTTCGCCAGCGCAATGACGCCGTTCGCAGCGGAGAGAACCGGCTGGGTCGAGCGGTAATTGCGGTCGAGCGTGACGATCGCAGCCTTTGGACTGAACTGATCCGGAAAATCCAGGATATTGCGCACGGTCGCGGCGCGGAACGAATAGATCGACTGCGCATCGTCGCCGACCACGGTGAGGCCGCGCCCGGCGGGCTTGAGCGCCAGCAGGATCGAGGATTGCAGGCGGTTGGTGTCCTGGTATTCGTCGACCATCACGTGATCGAAGCGGCCGCCGATTTCGGCAGCGAGCGCCGCATCCGACACCATCTGCGCCCAGTACAGCAGGAGGTCGTCGTAATCGAGCACATTCTGCTGCTGCTTGGTTTCGACATAGGCCGCGAATAATTGCTTCAATTCGTCGGCCCAGCCCGAGCACCAGGGAAAGAACTGGCCGAGCACCAGTTCGATCGATATCTCCGCATTGACGCAGCGCGAATAGATCGCAAGACAGGTGCCCTTGGTCGGAAACCGGCTTTCGGTCTTGGAGAAGCCGAGGCCGTGGCGGACCAGGTTGATCAGGTCGGCGGAATCCGCGCGGTCATGGATCGTGAACGCCGGGTCGCGGCCGATGGATCCGGAATATTCCCGCAGCAATCGCGCGCCGATGCCGTGGAAGGTACCGGCCCAGGTCAGAGCATCGGTCATGACGCCGGCTTTGTCGCCGAGAACACGCCGCGCGATCCGTTCGACGCGCCCGGTCATCTCAGCCGCGGCCCGCCTCGAGAACGTCATCAGCAGGATACGGCGCGGATCGGCGCCGTGAACGATCAGATGCGCGACGCGGTGGGCCAGCGTGTTGGTCTTGCCCGATCCGGCGCCGGCAATCACCAGCAGCGGGCAGCCAATGGTTCCGTCCGGCCCAACGCCGTGTTCGACGGCGCGCCGCTGCTCGGGATTGAGCGTATCCAGGTATGTGGCGTTGCCGTCAGCGAGCACGAATCACCCCCTGAAAAACCTAACAGACAACGCGAGCATTGGAATTGATCGTCCGGCGCGGCGGCGACAAAGAATTTGCATTGACTTTGGCTGGGCGGGTTGCACAACCGCGGCATGGCCGAAGTATCAAGTTCCGACACCCCGCTGCGGGCGACGTTCAAGCTGCGATTGAACGGCGAGACGGTCACGCTTGGCACCGTCGGCCAGGCCTACCGCTTCATCACCAACCTCAGCTCGGTGGAATGGATGGAATTCCAGGCGCTGCATGAGGAGGCCGTGAATTCGCTGGAGAAAGCCGCCGAGAATGCGATGCTGACCGTGCAGGCGACAAACGCGCTGCGCGCGCTGTTCGTTCGCGCCAAACTTCTTTGAGAAAGATAGCTTGCTTGAGAAAAAAGGGGCCACCCGGCCCTCGGGCGGCCCCAGATTGCAGCCGAAGCCGTGCGCTCCAGTCCGCCACGTGTACCGCCGTTACCTTGTTTGCGGCCACAACGAACACGGCGTTAAGCAAAAGCGACCGATTCGGCTGTAGCTGCGACATCACAGTCAGCGATGTTCGATCAGCCGGTCATACAACAACGCCGACCGCAGATTGATGGTCGCCGTTGTCAGGTAGCGGGATTCCTTCATCGCGTTGTTGAGCATCAGGATAGCGGCCTTCCAATGGGCGCGCTCGCGCTGCTCTGCGTTCAGGCTCGAGAGAAAATCCGCGGCATCGCCGACGGTTTCAATGGTCCGCCCGTCTTTCAACGCAAGGGAGAAGGCAAGCGGCGACTTCTTCTCCAGATCCAGCAAGATGTCACTCCATGGGCAACCGGGCGTGAAGCAAGGAAAGTTACACCGATAGTTAGCCGGCTCGGCTGTAGCATGTGTTGACGCGCAATAAGTCAGCACTCGTCGTCACGATGAACGACGTCCAGACCTACAAGCGAAGCTTCGGCCTGAAACTAGAAGGCCTAGAACTAGAAGGCCTGGAACTAGAAGGCTTGGAACTAGAAGGCTTGGAACTAGAAGGAGTCCGCCAGCGCGATCTCCGCCTTCAGGACAGTGATGCGCCGCTCGGCTTCCTCGAACGTCAGATCGCGTGCGTATTGCGCCGGCTGATAGGTTTCTTCGGCAAGGCTCTTCAATCTCAGGGCCTGGGGACGCGTCATCTGCGCTTCGAGGCACGCTCGTACTCCGCCGTATTTCATCGCTGCTGTCGTCATCTGCCACCTCGTTGGCCGAACGGATGACTTGACATTATGTTCTATTTTTGTTCTAATAAGACATGGACAACAGAATTAATGAAATTCGACGCAAAATCAGTGTATTACGGGCTGATATGGCGTTGCTGGAAGCGGCGATCCGCGATCAGGTCAAACACGATCTGGACTGCGCGGAAACCGCCTCCTGCCTGATGGCCATGCGTATCGAAGTGGTGACGCTGATCGGCCGTTGGAAGGCCGCCGGCGGCGGTGAGCGGTTACCGGCCGTTCAGGAGCGCCCGAAGAAAGACGAACGGCTCGTCGCGAGGCCGAAGCAACCCGGGCGCCGCACGGCCGGCCGTCCCTGAGGTCTCGCGGCGTCCGAGGCTTGCCGCGCTGGAGCAGCGATCGTCTCCGGGTCCGGCGGGCTGATCGAATCGACCGGGAACCATTATCCTGCTCCGCTATTCTTCACCTATCCCGTTCCCGGTTCAATTCCCTCATGAGCTTCGCCCGGCGGAGAGGGAATTAACAGATGTCGCAGGCTTGCATGGTTCGAGAGCGAGCTTCAGTAAATGACGACCGCAGCCCGCTTGTGACGCTGATTTCGTGCATCGTCTGCAACCGAGCGATGAGGCTTGAGAAGAGCGACCCCGGCGACGACGGTAAGGATTTGATTCAATACCGTTGCGAACAGTGCGGCCGGATCGAACGGGTGCATCTGATCCGGGGCGCCTGGCCTCTCGCGCGTTAGGTCAAGGTTGTGAATGCCGGGTGGCTCGAGATCGTTCGACTCATTCCCGCGCCAATCAATTCGCAAGAGCAGTTCGTGACGCCGGTGGAGCTTGCGAAGCAGGTAATAACGCGCTCGTGATCTCAGCGCGAGCCTGGCCCGGCATCGCGGCATTAGGCGAACAGAAAGGTTCCGCGCGCGGGGAACTTTTAGTTCCGATTTTTGTTGAGTCGCTCGGTCTTTTCACCAGCATCATCAGCGATCTTTTCTCGCTTGATTAGACCACGGGCTTATGAGCTTGCTGGTGTGCCGAAATTTCAGATTCGGGCCCGGCAAGCGTGCAGGGGAAATTGCATGACCGATCTTGGTTCCGCGCCGCGTGCGCGTCCAGAAGCTCGTAACGCCAAGACCAACAGCAAGATCGATCCGTCGCAGGACTTGTTGCAGTCGCTGCAGGCCATGCGGGCCGGCGATTTTTCGGTGCGGATGCGCGGCGACTATCTTGGCATCGAGGGCAAGATCGCCGACGCCTTCAACGAGATCGCGGCGGCCAATGAGCGGATGGCCCAGCAGCTCGAGCGGGTCGGGCAGGTCGTCGGCCGCGAAGGACAGACGCGCCAGCGCGTGAACTTCGGTCTCGCCAGCGGATCCTGGGCGGACATGGAAAGTTCCATCAACACGCTGATCGATGACCTGCTGTGGCCGACGCGCGAAGTCACACGCGCAGTCGCGGCCGTGGCGCAAGGCGACCTGCTGCAGACCGTCCAGCTCGACGTCGAGGGGCGTCCGCTGCGCGGCGAGTTCCTGCAGTCCGCGAACATCGTCAACACCATGATCAAGCAGCTTTCGGTCTTCACCTCCGAGGTGACGCGGGTGGCGCGCGAAGTCGGCACCGAAGGCAAGCTCGGCGGTCAGGCGCAGGTGCCGGAAGTGACCGGCGTGTGGAAGGACCTCACCGAGAGCGTCAATTCGATGGCCAACAATTTGACCGGCCAGGTCCGCAACATCGCCGAGGTGACGATCGCGGTCGCCAATGGCGATCTGTCGAAGAAGATCACGGTCGACGTGCGTGGCGAGATCCTGCAGCTGAAGGAAGCGATCAACACCATGGTCGATCAGCTTCGCTCGTTCGCCTCCGAAGTGACGCGCGTCGCGCGCGAGGTCGGTACCGACGGCAAGCTGGGCGGCCAGGCGATCGTGCCCGGCGTTGCCGGCACCTGGAAGGACCTGACCGACTCCGTGAACGCGATGTGCGGCAATTTGACGGCCCAGGTCCGCAATATCGCCAACGTCACGACCGCCGTTGCGCGCGGCGACCTGTCGCGAAAGATCACTGTCGACGTGCGCGGCGAAATCCTCGAACTGAAGGACACCATCAACACGATGGTGGACCAGCTCAACTCCTTCGCCTCGGAAGTCACACGCGTCGCCCGCGAGGTCGGCACCGAAGGCAAGCTCGGCGGTCAGGCCCAGGTCCCGGGCGTTGCCGGCACCTGGAAGGACCTGACCGACAACGTCAACTTCATGGCCTCCAACCTGACCGCGCAGGTCCGCAACATCGCCGATGTCGCAACCGCGATCGCCGGCGGCGACCTCTCCAAGAAGATCACAGTGAACGTGTCGGGCGAGATCCTTCAGTTGAAGGAAACGCTCAACACCATGGTCGACCAGCTCAATGCCTTCGCCGGCGAGGTGACGCGCGTGGCGCGCGAGGTCGGCACCGAGGGCAGGCTGGGCGGCCAGGCCAACGTGCTCGGCGTCGCCGGCACCTGGAAGGACCTGACCGAGAGCGTCAACTCGATGGCGTCGAACCTGACGGCGCAGGTCCGCAACATCGCCGACGTGACCACCGCGGTCGCCAACGGCGACTTGTCGAAAAAGATCACCG
>Ga0137415_10002725_pt1 | contig 17493 bp, 11 predicted proteins | sample CZODoug3_1_1_16f_FD_183082 | JGI IMG/M metagenome (GOLD analysis project Ga0137415, IMG submission 183082) | Vadose zone soil fungal communities from Angelo Coast Range Reserve, California, USA - CZODoug3_1_1_16fungal (Hybrid Assembly) | ecosystem: Environmental > Terrestrial > Soil > Vadose...
ACGATTATTGCAAGGGAGAGGCTCAGGACGAGCAGAATGAGAAGTTGCTTTCGTTCGATCTTGGCCGATCCTGGAGCCGACGCTGGACTTGGGCCTCCTGATGACGGGCCAGATGGTTTGCTCTGGCTCTCTCCTGACATTGAAACGGCCTCACATTTGTCCGGGGTAATCAAACATTCCCGTCGGAGTGATGCTGGTAGCCTATGAGCTGTGAAACATCTAAGAACTCGTTCGGCAAGACAGCACCTCGGATTGCCAAGGGATCTTCACACAGGCCGGTACAGAATCGAACCGGGACATGAAGTTCATCTGAGCGATATCGACCCAAACGATACTTTCGGCTTCGAGGGAAAAGATGAGGATGAACAGAAAGAGTCGAAGAAGCTCAACGAGAAACTTAGACAGCTACAGGAAATGCTCTACGCGGAGCACGAACAGAAAATCCTAGTTGTTCTGCAGGCTATGGATACTGGCGGAAAAGACGGAGTCATTAATCGAGTCTTTCAGGGAGTCAACCCACAGGGGGTCCGGGTGGCACATTTCAAGGAACCTACCCCTGAAGAACTCGATCACGGTTTCTTGTGGCGGGAACACAGACAAGTCCCTGGAAACGGCGAGCTAACAATTTTCAATCGAAGCCATTACGAGGGCGTCCTTATCGAGAGAGTTCACGAGATCGTCCCGGAGAAGGTCTGGAGTCATCGGTACCGGCAGATCAACGATTTCGAGAGATTGCTCTCTGAAGAGGATACGACGATACTGAAATTCTATTTGCATATTGACAAGGATGAGCAGAAGAAGCGTCTGCAACAGCGGTTGGACGATCCTTCCAAGCGGTGGAAGTTTAGTGGTGACGATATGCCGGAGCGCAAATTCTGGAAGGAATACATGAAAGCGTACGAAGATACCCTCAACAAGACTAGCACGGAATGGGCCCCTTGGTATCTCATACCAGCCAATCACAAGTGGTACAGGGATTTGGTGGTTTCCCGCATAATCGTGAAGGTAATGGAAAAAATGAACTTGCACTATCCGAAAATCGGCAAGAAAACACTCACAAGTAAGATTGAGTAGTGTCCTGTTAGCTTGCCCGTAGAAGAAAATTCTCTTTTCTGTAACTATTTTTTTCCTGTAACTTTTCTTTTCGCTTAACAATTCTTTTCCGGTAACTAATCTGTGACCCCCCGGGGTGGCTATTTTTCCCGCGCCCCACCCTTCATGAAACCTTGATTCTAAGCTTCCCGGCTCTTGGTTCTCAGCTGATCAAACAATCCCGGTTCCAGGTCCTTTATCGTCGGAATGAACGCCCTCGCCCGCGAAACCTCATCCAGGTCCACCTTGCAGATCTGAAACTCCTCCACATCATACTTGCACTGAGCCAAGACAGATCCATTAGGCGCGATGACCCTGCTTCCACCCCAGAACTGCAATCCCTCCTCAATACCAACACGGTTGACATAGGCGAGGTAGACAGCGTTCTCCATCGCCCGGCTCAAACAGAACCCCTCGAAGAACCTCCGCCGCAACCCAGGGCTCGCGGAAATACAGACGACCAGCTGCGCGCCCTGCAGAGCTTGAAGACGAGTCAGCTCGGGAAAGTAGAGATCATAACAAATGTTCAAACCGATCGTTCCGATAACAGTCTTGAATACTGGCGCTTCTTGTCCCGGACGATAATACCGACGTTCCTCGAAAACAGAATGCGTTGGAAGATGGATCTTCCGATATCTCCCAATCAGGCCCTTGGGGCCAACAAAAACCGCCGTGTTATGGATTACTCCCTTGACCTCACTCTCCTCAGGCATGCCGAAGATGATGTGAACACCGTGCTCCCTCGCAAGAATCTCGACCTTCCGCGTGCTGGGACCCGGAATCGACTCTGCCAAATGAGAAACCTCATCCCGCATAGTATACCCTGTCAGATGCAGCTCAGGAAAGACCAACAGGTCAACGTTCTTCTTTCGGGCCTTTGCTGCCCGTTCTGAGATCTGCTTCAGGTTTCGCTCCTTGTTCCCAAGTCTGGGACCAGTTTGGGCTAGTAGCAGGCTTATCGGCTTCATCCACGCTCGCCTACGATAGATTCGGGTTCGGTTTCGCCATATAGACATGCTCAACGCCGGATTGGTCTCGGCTCAGAGTTCAGGGTTACAGCACGGCTTTATGACGCTCAGCCCGTTCCCCGCTCGTTTCACACCCTCAGAGAGGGAAAAGATTGCTCTTCACAAGGCTAGCCCGTACCATCATCAAGCACAACCGGGCAGTCTTCGTCATCTGGCTAGTAGCCCTCGCGCTGAGCGTCCCAGCCATTCTCCAAGTCCAGAGTGTTATAGTCTACACGGAGACAGCGTACAATCCTAAGACCTCGGAGTCCAGTATCGCTCAATCCATCGTTAGCAAAGAGTTCAGCATTAGCCAGGGCAGCAGTGTCGTCGTGGTAATCACGTCAACCGACGTGAGAGGCAACGACGTTCGCGATTTCACCCTGACGTTCAACAAGACCCTCCATAACGACCGGACAACTACAAACCTCAGCAATGTCACAAGCATCTATGACATCTACTATCAGCTACTCGTCGGCTACACTAGCGTGGTTCACCTCCAGCTCTATCAAGAGAAGAATCTGACCAGCCTTGCCACCTCTCTCGAATTCGGCATACCTGCAATCTACGCAAGCCAGTGGACAACCCTAGTAAACTCCGGGCCCTTCAACATAACACACGCACAAGTCGCTGCTTACAACCAGAAAGCCAACCAGTCTACGTGGTTAACCGTTTCCTCCCAGACGCCACAAGCCTACCTTCCTCTCGCTCTTGCCTACCAGAACCTGTTCTACCAGTCTTGGAACATGACCTTCACTGCGGCCTCGTATACCCAGACACAGCTTGCAACAGTTGCTCCCCCGCTAGCCCGAGCTCAAAATGTGACCAAAGGAAACCCTGTGCTGGTAAATCAGCCATCGTACTACAATATCACTCTGCCATTCTTCCAGTCTAGCATAACAGACCCTGCAGCAAGCTCTCTCTTTGTCGATTCCGCCGCATTCTTCAACTTATTCAATTTCTGCCCCAATACATGTCCCAATAACTACTGGAACGACCCCGCTGCACTTCAGACCTTCGTCGTTGACACTTTCTCGGAAGCGGTCAATGCAACTCCAACCCAGACTTTTATCATCGGCGAGATCTATTTGCTAGGCGCCTCAGCAGGTTTCGCGGATTTTACAACCCTTGCAGGAACACTTCTTCGAAACTACAACATCAAGAGCTATCCAGTCCAGCCAAGCCACGATGTCTACACCCAATTCATCTCTGGATCCAACGACACTATGTTGCTAATACTGGATTTCAAGACTAACGGACCTGACCCCAAGAACAGCATCGCGGGCATAAGAGCGGATGTTAAGCAAGCGAACACCCTCAGCAACACCGACCTCCTCGTCTATGTTACAGGCGCTCCAGCGTTCAATTATGATATTGAAACAGAATCGATCAGAGACGTGGAGCGCATAGACCCGATCACGGTCGTCCTAATCACAGTCATAGTCGGCATATTCTTCGCGTCCCTTGCGGCCCCACTAATCCCTGTATCCGCTATTGGAATATCCGTAGGCATAGCCTTTGGCCTAGTCTACGTAATCGGCAGCCTGTTCACCAGCGTGCACTTCTTGATACTGACGCTCTTGCCCGTCGCCATGTTCGGCGCAGGGTCGGACTACTGCATATTCCTCGTCAGCCGGTACGCAGAGGAGAGACGGTTGGGAAGAGGAAAGAAGGATGCGGTCGAACGAGCGGTAACCTGGGCGGGCGAGAGCATCGCGACAAGCGGAGCAACGGTTGTCATAGCATTCGGAAGCCTGGCGATTGCTGGCTTTGGGATGCTCCGGTCCATTGGAATCGCTGTTATGATGGGTATATCGATAGCACTGCTCGTTGCCCTCACTCTAGTGCCAGCTATTCTGTCCATGTTCGGGGACAAGATGTTCTGGCCAGGGGGGCTAGGTCTATGGAGAAAGAAGAAAGCCAAAGGAAGCAGCTACTACGCCCGGGCCGCAAGATTCACAGCGAAGCACTCGAAGCTAATCCTTATTGTCGCCTTGGCCGTCAGTCTACCGGCAACTAGCACGGTCCTTTCCTCACAGACCAGCCACGACCTCATATCCCAAGTTCCCAACTCTCTTGAGAGCCGGGCCGGATACAACAGTATGGTCCGAGGATTCGGACCGGGGACCATAACCCCAACTTACACGATTGTACAGACACCGGTCCTGCTCGCAACTGACAATTGGATCAACGTTACCGCGTTGCGATCTCTGTCTTACGCTGAGAACTCAACACTGTCGATCTCCGGCGTATCGAAAGTCTATGGGCTTACTCATCCGTCAGGCGACCCGATCCCGTACTCATCGTTCAACCAGCTGAATACAGCACAACAGCAGGCGATGATCAGGAGCATGAAACCCTTCCTCGGAAGCGATGGGAAATCTGCAATGGTCTGGGCTAACCTGTCCAACGAGCCCTACACAGATCAGGCTATCACCACGCTCACGAAAATCCGGCAGAACATCAACAGTCTCCAGAGCAACGACAAGCTACTCGCTGGATCCACAATGCTTGTCGGGGGAGAAACTGCTTCCGTCGCAGACCTTGCCAACTCGAGTGCCGCCGATTACTTCAACATGACCGCGCTCGTCCTCGTGGGAGTCTTCGTGGTCCTCATGATCGCCCTAGGCTCGATCTTCACTCCCTTGCGACTTATCTTCACAATACTTCTCAGCATTTCCTGGGCGATGGCGGCAGTCATCTACATCTTCCACACTTACATTGGAATGGAACTGATCTGGATACTACCGATCATGCTCCTAGTAATAATGCTCGGACTGGGACTTGACTACGATATATTCCTGGTAACTAGGATCAGGGAATACGTGGTCGGCGGCGCGAAAGAGGACGAGGCTATCGAGACAGCGGTAGAGCGCACCGGAGGCATAATCACAGCTACCGGTCTAGTGACAGCCGGCGCGTTCGGAACCATGATGCTCTCGCAAATACCTATGCTGCAACAGCTTGGACTGGCATTCTTCATAGTCGTCATTCTCGACGCGACTCTCACCCGAGTCTATCTTGTACCGTCTATAATGAGGCACATGAAGCGTCTCAATTGGTGGGCTCCAGGACGGATAAGGAGAGTGCCAATCACTCCAGAAGAGAAACTCATACCTCCCATCCCGATGACGACAAAACTCGCCGTAACAGTCGAAACCTTTGCGATCATAGGGCTCGGAGTCATACTCTATCTCGACTACATCAATAACCAGTATCTTCAAGGATTCGTCAACCAGACAGGCCTTAGGCTTCTAGCCGGGATCAACGTCTGGACCGGAGTAATACTTGGAGTGACATCATTCCTGACCACCTACGTTCTTCTTCGTGGCAAACCCAAATCGAGCGGGTCAAACCAACCGGCCTTGCTACGCAAAGTGGGTCGGCAGTTGGGCAAACTTCGTCCGAAACGAGCGAAACTACCGTTAATCACGACCATTTCCAATCCATCACCGAATCTGCCTTCACTGGGATCTCCAGCCACAACAGAGACACCTCTCAAACCAATAGCCCAAAACCAAGATCAGCCTTCGACAACGCCGACGAATTCAAGCGAAAAGAAGAAGCAGGCCACCTAGGATACTATTCGATACAAATCGACTTGGACACTCTCCCACTTCTTGTGATGAAACGGGAACAGATGGGGAATGTTCAAACTCATGCTCCGCAATCCATCAACCTTCCGATTTCTCTTCGCGACAAAACTCTTGAGAAACTTTCTAGTCGAACTCTTGTGAATAGAATACGAAACACGAGCAAGCTCGAAAGCGCGCTCAAGGAACCGGACATCAAGATGAGGAGACCGCGTCCCATATGGAGGGTTCATTATCACAGTGTCATATTTTCCTTCAACCTCATCGATATCAGATACAAGCCATTCGACCTGAACCCCGGCCGCCACTGCGTTCTCTCTCGCCAGAGCGATAGCTGCCTCATCGATATCGACGCCGACGACTTTCATGGACCTCATCATGGCAGCACCAATTGCCAGACGCCCCGTCCCGGTTCCGAGATCGATTGTCTGACCTTGCAGGTCGCGATGCTCAAACCCGGCCATGTACAACAGTTCAACCGCTACGTCAGAAGAAACAGGGTATTGTTCGAGTCCTAATTTTGGGTTCTGAAGGATCTTCAGCTTTTCAAGCTGAATTTCCAGTTGGCGCTTAGAAATTGTTCGTTCTTCTTCCAATTATAGGCGGACCAATCCACGCTCCAAAAGCTGCTCCCAAGTCCAAGCCCCAATAGCGACCAAGATTTCGTCTCTCGTGATGATCGGCTTCGGAAACCTTTCAGGGTCGTCCAGCGCAAGGCGCGGACAGGCAGTGTCAACGAAGACATCGATATCTGTGAAGTCGAGCAGTTTCTGTGGTACAATCTCATCCGCGTAGAGGATGACCGCTTTCTTGCCCGATTCCTCGATCTGCTTGAGAATTGAGAGAGCCATCTGCGGGTTGCTCTGTCCTGGCTTAGTTGAAACGATTATTCCAAAATTGCTGGCCATCCTGGCTTTGTCGACCATTGCATATCTCTGCCTGATAATCCGGTCCCTATCATGATCAAGAATTTTGACTGTTCCGTCGTAGGGGTCCGCAAGAACTGTCGGTTTATCGACAGAAAGAGCGGCCCCGAGACCGTGGAAGTAGCTGCCTACCATCAGAAATGAGTCGACCTCAGATTGAATCCTCTTGAGTCCAAAATAGTCACAACCAAGGACCTGGCCCGTCTCATGGGACCATGGGCCTCGCCCAGGAACATGAACATTGAATCCTTTCGCCTCAAGAAGTCTCACTGCCTCTGGCAGCTTGTGCAGATGCTGAATTGTAGTGGCCATTCCTATGTTCTTGCCTTGAAGAATGGAAACCGCCTTCTCTACCACTGGAATGATCTCATGATTGCTCCTCGCGGGAATGTACACTACCGGGACGCCGTTGGAAGTGTCTCGCAGGAATTCATTATGTCCGTAGTGGACTAGCAGGTCGGCTTTCAGGCGAGCCACAGCATCTAAGGACAGGTCACATGCTCCCCAGGCAGGCACCGCGGAAACAAACACGTCCGCGCCTGTCTTAGCTCGAACTAGACCAGCCAGCCGGGTCCCTTCGTTCTTGAGACCGTCGGGTAGCTGGATCAGTATCCTTCGGGCACCTCTCCCCGTTATCTCGGATAGGAGCTTGTCTTCGTCAAGGTCAAACATGGACATGTCAAATTCGCCGGGGAGAAGCTATCAAAAGAGTGTAGCCCAATATAAACACCGGAGAAATCTGAGGAATTTCCTTCGTGGCAGTCTGCTAGGTAACACGACTGTTAAGCCAGATACGGAGGATGGGCTGAACCTATGACAGAGAACCAGAAGCCGCAGTCCAGACTCGACACGTGTCTCGCAGATCCACGGTCTCTAGCTACAATGGTTGACGCTTCTCTTAAGCGCGGGTCCAGCCTGTCAATCGCTCTCTCTGATGCAACTGTAGGGGTCAACCTTGACAATCTAGGCGACTGGACGATCACCGTTGGTCTCTCATCAAGATCGGACCGCTTCCACCAAATAACATCCTCCCTGGAAGGTCTGGGATTCTTTCAAGCAACTGAGAACGAAGGTACAAAATACATGCTTTGGACATCTCTACTCTCAGAAGTTGGAGACGTCAGGATCAATGCTGAACAGATTCTCTCACTGGCTTTGAAGGTCTTGCAATCGCCGAGCTTTCCGGTGTATATCAGATAGTCAAACGATCTTAAGGGAACTCAAGCAGGGACCACGACTGGTTGTCGGGGAGGAAAGTTTCTCCCGACGACCTCGCGAACCGTACCATTGTCCATCTGGATTATGGTGTCCGCCTCCGCTTCAAGGTCTCCAACGTGGCTAATGAGGAAGATCTGTTTGAAGTTCTGTGAGAGCTCTTGGTGGAGTAGTGTAAGAATTCCTTCGCGGCGGACTCTGTCAGAACTGCCTAGAGGTTCGTCGAGGAATAGGAATTCTGGATTATGGCCCTTGGCTTGCGGTATCAAGGCGAGGGCGAAGGCTAACCTCATTGCCAGTAAGAGCTGGTCTTCGGTGCCTCCTGAGAAAACTTCCTTGGGCTTGAACTCTCCAGCCTCTGGATCAAAGACTCTGACAGTGTAGTCTTCGTCGAGTTGCACGGCTTTGTATCTTCCGGACGTTATCACAGGAAGAATGAGCCCCATGTAGCGTTCGACCTGAGGCTTGACACGATTCCGCAGGGACTCCGAAGTTTGTTCAAGTCCTTTGACGGAGAGCTTGACGACCGCGCAGTCTTTCTCTAGGAGCATCACTTTCTTCATTTGCATCTGAACTTGATCATCGAGACCGCTGTTCTCTTCTAGTAACTGGCGTAGTTCGAGCTGTTGGGAAATTGAATCTTCGATCTGGGCCTTATTTCTCGAAACGGATTCCTTTAGCGCATCTCTCGCATCAGCAGTCTCTTCAAGGAGCGTCTCAGAGAAAGATAGGCCTTCGGGAAGATCTGGCGAGCGAGCCATGCCGAATTTCTCTTCAACTTGTTTGATCTCGCTCTGGATAAGGTCGAGGCGTTCTTTGATTTGGGGCTCCTCTCTCAATTGCTGGCCGAGTAATTTGACATTAGCTTCGAGAGACTGACGGGTTTGCCTGTCTTTGTCGAATAGCGAGGATACAGTCTCGAAGGCGGTCTTAGGGTCCTTTGACGATTCGACCTTGGCGGAGTATCGTGTGATTGAAGACAGTGTTCCCAGAAGCTTCTCGGAACTCTCAGCAATGTACTGCTGGATTTTCGTCAGGCTTTCTTGGTTCTCCGCAAGCTCGTTCTCCCATGAGCGGACGAGCTGCAAGCTGGCTAACTGTTCCTGCTCGTATCTCGAGCTACTGGCTTGTTGGGAAAGCGAGACGATCTGTCTAGACAGTAAGAGAAGAGAGACGATAGCTAGAGAGCCGAAGGCAACCGCCACTTGAGGGAGGCCAAGAAAGAAGGAAAGAATGGCTCCGGCGCCGAGTGCTGAGGTCGAGATGAGGTATGTCCAGACCCTTCTTGGCTTAGAGTCTAACGGCTTAGGACTTCCAAGACTTGAGACGTCCTTTGTCTTCTCTGCAATTTTGGCTTGCAGACTACCTCCGGACTCCTCTAGCTGCGCTCTGCGCATTTCGGCAGATTGAAATTCTTCAAGCAGGCTCGATGCTTGGGTGAGTTGGGACTCTATCTCGGAGAGTCCAGAGAACTGTTCAAGTTCTAATCGAGCTTTTTCCAGCTCCTCTCGTTCGGATGAAATTCCGGATAGTTGGCGCTGAAAGTTCTCTGCAAGACGAGTCTTGTCTTGAATCTCTTGCCGAAGGGATTTCTGGAGCTTCACCGTTTCATCGTATTTGTTCAGGGTCTTGTAGAGAGAATCCGTGGTTGCGAACTGTTTCTCTAAAGCTGCAAGTTCTGACCTAAGCTTCTCGATCTTCCCTGCAAGCGTTGAGAGTTGGGTCTCGGCTTCCTTGTACCTCTTCATTTGTTCTTGAAGCGATTGGAGACGCTCACGTTCAACAGTTAGCTGTCCCGGGTTTCGAGTCGTGCCTTCGATTCTGGCTCGCTCCGTATCAAACTGGTCCTGCACCCTGTTGAAACTGTCCAGATTGAGGAAGACATTGACAACTTTCCTTCGATCGTCGAGTCTCTGTTTGATTAGTCGTTCCAGATCTTTCTGTGCGACGACACTGCTTGCGACAATTTCATTGTAGGTAATGCCTCCCAGTAGTCGTTCGACCTCACTGGTTGTGTCGTTTACGGTTGTTGCGATTGTCTTTTGTCGACCATTTGGCCCAAGCTCATAGAGCTGTGCGCGATTTGGTCTGGTCTTGTGAATCTCTCTTACTACTCTGTACTTGAGGTCGCCGATTGCGAATTCGAGTTTTACCTGGGCCTCGCCGGTTCCGTAGGTGAGGATTTCTTCGTTGCTGGGTTTCTGGCTGGGCCGCATCATGCGGCCGAAGAGGGCGAATAGGATCGCGTCTAGGATGGTGGATTTTCCGCTCTCGTTCAATCCGGTGATTAGTGAGATTCCTTCTGAGAAGGGCAGTGGTTGGGAGAATTTCAGTTTCTTGAAGTTGTGAGCGTAGAGGCTCAGTAGTTTCAGTCGACTCCCTCCTCCTGAAGCTTTGCAACTGTGAGCTTCCAGGCTTCTTGGACAAGCGGTCTATCTTGGTCGCCTGCTTTTGTTAGCAGGTTCTGGAATGTCCGGTCTAGCTCTTGGAGTGGAGTAGTTTTTGGAAGGGACTCCAATGGGACCATCGTGAGTACATTGAGCTGTTCCTCATGGAATTCGATGTGGAAGAATTTGTCCTCTGCGTAGGTATAGAGTGCGGATCGCTTGTAGGTGGAGAGCTGGTTCAGTGTGACTCTTCCGGAAACTTTTACGCGAAGTATCTTTTCATCGTCTATTCTCTTTTCTAGAGCTTCTTCTATTTGTCGTGTGAGGCTTCCCTCACCAGCCACTCGGAACTCAAGGGTCTCCATAGGCCGTGCAGGCGTTGGATGGAACTCTTGGTGGAGTATTCCTGACTTGTCAAGTTCGAGCCAGACGAACCCTTTCGTCTCGGCTTCTTCATTGAATGATGCTCTCTCTGTGCTTCCAGGATAGATGACCGGTGCCCCGTTGATGGTTTTTCTTTGATGTTTGTGCAGGTGGCCTGAGGCGAAGAGTTGGAAGTTTCTGGGGATGGATGATGTCTGGATGTGGACCTCTTGTCCAAAGTAGCCGTCGAAGCCTTCGATCGGATAGTGTGTCAGGAAGATGTTGATGTAGTCGTCTCGGCTGAACTCATAGCCGGCGAGGGGATCTTCATCTGCTGGTAGGGAGGGGTTGAGGCTCATCCCTGTCACGTTGACAGTTTCGTTTCCGAAATTGAACTTCTTACTTGTTGGATGTTGTTCTTGTATGAAGTAGACGTGTCCGGACCTTGCATGAACGGCGAGGGGGGAGGCGCCTTGTTCTGCGCTGCGTGGAGTATCGTGGTGGCCGCTTACGAGAACTGTTTTGATGTTCTTCTCATGTAGCCGCTTGAATTGTTCTGCGACGAAAGCCCTTGTAGGATTGCCAGGCAGAATACCATCGTAGAAATCTCCGCCGATTAGAAGAATGTCGGGCTTGTTCTCTAAGGCGAAGTTAGCTAGAATTTCGAAGCATCGCTGGAAGTCGCGTTTGCGTTCGAACCGTTTGGGTCCGTACTGGACTGCGGATGGATCTAGGTGGTTGTCGGCTGTTAGGAGAACGTGAATTGTCACTGTAATCTAGCCACTGAAGTCAACAGGCGTCTTCGGATGAACTGGAACGATATTAAGAGTTGGAGATAGCCGAACCTGACCTATCGAATCTCGGACGCTGTGGGAAGAGCATGAAATTTGTCTGAATGCGCGGAAAGGAAATGGTTTGGAAGAAATATGATCAGGGTAGGAATTGACATTGGTGGGACCTTTACGGATCTCGTCGCCACGGACGAGAAGCGCGGGGTCTGGAAGATCAAAGTCCTGACCACGCCAATGGATCCGTCGATAGGAGCGCTTGATGCTGTCCGAAAATTGTTGGAGAAAGAGAAGGTTGACGCTAGTCTTGTTAGAGTCGTTATTCATGCGACAACGCTCGCATCGAACGCGCTTCTGACCGGAAACATTCCTAGAGCCGCTCTCGTCACGACCGCGGGCTTTCGAGACGTTCTGGAGATCGGGCGCCAGAACAGGCCTGAACTGTACAATCTTCAGGTCGAGCGTCTGCCTCCACTGGTCCCGAGGCGATACAGGTTCGAGGTCAGGGAGAGAGTCACGTATGATGGGAGGGTTCTGGAACCGCTTGATACGTCGCAGGCTATTTTGGTTGCGAGAACGATTCGAAGACTCGGTATCGGCACCGTTGCTGTCTGCCTTCTTCACTCCTACTCCAACCCGAAACATGAGAAGAAACTTGGGGAGATACTCAGGAGAGAACATCCTAACGCGAAACTTTCGTTGTCGTCGGAGCTTCTTCCCGAGTTTCGAGAGTACGAAAGAACTAGCACTACAGTCATTAACGCGTGTCTGCAACCCTTATTCTCAGACTATCTGGAAAAACTCGAACAGGGATTAGAAGAGCTCGGAATTCGTGCACCACTCTTTGTAATGCAATCGAATAGTGGGACTGTGCTCTCTCGCCAAGCATCCCTTGAACCAGCTCGTCTCATGGAATCAGGACCTGTTGCTGGGGCGGGGGCATCCAAGTTCTACTCTAGCGGATCTCAAAGCATCGTCTCTCTTGACGTCGGCGGGACCACTTCGAAGGCAGGAGTCTGGTCTGGCCGTGGGTTCGAGGTGACTAACGAGTATGAGGTTGGTGGCCGTTTGCATGGAACGAGGAGAGTCGAAGGATCAGGATACCCTGTCAGGTTTCCGGTCGTCGACCTTGTAGAGGTCGGGATTGGTGGTGGGAGCGTTGCCTGGGTCGATGATGCTCGTGTTCTTCATGTTGGGCCTCAGAGCGCTGGGGCGCTGCCGGGTCCAGCTTGTTATGGGAAAGGTGGGAGGTTGCCGACGCTTACGGATGCGTCTCTTGTTCTTGGTCGGTTAAGCTCTAGCTTTCTGCTTGGCGGGGATCTGCGGTTGAGCCCACAGCTTGCTTACAGAGCGATCGCCGAGTTGGTGGCGAAGCCGCTCCGAATGAACGTGACAAACGGGGCCATTGGTGTTCTGAGAATCGCCGTTGCGAGGATTGCGGAGGCGTTGCGGACGGCGACGGTGGAAAAGGGTCTCGACCCACGCGAAATGGTTCTGGTAGCCTTTGGTGGAGCGGGACCGATGTTTGCATGTGAAGTTGCTGAACAGCTTGAGATTGAGAAGATCATTGTTCCTCCGGCTGCAGGGCTGCTGTCGAGCATAGGTCTCCTTCTTGCGGAACCGTTGCATGATTCTGTCCAGACAGTACTAAGAGACGCAGAAAATCCGAGGGTCAAAGAGCTTGAGAAGATCTTTCGCGGAATGGAAAAGAGATCGAGAGGTCTGCTACGAATAGAAGGAGTAGAAGAGAAGGATACCGGGTATCAGAGATTCTTGGACATGCGGTATCAAGGACAATCCTACGAACTATCAGTTCCTCTACGCCGCGGGATTATTACTATAGGCGCGGTTCGATCTGCCGTTCGAGACTTTCACCAGAGACACCGAAAACAGTATGGTTACTCTCAACAAGACAAGGCTGTTGAGATAGTCAATGTTCGCAGCTACTGTAGAGGAAAGGCGGGTACGATATCTGGAGTAACTGGTGCTTTTGCACGAGAGAAGGGCCCAGTGAAGAAGAGAAAAGTCTGGTTCATGGATAGACGTGGTATCGAGTGTCGGGTCGTGCAGCGGAACAGCTTGCCTCCTGGAGCCAAGGGAAAAGGACCGTGTGTGATCGAGGATTACGATTCAACCTTGGTGATTCCGCCTCGAGCGAGGTACTTGGTTGACCGGAATGGTTCGGTTTCTATTATGGTGTGAGCCTGGGATGAAGAGGGCTGTTACTCGGCTCTGGTGGTGTTGGTTTCAACAGGGCAATATCGGATAGCGCTTCGTAGGTTGCTCTAACAGTGAAGAAAATATGACCAATACGCAAAGCGGCTCGAACAGCACGTGGGGAGCGTTTACTCCAGTCATGCCAGCGTTCATTCGTTTGATCGCGGGCGTCATTGTACTGGTGATTATCGAGGCGGTTGTGCTCGGCTTTCCAGGGATCAGCCAGAACATCACAGGCAGCACGATATCCATTGCTAGCATCGCCGTATTCTTGATCGGGCTTGTCGTGGCGTTCATCGTCTTCAAGTTCGGAACACAGCTCTCGAAAGCGGTCTCGGACGCGTACAAGAACTACCAGACATGGGTGCCCTTACTAGCATACATCTTCCAGATCATCGCTATCGTCATACTTTACAGTGTGAGCAACGGTATTGCAAGTCAGTACTTTACCAGCGCACCTTGGGCTTATCCATTGATATTCCTCCTGATCGCACTGCTTCCAACACTGCGAGTTGTCGTTAACCTAGTACACGCGCTCGATGGCACACCGACTGCGAAGCACGCGACGAACAACTAACAACTGTACGAGCTAGCAAAAAAGAAGAAACCAGGGCGCCTCAGGTGAGGCTCCTGGAAAACCAAAACCCCACTTTTTCGGGATCCTTTCAGAATACCTGTTTCTATGTTTTCTTACGCGAGAAAACGGTAGCGGTGGAAAAGCCCGTAGGAACCGCTCATGCCACGCAAACCGCTGAAACATACCCCACTTTTTTGTCGAGACGATTTTCTGTCTAACGGTGATAATGGGCGAGAGAGGCTGATCACGGCGTAGTTTGGGCTTCGATGCCGAGGCGAAAGTTGCCCTTTTTTCTCCAAGCCCCGAACGATTCTCGGCGAAGGAAAAGACCGCATCCCAGAATCGCGAACAGGGCAGATAATAGGCGAATTTTGGATTCACACGTCTCCCGTCGACGACTCATGCGACGCGAGGGTCGGTCGCTAAGACCCCCTATCTTCCAGAAACCGTTTCCTGTCTGGTAGTGATAGTGGGCGAGACAGGCGATTCAGGGCACGGTCTGGGCTTGGGCGAGATAGCGAAACTACGGGGTCTACCGCCCTTTTGGGGAACGTTTTGCTGGGTGCAATCGGGGCGACCTCCCAGATTCGAGATCAGGGCTGATAATAGGCGATTTCGTAATTGGTCTTTCTTACTCTAATAGGTAGAACATCATCTCGCCATTAGACCATCGCTGGTCGTGTAGCCCTCCTCCGGACTAGGTAAACGGCAACTCCGGCGAAAACGGCAAGTCCCACGATTCCCAGCACGATTGCCCGTCCCACAGCGGTGAAAGGCAGCCTAGAGGTATTCTGAACATTTGCGGGCTGAACCGTTACCGTTTGTGATTTGGTGTTGGACAGAGCTGACGGGTTAGTGCCTGAATCGGTCGTGGTAAGGGTGACGGTGAAATTCCCTGGCTGAGAATAAGTGTGACTTGGGGTCAAGCCAGTCGCGGCAGAACCGTCTCCAAAGGTCCACAGATACGAGAGTTGATCACCATCCGAATCGTGAGAGGAGCTCGCGTCGAAATGAACCATTACCCCCACGTTTGGTGATGCAGGATCATAGACAAAAGCTGCCGTAGGTGGACTGTTTACACCAGCCACCGGAGCTTCCTCCGAAAATCGCGCCTCAAGGGCCGCAGCGGCCCATCCTGTATCAAGCGCGTTCGATTGAGGATGAGAAGAACGGCTACTATCGCTGAAACCGCCGTCGCTGTTCTGTTGAGAAAGGATGTACACAACAGCTGTGATCACGTTCGCGGGTTCGTCGTATGCTTTTAGCGCTAGAGCAGAGATCGCTGCCGCGTACACGCGTCCGTCAAAGTTTGAAGATGCCACAGCATTCAGGAAATCTAGAGCATTTGAAACACGAGGATCATCATGCGAGAATCCTGCGCTCCTCAAGGCAAGAAGCGTCAATGCTGTAATGCTAGTCGGGTCCGGACCGAGGGAATAGAATGAGTCGAATCGTGTTCTGCTAGTGAGGTTAAAACTGCCGTCAGGATTCTGAAGCGAGAGAACATAGTTTACCGCGTTGGTCTGATTAGAGACAGGGATCGTCTTTGCGTTGACGAGCCCGAGTAGAGCCATGTCAGTGTCGACACTGCTCGTGACTGTCTGAGTCCCGTTGAAGTATCCTGCGAAACCGCCGTTGGGCTTCTGCAACTGCAGAAGGCTGTCATCGACGAAGGTAGTATTGACGAGTTCCAGATTCGAGCTTGAAGCCACACTGTAGAGCACAGCCCCAGGCACGTCGGCCTCTCCGTATTGTCCCCAGAACCATGTTTGAGAACTGTTCAATTGATGCGCTAACCATGAGTAGGATAGGGCTGCTTTTGGCGAGTTCGAGTTGTTGAGCCAGAGAGCATAAGTTGCAGCCGCGGCCAAGTGCTCCTGAAACGCTCCATACGAGCCATCAGCAGACTGGTTATGATCCAACCACAGAAGCGCTGAATTTGTCGCCGATGAAAGGGAAGACGGAGCGAATAGCACGGTAGGCTGACTAGCAGTAGGAGTGTGATGGTCAGGAAACGTGAATGCTGCAGATGATAAAACGATCAATATGGTCAGCGCTGCGAGGGTTCTTGGAGCGGGCAAAGTTACCCGCTCAGAAAGCAATTCCTCCATATAAGCTCAACGAGGCAGTACCCGGGAATCAGGGCTCGCAATGGGGAATCTTGACCCAATATCCTTCGAGATTCTCAAGAACTCACTCATCTCGATCGCGGAAGAGATGGGAGTCGTCCTCCGAAAATCCAGCTTCTCCCCCAACATCAAAGAGAGGAGAGATTACTCCTGCGCCCTCTTCAACGCATCAGGACAACTGGTAGCTCAAGCAGAACACATCCCAGTCCATCTCGGCGCAATGCCATACTCCGTTCAGGCTGTCCTGAAAGAGTTCAAAGATGATCTAGCTGAAGGCGACGACATCATCCTCAACGATCCATACCGAGGCGGGACACACCTACCCGACATTACAATGGTCTCACCAATCTTCTTCAAGAAAAATCTAGTCGGGTTCGGTGCTAACCGAGCCCATCACTCCGACGTCGGAGGCGTCGCACCGGGGAGCATGTCCGCACTCTCCAAGGATGTGAATCAGGAAGGAATTCGCATCCCACCCGTCAAACTCTGGGCAGAGGGCAAACCGAACCGGCAACTAATCGACTTTGTACTATCCAATGTTCGAACGCCTGATGAAAGATTAGGAGATCTCAGAGCACAACGAGCGGCAAACCTTGTCAGCACAAAACGTCTCGGAGAATTGTTGAAGAAATCGAGCTTCTCAACTGTCGAGACAGGAATGGACCAATTGATCGATTACTCCGAAGAATTGATGATCAAGAAGATTCGTGAGTTGCCAAGGAAATCGTCATCAGCGGTCGACTACCTCGACGATGATGGTTTCGGTACGACCGACATCCCGATCAGAGTCAAAGTCACTATTGATCGACAATCCATAGCTTTCGATTTCTCCGCTTCTGCGAAGCAGGTTCAGGGACCCTTGAACGCCATGTATAGCGTCACTCTTTCAGCCGTCTACTACGTGGTAAGATGTGTAACGGATCCTTCGATTCCAGCAAACGCAGGATGCTTCAAACCCATTCAGGCTATAGCACCATCTGGGACGATCGTCAACGCGGAGCCGCCCGCAGCGGTAGCAGGGGGAAATGTGGAAACGTCGACCCGGATTGTTGACGTGACTCTCAAGGCCCTTTCCAGGATCACTCCAGAGAGAGTCTGTGCCGCTTGTCAAGGAACAATGAACAACGTAACCATAGGAGGGATTGACCCACTGACCGGCCGATACTTCACCTATTATGAGACAATTGCCGGTGGGTTCG
>Ga0137415_10002726_pt1 | contig 17487 bp, 16 predicted proteins | sample CZODoug3_1_1_16f_FD_183082 | JGI IMG/M metagenome (GOLD analysis project Ga0137415, IMG submission 183082) | Vadose zone soil fungal communities from Angelo Coast Range Reserve, California, USA - CZODoug3_1_1_16fungal (Hybrid Assembly) | ecosystem: Environmental > Terrestrial > Soil > Vadose...
TTTATGCGTTTTTGTGGCCGAGACTCAGCGGTTCCGAGGGCATGCACGGGGTGTCGGCTTCAGGCGGGCACTGACGCTCGATCGATCGGTGATGTGATCGTCCGTGGGCGCGCGTGGTTGGTTCTCTCCCGCTGATCCCTTTTGTGACAATGGCGATCTTCGGGTAGCGAATCTAGTCGGCTACCGAGACCTAGCTCCGACGCGCGGATGACCCTGGCGGCGCATCCACCGTCTCCTGACAGTATGAAGCGGTCAGGAGATTGTCGCTGTCCGGCTCGTAGATGAACACGAGGTCCTGATCCATCCCCTTGGGATCGGTCGATCTCTCGAACACGAGCAGGTTCTCCGTTCCGATCAAGCAATGCTCCATTCCGGGCTCGAAATGGAACCGGTCTCCCGGCGCGACCGCCTCCACTGCAAGCGGCTGGTCGATGGCATGCCGCGACAGGATGAGCCCCGCGCCTTCCTGCACCTCCGGGTGCTCATCCTTTTGTTCGTGCATCTCAAGAGCGAGGTATCCACCTTGACGGATAACGAGATACTTTTCGACCCGCGGGGGCTCATGCAGAACGATGACCACACCTCCCCAAGGCGTTTTTATGGTCCCTTCACCACACCGGTCGATGCGGTCGAGAAGTTCAGTAAAAAATGCGGACGTTCCAACGGACGAGTGGCTGAAGTGCTCACTCCAGAGCAAGCATGCTTTTCGACAATAACGATTGAACGCCTCCCGGGAGTCGATGCGCGACTGGGTGCTCAGACTACTCGCGATGGTGGCAAACTTGGAGTCACCGGCCAGCCTATCGTGATTGAGATCAAAACTAGCACTCATCTCGAGAAAAAAGTTTCTTTCTTTACTAACACATTTTAGCATAGGGAAACCGAGCGATTGTTGCCCTCTCTACCCCCTCTGCTCGTGCCTGTTCCTACACCGTTGGAGGCAAATGACTCGATCTCACCTGCCGTCCCCATATATGCCCTCTGATGAACACTGAATTCTACACTTTTGGCGAAATACTCTGGGACTGCCTGCCCTCCGGCAGACACGCCGGTGGAGCTCCGTTTAACGTCGCCTCTCATCTCGCGCAATTAGGAGTCTCCGTGTCTCTACTCTCGGCGGTCGGCCAGGATCCTCTTGGCGATGAGATCCTGGAAGTTGCTCAACACAAAGGGGTCAACGTCCAATTTGTGGGCCGTGCGCGAATCGGTCTTCCCACCGGCACGGTGGTGGCCACCGTGGATGCCATGGGCAATGCGACCTACGAACTCGTTCAACCGGTGGCATGGGACGAGATTATCGTTTCGGCGGAAGCCTTCGAGGCCGTGGCGAAAGCCGACGCGTTGATCTTCGGCTCACTGGCCAGCCGCTCGCCGTACAACCTCAAGCAGTTGGATCGTCTTCTTGCACTGAAGGGCCCGTTGAAATTCTTCGACGTCAATTTGCGTCCTCCGTTCGCCGATCCTAAGCGTATCGTCGAACTAGCGGCCCGCGTCGACGTCATCAAGCTCAACCATGACGAAGTCGGCCAGATCGCTTCGTGGCTGCGAACCGGCGAGGCGACGCCCAATCCACCCGGCAATGCAGACGCCGTCGCGGAAGCTTGCGCAGCTCTCTCGGAAGCAACAAAAACGCCTCGTATCTGCGTCACCATGGGCGCAGCGGGTGCGGCGCTGTGGGATCGGAGCACCCTCGTTTGCGTTCCGGCTCCGAAAGTGGTCGTCAAGGACACGGTTGGCGCCGGAGATGCGTTCATGGCCGGCGTGATGGTTGGACTGACACGCGGAGCCGACACTCAAACGGTTCTGGAAACTGCTTGCCGTCTGGGCGCTATTGTCGCCTCGCATGACGGGGCGACGCCCTTGCTTCCGCAAGAGATGATCCAGGAATTTAGAGCCAATTTGAAGGCAGGTGAGCGATCAGCGGACAGCCGCAGTGTTTGAACCAGTCGCGAGCGTTGTTTGAGTGATGGTTTTCAACCCTGGCAGCGATGGATACTTCGTCGATGTGCATGACCAGCTGATGTGGCGAATACTCCAGGTAGGGTGGAGCGAGGGAAAACGGGTAGTGATACGCAAGCAGCTCAAGCAAAATTGTCCGCATCTTGAGTTGCGAGGCGAAGCGTTGACCGGGGAGCCCTGCAGTCCGGCCCCTGTATGCCGAAAAGCTTGAGCTCTGCTAAAGGAATCAATATGAACACCACGGTACCCCCCCACGATATCCACCGGCTTTTGCACGCTGAACATGATGACCCGTTTGGCGTGCTCGGATTGCACCAGATCGACAAAGTCTGGGTTGTTCGTAGTCTTAGACCAGATGCGAAAGAACTCGCTATTGTCGACCGTCACCACGTCGAGCGGCGCTTCCACGCGACCCGCATCGCAGAGGAAGGCTTATTTGAAGCCCAACTGGGAGGTGTATCAGAGGCCTTTGACTATTTGTTAGAGGTCACCACCTCATCGGGAGAGACCTTCCAGATTAGCGACCCCTACTCTTATGGGCCAATTTTAGGTGAACTGGACATGCACCTGTACAAAGTCGGCAACCACTATGAGATCTACGAAAAGCTCGGAGCGCACCTTACGGAAATCAATGGACATGCGGGTGTGAGTTTTGCGGTTTGGGCTCCCAATGCTCAACGGGTAAGCGTGGTTGGCGATTTTAATGGCTGGGATGGCCGTACCCATCCGATGCGAAAACGCATCGAAGCAGGGATCTGGGAAATTTTCGTTCCAGGGGTTGCTGAAAGCGCTCATTACAAATACGAGGTCCGCAGCTGCTTCGGCAATGTTGTGTTGAAAAGCGATCCCTTCTCTTTCTTCGGCCAACATGGAGTTCAAACGGCTTCCCTGGTTTTCAATCTCGATCGCTTCAAATGGAGTGATGATGCATGGATAGAGGAACGGAAGACCCGTTACTGGCCTAAGCAACCCGTTAGTATTTATGAGGTTCACCTTGGGTCGTGGGCGAGAGTTCCCGAGGAGAACAACCGATATCTAAGTTACATCGAGGCCGCGGATCGGCTGATCCCGTATGTCAAAGAAATGGGCTACACCCATGTCGAATTACTGCCCGTCGCCGAGCATCCGTTTGACGGTTCCTGGGGTTACCAGGTCACCGGTTACTATGCGCCAACGAGCCGTTTTGGGAATCCGGACGAGTTTCGTCATTTCGTCGATCGCTGCCACCAAGAGGGCATCGGAGTCATTCTGGACTGGGTTCCGGGCCATTTCCCCAAAGACGCCTTTGGATTGGCTCAATTCGACGGAACAGGGCTTTACGAACACGCCGATCCGCGGCAGGGAGAACACCGTGATTGGGGAACGCTGATCTTCAACTTCGGTCGGGCCGAAGTACGTAACTTCCTGATCGCAAACGGACTCTTCTGGCTCGAGAAATACCATGTCGACGGACTGCGAGTGGATGCCGTCGCTTCGATGCTTTACCTCGACTATTCAAGGAAGGCTGGCGAATGGGTGCCCAACGTTCACGGCGGGCGCGAGAACCTCGATGCCATCGAATTCATGAAACACTTTAACGCCGTTTGTTACGAACGTTTCCCAGGAATCATGACCATCGCAGAAGAATCGACTGCCTGGCCTGGCGTCTCACGTCCGACTTACTTGGGTGGGTTGGGATTCGGTTTCAAATGGAACATGGGTTGGATGCACGACTCTCTAGAGTATATGCGTCGTGAACCAATTCATCGCCGATACCATCAAGGTGAAGCCACATTCTCTTTGATCTATGCATTCCAGGAACATTTTGTATTGGTCTTAAGCCATGACGAAGTCGTGCACGGCAAAGGTTCGTTATTGAACAAAATGCCGGGCGATCCCTGGCAAAAGTTCGCCAACCTCCGCATGTTTTACGCCTGGATGTACGCTCACCCCGGCAAAAAGCTGCTGTTCATGGGATGCGAAATCGGCCAGTGGCAAGAATGGAATCACAACCAAAGCATCGATTGGCCCCTGCTCCAATACCCCTTGCACGATGGCCTAAGACGGCTGGTCCAGCATCTCAATTTCCTTTACAAGAGCGAGCCTGCCTTTTCGGAAGACGATGATAGTTATGCTGGATTTGAGTGGATAGATTTTTACGACGCCGACAACAGCATCCTCACGTTCCTACGCAAGGCGAGATCCGGTTCCACTCTGCTATTCGCGGTCAATGCCACACCGGTTCCCAGACACGCATACCGAGTAGGAGCACCTAGCGAGGGTTGGTACGAGGAAATCTTGAATACCGACGCTGGAATCTATGGAGGTGGCAACATCGGTAATTGGGGCGGGATGCACGCCGATCCGATTCCTTGGCAGGGGCGCTCGCATTCGCTTTGCTTAACGTTGCCGCCTTTATCGACAATCGGGTTCAAACGACACGAGTATAAGTAACACTGGTCCACGGATGTGTATTTTCGCTGGCTGTCGCAATTTCTGGCCTGACGCGGAGGACGCGAAGAACGCCGTTCACTCCCCCTGGAGTGAGCGGCTGACGATCTCCTGCGCCTGCTCGACAATGGCGGCGAGATGGTCGGCGCTTTTCAGGCTCTCGGCATAAAGCTTGTAGATGTTCTCCGTGCCCGAGGGGCGCGCAGCGAACCAGCCGCTGGCTGAGACGACCTTCAACCCGCCGATCGAAGCGTCGTTGCCTGGAGCGCGCGTGAGTTTCGTCGTGATCGGTTCGCCTGCGAGTTCGGTGGCGGTAACGGATTCCGGAGAGAGTTTCTTGAGCAGGTTCTTCTGCTCGGGCGTGGCCGGGGCGTCGATGCGGGTGTAATACGGCGTGCCGAACTCGGCGGTCAATTCCTGGTAATGCTGGCCCGGATCCTTGCCCGTGCGCGCGGTAATTTCCGCCGAGAGCAGACCTAGAATGAGACCGTCTTTGTCCGTGCTCCAGACCGTGCCGTCGCGCCGGAGGAAACTGGCGCCAGCACTTTCCTCCCCGCCGAAGCAACAGGAGCCGTCGAAGAGACCAGGTGTGAACCATTTGAAGCCGACGGGCACTTCCCAAAGTTTGCGACCGAGGCTGGCTACGACGCGATCGATGAGACAACTGCTGACGAGTGTTTTACCGACGACTGCACTTGCCGGCCATTGCGGGCGGTTGGTGAGGAGATAACGGATGGCGACGGCGAGGTAATGGTTTGGGTTCAGAAGACCGGTGGAGGGAGCGACGATGCCGTGCCGATCAGAGTCGGGATCGTTGCCAAAGGCGATGTCAAAGCGGTCCTTAAGTTCGACCAGCCCTGCCATCGCATATGGGCTGGAGCAATCCATCCGAATTTTTCCATCGTGGTCTAACGTCATGAAGGCGAAAGTCGGGTCGATCTTCGGGTTGACGACGGTGATATCGATGCCGTAGCGCTCGGCCAGCGGCTGCCAATAAGCCGCCGCCGCGCCGCCGAGCGGATCGACGCCGATCTTCACGCCGGCGGAGCGGATGGCTTCCAAATCGATGACGTTAGCAAGGTCCCCCACGTAAGGCGTGACGAAGTCCTCTACGTGGGTCGTGGACGCTATGAGGGCAGCGTCGAAGCCGATGCGCTGAACGCCTCCGTTGCCGGCGCACAGCAGCTCGTTGGCGCGGTTTTGAATCCAGTCGGTGACGTCGGTATCGGCCGGGCCGCCATTTGGCGGGTTGTATTTCAAGCCGCCGTCGGTGGGCGGGTTGTGCGAGGGGGTGATGACGATGCCGTCGGCGAGGCTATCCGACCGTCCCCGGTTGTGTATAAGGATGGCGCGCGAAATGACCGGAGTCGGCGTGAAGCCGTCATTGCGCTGAATGAATGCCTCCACACCATTCCCGGCGAGCACTTCGAGCGCGACGCGTTCGGCGGGTCGGGAAAGGGCGTGGGTGTCTTTGCCCATGAACAGCGGCCCAGTGATTCCCTGGTTGCGCCGGTATTCGCAGATTGCCTGGGTGATGGCGAGGATGTGCGCTTCTGTGAACGTAGCGTTCGAGCTGCTCCCGCGATGGCCGCTGGTACCGAAGCTGACGAGCTGGTTCGGGTCGGCCAAATCGGGCTTGGCTTCGTAGAAGGCGGCTTCGAGCCGACTTACGTTGATTAGGAGGTCTCTTGGTGCGGGTTTGCCTGCAAGAGGGTGTGTGCTCATGGGAGGGGGTGAGAGCAAATGAAGTTCGCGTCATTATGCCGGGAACCGCCGGCCGAGTCGATGCCCATCTGGCCAGACGGCGCCGAATTTCACATTCGTATTCGGGAAATAACGACTGATGTCGGTGATGTGGAACGAGCGAAGGATCGAAGTGTTAGGCTCGCGTTCGAGCAGGAAGCGGAAGCTCTCTTTGAATAGGCGCTTTGCATTTGCGTTTCGCTTGACATCGCTCCCCCTCGGCGGTGACGCAGTGGGGCAGACGCCGCGCGGCACTACTTCGATGTCGTAAATGTCCGACTCGTTCTACGTCACGCGAACGGGTGATTGTGCAGGCATGCCGAACGAAAATCGGCTTGCCGACTGGTTTGCCGGTCGCCGCGTCCCAAACCCGCACCGTCTTATCCCAAGACGCCGTCACTCGCCGGCAGGCGGCTCCTCTAGGTTTGACGTGAGGGACGGCCCTCGACGCTCGGCGCGCCGTCGCGCTCCACGACGACCTGGCGCATCCCGCGCCTGCCGAGGCCTTCGTAGTCGTGGCCAGCGTCAACCGGACAGGTCCAAAGGAAGACCAAGGGCGTGGCGGAGGTGTTGACGGAGCGATGCGCCCAGAACGGTGGAACGTAGGTGACCTTGCCCGGCTCGAGCTCCGCGGTGCAGGTCGTGCCGTCCTCGCGTTCAAACAGGACAAGCCCGCGGCCCGAGAGTGCCTGGTAGATTTCCGCGTGATCGCGTTTTTGGTGGTAATGGCCGCGGGTCAGGTGGTACTCGGAGCCCACCTTGCCGGGGTAGATGATGGTGGTCCCAAAGAAGATGTCGCCCTCGGCCTGGCTGTCGTTAAAGGCATAATTCTCGTAGCAAACGGGGTCGTTTTCGAGCTGAATGCGCCGTTCCAAGATGTCCGGGTCCAGGTAGAACCCGCGCAGGTCGGAGAGGCGCTTTTGGTAATGGGCCGTAGCGCAGGGAATCACGCCGGTGTCGGCCGCAAACGAAATGCTGCAGGGGAAAGGAGAGTTCAAGACTTTCATTATAACGTAAGTCAGTTACGAATTTCTGCGTTGCGAATAAACCTATCGAACTCCGCTACGCCACCCGCAAGTTTATCTGCTGCAAGGACGCGCCAACGGCACATTCACAGGGGTTGCTCGCAAGTTGCGGATTTTTAAGGGTGATGCATTCACGAGTGACTTCATTTGCTTATCAAAATGCGGGTAGCTTAACGAAACGGAAAAACCGGATGTTAAGAGCGTTTGGACGCAGGCAACCAGCGGGTAGAGCGTTGGAATAGAGACACCCAGATTTCGCGCCACTTCATGAAGCGGGACCCCATTCTCCAAGAAGGTTTTGCCCGATTGGATCTTACTGTCGGTCATCAGCCGTTTTCTTACACCGACTCGCCCCATTTTTACGCCGCTGCCAGTCTGGCACGGGTGCGCTCGACTAGCAGCTCACGTTCCATTTGCGCCAAGCTAGCGCTAACATGGAAAAAGAAGCGACCGGCAGGGGTTTTTGGTGTTGATACCAAGGACATCATTTTTAATGGTCTCGATGACTTACTAGTATTTTGGAACTTTACGTCGGTCCTTAAGCAAGTCTTATTAGAAACCTGATATTACAAGTTAATCGATTGTGATTCAATCTTTTGTACATAATTATAGGCCTGATACTACCAGATTAAATTTAAAAATCGGTGGACGTGTTCTATAAGCTGTTATAATTTCCGACAGTAAAAAACGAATTCTCTGGGCATTCCGGAAAGCGTTCCCGATTAGGGGCGACTGATCCAGAATGCTGAGAGGATAAGAAACAGAAGGTTCCATAGGGAACGCTGGATCTTGCTCTCAAGGTAATCGCTAAAACTTGAGAAAGATAAACCAGATGGAAATCATTACTGCCTTGGTGGGCGTTTCTTTTGCCCTTTTCCTTGCCGCGTTAGCCGTAACCCCAAACCTGATCGCCGTTTACCTGGAACTCCGGGCGCAGAAGCGTCACGGTGCGCAACAGAATGCATCCGGGTTGCTCGCGGCGTACCCGCCTCCCGTGCCTTTCAATTACCCACAAATATTTTGGCGGAGTGCGCGCGGTGGTGCAAAGCACAGGTAATTTTTTCAAACAACGCGGCTAATCGACGTTTGCCTGAAGCGGGGCTCAAGAGCGTGTGCCGCTGCGTAACAGTAATCAGTCGACTTTAACGGGCAACACTATTGGGTCGTTAACTTAGCTCTACGCGAGATGTTCGAATCGCGTGGCCTCGCCCTCCAAGAATGGGACAAGACGTGCACTGACTGGGTAACCTTTCAACAATACATCCAGCCTATATCCGAAAAGCCATCAGCTGGATCCACGAAGACGGCATAAGGCAAAAAGGGGAGCTGTGGGCTTCCAAGGCATCAAGGGCGAACGGATCAATCACTCGCCTCAAGAGCGGGACCATGACATGGGCCGACAGCAAGCGCGTGGAGCGCTACACTGTGGGCTTTATGCACAACAAGAAGGATAGGCAAACTAAAGGTAGTGAGGCGAAAGCTAAGCCGGAAATTATCAAAGTTAGGTTTGGACATTCACGCGCGGCGGTGACCGAATGTCGGCAACTGGACGGTAGCACGCCCAAGCCGGGGCAGAGATGGGATCGGTGGAAATTAACGGATCAGGTCGACGGGTGGATAAGGCAGGAATCAAAGTCTACAGCTGCTACGAGCCTGATCGTCTCGCCAGCGCTCGTATCTGGCCAATCAGCGTGCTCAGAAGCAGGGCCAGCGAAGATATCCTGAGCGTGTTCCACCAACCCCGCCCAAAAAATTGCTGTAGGTCCCAACTGTCTCCCAATTCCAGTTGTAACGTAGCTGACTGAATGAAAAGAAGCAGACCAACGCCAGGAGCAAGAACGCGAGCACCCAGTTCAGAAACAAGACTTGCCACCGGCTTCATCCGGTCGTCCTGGCGAAACCCAGAACCAACTTCTTACGGTAGGTGTGATCACGAGTCAGGAAATACTCGCATTGATTTTGTGAAGACGATCTAACAAGTACGGTACGAGCTGTTTTTTTCGTGAAACGACGTTGTTAAGCTCGAAAAGGTTCGCTGCCCGGTTTGGATAAGTGATTGTGGCCAGGAACTCCGGCGGAGCTGAAATCAGCAGTAGCGAGTTCTGCGTATTTACATCGGTGACTAAAAGCGCAGCGAAATAACTCGCCTGCTTTGACCGACAGGCCTCCAACGCTTCGAACAATTCCTTCTGCTTTTCGTAGAAATGCGAGAATCCCAGCTCTTCGATCTGCGAAACGCTGAACACATGTCCATTTTCCTCGTAATCCTTGCAATCTGCCAAAATGACTTCGCGCGGACCCAGTGTTAACAAGGGCGAACCAACTGCGAAGATGCTTTCGGAAAGTTTGGCCGGATCTGTACCTGCTATCTTACTGAGCTCTTCGAGCACTTTCGCGTCGATGGGCGTGGCCGTTGGCGACGTGAGGTTGAGCGTGTCAGAAATCAGCCCCGCCATGAGCAGTCCGGCGAGGGGCGGTTCGATCTCGATGCCGTGCTGCTTGTACGATAAGGCAACCAACGTGCTGGTTGAGCCCACCGGACTATTCCAGAACAGAATCGGAACATCCGTGTTGAAGCTTGCCAGCCGGTGATGATCGAGCACTTCGATGATCTGTAGATCCCCTGCTCCTTTTACCGCTTGCGAGAGTTCGTTGTGGTCTACCAGGATCAGTTGCCGCGGGATCGGTTTGATAAAGTGGCTCTTCGAGAGAATGCCAACCAGACGCTTGCCGCTATCCAATATGGGAAAAACATAATCCGATGAACCTGCGACCACGTGGCGTGCGGAGCTTAAAGGTGTCTCGGGCGACAAGCTCGTGAACTGCGGCTCGATCATTGCATCGATTCTTGCTGCGCCACGGGCCAAGAACACCGTGGTGGCGGTATCATACCGGCTAGACAAGATATGGACTCCGGCATCCTTCGCCGCTGCCCGGACCTTTGCCGAGACTCCCATCCCGCCAGTGATCACTACAGCAAGAACCCTGGCATCTATCGCGTCCAGCTGAATTTCCTCTCGATCCCCGACGAAAAGGATCACTTCTTCGGTGTGACTGCTTCGCAGCCTTTCGCCAAAAGAAGCCTGGCTCATTGCGGCCACCATCAGAGTGACTTTTTTCCGGGTATCGTCGGGACCGCCAGCGACGAACTCTCCATCAAACGAGTGCACGATGTCCATGATTGATCCAAAGATCTCGCGCGAAGTTGGCGCTTCCTCACGATGCGGGAAAAGGTACTGATTGACCTTCCAACCCGAGAGTAACCCGAGACAACGGTTGTCGGCATCTACAACCGGTATGCCACGTATGCGCTTCTGCTCAATGGAGTTCATCGCCTGACAAATTGAGGAGTCATGAGCCACGGAAATGACCTCGGTCTCCATGACGTCAGCAACCGTCGCCGAGACATCACTCACAAATTCCGGAGCCGGCACTCCAAATTTTTGCAAGACCAGGTCGATCCGTTCATTGGTGTTCCCGGCTCGGGCTGCGATTACGTCGGGCACTCCCAGTTTGCGTTTGAGTTCCGCGTAAGCAATCGCCGAACAGATTGAATCCATGTCGGGATTTTTGTGACCGATTACGATTGTTTGCATTTGCTCGATCTTGCTTCTAGCCGTTGTCAATCGGCATGACCCATTGGGACTCAAATACTAAAGGATTCAATACAATTTCTGATGTTAGCAATCCCGCAATGCAAAAGAAGAGAACTCCAGGACCGAGAGGGTTAACTACTTGAGCTGTGAACCGTGCAGCTAGTCGCGATTGGTGAAGGTGACGGTCCGCCGCTTCGCATCGATGGCGATAATGCGTCGGTTCTCAGCGCGGCGCGGTGTGTGTACCTAGCCAGGTAGCTTTGGTGCGGCCCGCCAAAGGGACGTTTGGCATAAAGAACCCAGCGCTTGGCGTAGAGCAGATCTGAATCAATGGGCGCATGTCGGCGATGTCCGAGTCGGGCAGATGCAACCCTTCCTCATCAAGGATCTGGCTTAGGCCGGACAGGAACTTGCCCCGGAACAGCGCGGCAAGCGCTCGCTGGTAAAGAGCAGCGAGTCTGCGCTGGTTGGCCGGCTTGAGCAGGTGCAGCAAAATGGGTAGATGAAAATATGATACTAAAGACCCCACAGGACAAAACCCTCGCCATCATCATGGGCGGCGGCGCCGGCACCCGACTCTTTCCCCTGACGCAGGAGCGCGCCAAACCCGCGGTGCCGCTTGGCGGAAAGTACAGGCTGGTTGACATCCCGATCAGCAATTGCCTCAACGGCGGCTTCAGCCAAATCTACGTGCTGACGCAGTTCAACAGCACCTCGCTGCACCGGCACATCAACGCCAGCTACAAGTTCGACCAGTTTAGCAAAAGCTTCGTTGAGATCCTCGCTGCCCAGCAGACCCCGGAGGGTGCGAGTTGGTACCAGGGCACAGCCGACGCCGTACGCCAGAATCTTCGCGACTTCTTGAACCGTCCCTACGAACATTTTCTTATCCTGAGCGGCGACCAGCTTTACCGGATGGACTACCTACACCTGCTGCAGGAGCACCTAAGCACCGGGGCCGACATCACCCTGGGCACCACACCCGTCGACAGACGGGCGGCTTCTGGTTTTGGCATCATGCACAGCGATGCCGATCGACGTATTTATCGGTTCGAGGAAAAACCCAAGGATGCGGCGCTCCTGGATGAGTTGCGTATCCCGGCCGACCTCCTAACGGAGCTTGGTCAACCGACCGAGGCCGAGCTTTACCAGGGGTCGATGGGTATCTACGTCTTCAACCGCCAGATCCTGATCGACGTGCTAGACAATAAGTTTGACGACTTTGGCAAACACATCATTCCAGCCTCGCTGCAGAAGTACAAGGTGTTTGCCTACATTTTCCAGGGGTATTGGGAAGATATCGGCACAGTGCGGGCCTTCTTTGAAGCCAACTTGGCATTGACGGACACGGTTCCTGCCTACAATTTTTTCGACCGGGCTGATCCGATTTACACCCACGCGCGTTTCCTTCCCGCCAGCAAGGTCAATGGGGCGAGCATTCGCCAGGCAATCGTCGCAGACGGGTGCATTATCACGGACGCCCGCATCGACCGGGCGGTCATCGGGCTGCGCAGCGTCATTGAAAGCGGGGCCACGATCCGCAACTCGGTCCTGATGGGGGCAGATTTTTACGAGGGCGAAGGTCCGCCGCCGGCGCCGGGCAACCCGCCGCTCGGCATCGGGCGTAACGCGGTCATCGACGGCGCCATCATTGACAAGAACGCGCGCATCGGGGACGGGGTGGTGATCACGCCGGAGGGTAAACCCGCGAACGTGGATGGCGGCAGCTATTACATTCGAGACGGAGTGGTCGTGGTCCCGAAAGGCGCCGTGATTTCGGACGGAACACACATCTAACGTTTCGTGACCTCTCGGACCCTTCCCATCGGCCAATGGGCAGCCGGGCGTTAATGGGGGCGCTCGGCTTAGCCGTGAGCGGCACTTCTAAACACCAAAAAACGAAGTTGGATGCAGTAAGGAGACTCGTTCTGTTTCCAAGCGATTATGAGAGAATTAGTTGTGCAAAAAGATTCTTCTCAGCCGCTGGAACAGAACGACTGGAAGGAGTCTAAACCGCTTTTCGGTGACGGAAAGATCAAAATCTGTGACACGTTCCGCGCGATCACACGCTTTGAGGCTTGTCGGTTTTGATCGAGTTTCTGGGCGGATCGGGCTGGTCGAGCAGCTCGTCACCGACAGCCATCCCAATCACGATGAGCCGGACTAGATCCTGGTCGGCTTCCTTTTAAGCGTGATTGCCGGAGCCCCGCGTTTCGCGCACACCAATCAGTTACGCGCCGACCGTGCTTTGCAAGCGCTTTTGGGCATGAGGCGGCTTTCCAAGCGACGACACGATATTGAACTATTTTCGGCGCTTCAGTCAGGCCGAGATCGAACGCTTCTGGCGGCCGTTGTGGCGGAGGTGGTCACGACACTCCTGACAACTCCGACCGCTCACATCAACAAGGTTTATGAACTGACCGGGCCGCGGACCCAAGACATGCATGCGCTTGCAGCGGAATATTCAGACGCACTGCGTCCGGCGTTACTGGCTGACCAATCCCCTCTAACGGTCGCGGTCTAATAGAACCGTCAAGGGTCGCTTGGGCGAACTAAGCAGAACAATTCAAGTTTATGACACGTTTGACTCTGAACAAGAATCCCGGAGAAAAGTTTGCCGCGCGGGGTCGGAATACCGCGACCGGATTAGAGGACGATTCTGTTATTTTTTACAACGAAATTACCAAGGTACACGTTGTGCCGGAACGAGAAAGCTTCACCGTTCAAGTCGTCGCACCCGACGTGGAGGTCGAAATGGATTTCGCGAATGCCCAAGAGGTCCGCGAAGCTCTTGCACAGTTTGAAGGGAAAAGGGTCTTGGAAGTCGACTTTGACGTTCCCAATTCTGTTCGCATCACTCCGCTCGCCTCCCAACGGGCGAAGAAATAAAAATCTCACGCCAAGATGCAAAGGATGGAGGGGGAGGAGTGAGAGGTGATTAGTGATTGGTGGAAAGATTCACGTGAAATAGCCGCGAAGGCAGACTTAGCCGAATTGCTTCGCTGCCAAGCTGACGAGGGTTGAGAAAAGGAGTCCGTCTAAATATTCAATACGATTATGAAAATGTGTGGAAGAACACTGTTAGTTTTAGTCCGAGTTTATTTGCAGCAGCTTGACTACTTCCTCGCGCAGTTTCTTAACCTCATCATTGTCCGGCGCGAGCTTGACGGCGCGGTGAGTCTGATAGTCAGCTTCTGCCCACGCTCGTCGGGCATTGTCTAGATCTGTTTTTTCTGTGACAGCAAGATTGGCGAGCGCCACACCAAAATGTGCGATCAGACGGGCATTCGCCGGATCCATCTGGATTGCCGCCCGGAGACTCTCAAATGTGCCCTCCTTGATTCTGTTCTCAATCCATTCGGGAGCCGTTACTTTCGAGAAGGGAGAAATCGTACGACGCCTAGGATCTGAGACGCTCCACTTTAGCAATCGCTCGACCGGCGTTAATCCCGAAGATTGTCGCCCAAACTTTGCAGCGATTTTCTCCCGGGTGGCTCTCACCTGATCGGGAGGCAGGAGTTTCAGAATCTCCGTTTGGCCAGAAGTTTGGAGAACAGATCCACAAGCAGCTTCAGCAAAGTCAGCGAGGAGCAACACGTCATCTGGCGCATCCGTTCCCCGATTGCTTTACCGCTCGCCTCATCCCAGACTCGCACCGTGTTATCCCCCCGAGGCTGTCGCCACACGTTGGCGATCCGCACTGAACTGCGCGGAAAGAACTTCGCCGTCATGGCGCATCGGACCCGCCACGGGAATCGGCCAGCACGTCTTTCGATTTTCGTCATCCGCGGTGTCACTGACGCGGAGCATCCGCCAATATCGGACTGTTTGAGTGGCCGGAGCGCATAATGTCAATGCAACGGAAAGGTTGAGGCGCGCAAAGTTGATCTCGTTTGGGATCCGCCCGGGACTCCGGACAATCATGAGGAAGGCAAGTAAAAAGCTGGGAATGATTTTAGGATCGCATCAAAAGTTCTTTATGACCACGAGCCAAAGCGTAATTTTCAAGCCTTAACCCATCCCTCCGCCAATGATTTTTCTCGGAATCGACTGCGGCACACAAAGCACAAAAACCATCGCTCTCGACTGGGAGAGCGGAGAGATTCTCGCTTCTGCACAAAAAGCCTATGGCTTTGTCCCCAACCTGCCACCTGGCGCCATGGAACAGGATCCGAAGGATTGGATCGAAGCCGCGGAACAATCCATCGGAGAAGTCATCGCAAAACTTGGCGCGCTCAAGGACGAGGTTTGCGGAATCGGTGCCAGTGGCCAACAACACGGCCTTGTCGTTCTCGACCAGGAGGACCGGGTTGTCCGTCCAGCCAAGTTATGGAACGACACAACGACGAGCTCCCAGTGCGATCAAATCACCGATCATTTCGGCGGCCCTGCCGGCGTCATCGCGCTCGTCGGGAACACGATGCGCACAGGCTATACCGCTCCAAAGATCCTGTGGCTGCGTCAAAACGAGCCCGAGAATTGGAAGAGGACACGCAGCATCCTGCTTCCTCATGATTACCTGAACTTCTGGCTCACTGGCGCCAAGAAGATGGAATTCGGCGATGCTTCTGGCACCGCTTTGCTCGATGTGAAGACGCGCCAATGGTCAATGAAGCTCGTCGACTACATTGCAGATGACCTTTCCGAAAAGCTTCCCCTCCTCATATCTTCAAAGCTTCCCAACGGAACCTTGCGCGAGGAACTCTGCAGGAAATGGGGTCTTACCAAGGCGCCGTCGGTCAGCGCCGGTGGCGGTGACAACATGATGGCTGCCATCGGAACCGGCAACATTCAGCCGGGCGTCGTGACCGCGAGCCTCGGAACCTCTGGAACGCTCTTCGCCTTCTCCACCGTTCCAATCATCGATCCACAGGGCGAAGTGGCCGCATTTTGCGACAGCACGGACAACTGGCTGCCTTTGATTTGCACGTTGAACCTCACGCTTGTCACTGAGCACGTTCGCAATCTATTTGGCTGGGACTACGCTCAGCTTGAAGAACAGATAGGTGCCGTCCCCGCTGGGTGCGATGGCCTGCTTTTGCTCCCCTACCTTACGGGAGAACGCACGCCGGACCTGCCGAACAGCACCGGCGTTTTTCACGGACTTACGCTCACGAATTTCACCGCTCCGCATATGGCTCGCGCAGCGTTCGAGGGCGTGACTTTGGGCCTCGGCTATGGACTCGCGCGCTTCCGCGAACTCGGTATGCATCCCGCTGAAATCCGCCTTACCGGAGGCGGAAGTAATAGCAGGCTATGGCGCCAAATGTGCGCGGACGTTTTCGGCGTGCCGACAGTGTGTCTCCAAAGCGGAGAAGGGGCCGGGCTCGGCGGGGCCATTCAGGCGGGATGGGTTTGGAACAATGAACAGGGATCGGGTGCCACGTTGGCGGAAATCTGCGAGCGGCTCGTACAGGCAGACGAGACCTCGCGCAACGAGCCTGATGCCAATGCAAGCGAGGTATACTCCGACGCTTTGAACAGAACCTCCGAGATTCGCAAGGCCTTTAGCGAGGCTAAATTGATCTAACAGCGCCAATTCATGAGAGTCGTTTGAGGTTGGGATATTTGCTCGAGAGGAGGGCATGAGCTTCCAAGAGAAATCGCGCAATGTAAACAGGATTGCGGGTCTCCTGTTTAAGTACAATTCGCGGGGCTGAGTCTCCCAATGAAGTGCAGCAAACGAGGCCTTTTTCCCGTAGTCTCCTAATTTCGCGCAGCGTGACAGCTGGAATCACTCCTTACCAGACTCTTGATAAATTGTAGCCTCACATAAGTTAGGCAATCAGGTAATCGCGGTTGTATGCTGCGCGCTAATAAAACTACACAAAAGCTTTGCCGTTTCTTATGCTGGGAAAATTAAAACTACCCATCGCAGCCCCATGTTGTAGTCAGTCCATCCAAACGGGCGAAGACATTGGCTAAATATATTCAGTCGTAGGCTTGGGGCGGTGGTTGGAATTCAAAGGGGGCGCGACAAGGACTTGGACTTCGAGTTCCTCCGACGCCCCGAATAGCTCTCTTGGAGGCTCCGCATCGGTGACCAGGATATCGATTTGTTCCAGGGATGCAATGTGACCAAGGAGCTTGTGATTGAATTTAGCGGAGTCTGCCAGGACGATGGTTCTGCGAGCAGCGGCGATCATGCTTGCCGTCATCGTTGCATCCTGGAGCAACTCTGCAAAAATACCGTCCTGTGTGATTCCTCCGACACCGAGTACGGCGCTATCGGCGCTGACTGCGATCGCTCCGCAGAAAGCGACTGAACCCACGGTGATATGAGACTCCGCCCGGTATTCGCCGCCGAGCACGACGATATCGCGAACCGTCTGGCGTGAAAGTGCGGCCGGTATGCCCAGAGAGTTGGTGACTACCGTGAGATCCTTTTTACCGCCCAATTCGAAGGCGAATAGTCGCGTCGTAGAACCTCCATTGAGAATCACGCTTTCCCCATCTTCGATCAATTCAGACGCGCATTGCGCGATGCGCGTCTTCTCTGCAATTCGCGAACCGTTCCGTTGGGCGGACGAAGACCCGCCCTGGACAAGATAATCCGCCGGGACCGCTCCTCCATGGGTTCGCCGGACAAAACCGCCCACTGAGAGTAAATCGAGATCCCGTCGAATCGTGTCTGCGGAGACTCCAAACTGCGCGGAAAGTTCTGCCACGGAGAGCTGACCTTGTCGCTGGGCGAGGCGAATCAACTCGAAGCGCCGTCGAGCAGGGACAGATCC